>Ga0154471_132_pt3 | contig 52288 bp, 45 predicted proteins | sample RifGroC2_FD_115950 | JGI IMG/M metagenome (GOLD analysis project Ga0154471, IMG submission 115950) | Geobacteraceae bacterium GWC2_53_11
GGCGTTGCATAAAGGGGAGTGCCTGCCTGATGTTGTCGATCACGATAGAGCGGCGTGAGTGGAGGGTATTGTAGAGAAAGGCTCCGGTATTTCTGCCGATGCGGATTGACTGCGAACGGGGGAGCGCTGCCACGAACAGGGTAAATAGATAAAAAAGAGCTGCCTGCAGTAGTTGAATACTCTTTGTCATTGCGGTAACCCGGTAAGGTTGGCCGACTGCCCGCATAACCCGAGAGCAAGACGGGCGACGTTTTCCGCAGCTCCGCCACAACCCAACTGCGCGCGCATCTCACCAAGTTTGCCGGTCATTGTGTCCCGGTAGGAGTGGTCGGAGAGGAGTCTCTCTATCTCCGCCGCGATTTCTTCCGGGTTTGCCTGGTCCTGTATAAGTTCTCTGACCACGGTCTCTCCCGCCACTATATTGCAGAGGCCGATGTGTTTAATCTTGACCACCCGTTTTGCCACCTGGTACGTGAGCGAGGCCAACCGGTAGATAATGACCATTGGGGTGCCGATAAGGGCAATTTCCAGGGTAACCGTACCGGAAACGGAAATGATGGCATCACATGCTCTGATCAGGTCATGGATCCTGGTACGGGTAATAACGGGAGTTATTCCGGCTTGCTCCAGATATGGCTGTATATCGCTTTCATGCAGAGTCGAGGCGAGGGGGAGGACGAACTGGACACCGGGATAACGCTTCTGAAGCAGCTTTGCTGAGCCGAGGATGGCAGGCAGAATCCGCTCGATCTCGCTTCTGCGGCTTCCGGGGAACAGGCCGACAATCTTATTGGCCGGGTCAAGTCCGAAACTGGCTGCAGCCTCGTCCCGTTCCATCGTGACATTCACGAGATCCAGCATGGGGTGCCCGACAAAACTGACCGGAACACCTTCTTTTTCATACAAGGGAACTTCGAAGGGAAAGATGACCGCCATCTGATCCACTGTGGCGGCAATCTTCCTGATGCGCCCCGCTTTCCAGGCCCATACTTTTGGACTGATATAGTACAACACCTTTACGCCGGCTTTTCTGGCAACTTTCGCCAGGCGAATGTTGAAACCGGGGTAGTCGATCAGGAGCAGCAGGTCGGGCGGATCGTGCTGCAGTATGTTCTTGAGTTTGAGAAATGCGGAAGAAATGACATTGAAGTGTTTGAGTACTTCTATCAGCCCCATCACGGCCATTTCGCCTGAATCCACAAGGGTTGTGACACCGGCTTCGCGCATCCGGCTGCCGCCTATGCCGAAGAAATTAATGTTGGCATCAAGCGAGAGTGCTTTTTGTACCAGATCGGCTCCATAAATGTCGCCGGAAGCTTCTCCGGCGACGATCATGATACGGCGGGAGTTAGAGGTAGCGCGCTGCGCTATGTCAGAGGCGTCTCCAGAGGAGATCATCCGCGACAGATGCCCCGCTTGGAGCGCTCAATGAATGCCAGCAGGTAATCCACCTCGGGACAGCCGGTAATCTCTGTTCTGACCCGGGCAATTGCCTCGGGCAACGCCAGGTCGGACATGAAAAGAGTTTTGTAGGCGTTTTTCAAATGTCTCAGCGTTTCATCGGAAAAACCGCGCCGTTTGAGGCCGACCAGATTGAGCCCGCGCAGCTTGGCATCGCGTTTGTGCTGGGTCGTGATCATATACGGGGGAATGTCAAGGCTGACCAGCGTGCCGCCGCCGACCATTACATGAGCGCCGATGGTGGTGAACTGGTGTACCGCAACCAGTCCTCCAAGAATAACATTGTCTTCTATGGTGACATGACCCGCCAGTGTTGCCGAGTTTGCCATGACCACGTTGCTGCCGATGACGCAGTCGTGGGCGACATGGGAATAGGCCATGAAAAGATTACCGTTGCCGATAACTGTTTCGCCGATGCCGGTCACCGTACCGCGGTGAATCGTGGAGAATTCTCGAATAAGGTTGTTGTCGCCGATGCGGGTCCAGCACTCTTCTCCGTGGTATTTGAGATCCTGGGAAGCGGGACCCACGGAAGCAAGGTGGTATATCTGGTTGTTTTCGCCGATCTCGGTCCAGTCGCCTATGACGGCATGGGCGCCGATGCTGGTTCCCTTGCCGATGGTGACATGTTTGCCGATGATGGCGTAGGGTGCAACTTCCACGTCTGAAGCCAGTGTGGCTGTTGCATCAATTATTGCGGTTGGGTGAATCATAAAAGTTTCTCCGGGCATATTCCCCTGGTGCAGGCAGGAACAAATAAATTATTTCGGTGAGTCGGCAAAGGTTGCTTTCAGGTCAGCCTCGGTAACTAAAGCATCATCTACAAATGCTTTGCCGGCAACGCCCCAGATGCCCCTTCTGTTCATTGTTGTAGTTACCTCAATGCGTAACTGGTCGCCGGGGGAGACCGGTTTGCGGAAGCGGGCGTTATCGATCGCCATGAAGTAGGTTACCTTGGCGCGGGTTGCTTCATCGGAAGCCAGATACGCCATGATGCCGGCCACCTGTGCCATTGCTTCTATGATCAGCACGCCCGGCATGACCGGGTGGCCGGGGAAGTGTCCCTGAAAAAACGGCTCATTGATGGTGACGTTTTTGATGCCGACACAGCGTTTGCCATGATCCACTTCAACAATCCGGTCAACCATCAGAAACGGATAGCGGTGCGGAAGGATTTTCATGATTTCATTGATGTCAAGTTGCATGTATTACCTCTCCTGAACGTTCAGTTTCAATGCTGCCTCAAGCTCGGCAACCCTCTTTTCAAGGGCAGAAACAGTTTTCTTGATTTCCGGTAGCCGGGGAACAACCATGGCTGATTTGAGCCATTCCTTGTGCGGCATGGTGGGCGTGCCGCTGTAGGCGCCGTTGGCGGGGAGGGAACTGGGAACGCCGGATTGTGCGCCTACCAGAACGTTGTCGCCGATGGTCAGATGGCCGGCTACGCCGACCTGACCGGCCAGTGTCACATGATTGCCGATTTTTGCGCTGCCCGATATGCCTACCTGCGATACGATCATGCAGTCTTCCCCGATCTGGCAGTTGTGGGCAATCTGGACCAGGTTGTCGAGTTTGGTGCCGCGCCCGATGCGGGTCACTTCGACAGCGGCCCGGTCGATGCAGCTGTTTGCTCCGATTTCCACATCATCATCCAATACGACAATGCCGACCTGCGGAATAGGGTAGTAGCCCGCTCCGTCAGGCGCATATCCGAAACCGTCAGAGCCGATTACCGCTCCCGGTTGGAGCACGCAGCGGCTGCCGAGCCGGCACCGTTCGCGGACAACCGCGTTAGCGTGGATGATGCAGTCGTCGCCGATGCTGACGTTGTCGTAGATCACCGCGCCGGGGTAAATAACGGTACGGTTGCCGATAACCGTATTCCGGCCGATGCAGGCACCCGGATAGATGCTGGAACCCTCGCCGATGACAGCCGTTTCGCTGACGTGCGCGCCGGGAAGAATTCCCAGTGCCGGATGCGGCTGTGTGTAAAACAGTGTCAGCAGTTTGGCAAAACAGAGATACGGATTGGCTACCACAATGGCGGTGCGGCCGTAACGCTCGGCTCCCGGTGCCATAAGCACTGCTCCGGCTGACGTTTCAGCCACCCTGGAAGCATACTTGGGGTTGGCGAGAAAAGTCAGCGCGCCTGGTCCGGCGCTTTCGAGAGCTCCCAGACCGGAAATCAGTACTGTTCCGTCTCCCTGAACAACGCCGCCGAGATATTCGGCAAGTTCTGTAACTGTTCGTGCCTGTGCCATATTGTTACTTCTTCCGGTTGGCGTTGAACAGTTTCAATACCTCTTCGGTCAGATCCGCTTTTTCATCAACGAACAGCATGCTTTCATTTTTCACAAAGATGAAGGTAAACCCTTTTTGACGGCCATATTCCTGGATAACCTTTTCCATGCCCTCCAGGATCCGGCGCGTCAGCTCTTCGTCTTTGCCCTGCAGTTCATCCTGAGCATCCTTGGTAAAGCGCTGAAAGTCTTTCAGTTTGTTCTGATAGTCTTTCTCTTTGCTCGCACGGGCGGAGTCGGACAGGAGCATGCCCTGTTTTTCCAGCTCTTCCTTTACTTTTTTGAGATCTTCCTGCTTAACGTTGATTTCATCCTGATATTTCTTCACCTTGGCAGCCAGTTGCTCCTTGGCTTCCTTACCGGCTTCGGAACCGTTCAGTGCACGCTGCATGTCGATATAGCCGAGTTTCAGGTCAGCTGCAAATACAGAAGTTGACGCAATGCATGTTGCTACGATACCTGCGAAAATTGCCCGTTTCATGTGTACTTCTCCTTTACGTGGTTATGGACTGTCAGTCCTTTACAAATATGTATTTAAACCTTTAACGGCTGTTATGCCACGGAGACTCAGAGACTCAGAGAAAAAACCGGCACTTTGGAAATTATCTGAAACCTGGTCTATCCACTCTCCGTGCCTCTGTGTCTCTGTGGCAAAAATATTTAATTAAAACATGGTGCCGATTGAGAACTCAAGCCGTCCGCTGGTGCTGTCAACAACCTTGCGCGGGTTGATCGGAATTCCGTATTCTAGGCGGAGCGGCCCGATAGGGGAGGCCCAACGAATTCCCCAGCCATAGCTGGCCAGCATGGTATCAAAAATCTTTGTTTTGTCGTTAAAAGAATTGCCATAGTCAAAAAACAGGACTCCTTTAAGTCCGACTTCCGAGAGGAGCGGGAATGTTACTTCAACATTTCCGATAACTTCCTTGTTGGCGCCGAGGTACACAATCGGGTCGCCAATTGCTGGATTGGCCGGGTCTGTCGGTGAAACTGTCCGGGAGCGATAGCCGCGCAGCGAGTAAATACCGCCAAGGTAAAACTTCTCATCAATAGGAACCGGTTGTCCGGCTTCTCGAATATAACCGAGCGTCAATTTGGTTGAAGCAATCAGTCTCTTGTAGAGCGGGTAAAAATAGGTGTTGTCCATGATGAAACGGGCATATTTGTTGTCTCCGCCCAGCCCTGCATATTCAGCCGAAAATGAATTGATCATGCCGGTCGAGGGGTCCATCCGGTAGTCGGTGCTGTTATGGGTTATGCTGCTGTAGACGGAGCTGGTAGTCGTTGTGCCGAGCGGGTACGCGCCGTAAGCGTCATTAATACGGAGATCCAAGTATGCCGCACTTGGACTGTACAGATCCTTGATCTCATACTTGTACATTACGAAGGTGCTGAGAAAATCGTTGATCGGATAGCCGCCCTTGATATCGCCACCGACAAGTCTGCGGTAGTAGTCAGTGTAATCGCGCTCTGAACGGTAGATGTCGCCACCCAGGGTCCATTTGGTGTCAAGAAAATAGGGGTCGGTCAGGCCGAGGGCATAGGTCTGTGATGAACCTCCAATTGAAGCGGACAGGTTCGCCTTTAACCCCAGACCGAGGAAGTTTGCCTGCTGTATGGAACCCTGGCCGATAAAACCGTCAAGAGAACTGTAACCGCCGCCGATGCTGAAGGTGCCGGTCGGTTTCTCTTTAACATCCACATTTACGTTGAGCTTGTTGCTGGCACTTCCCTTGGCCGTAGCTACATTTGCCTCCTCGAAAAAGCCCAGATTCATCAGGTTCTGTTTGCTCCGCTTCAGTCCCGTAGAGCTGTACAGCCCGGTTTCGGTAACGCGCATCTCACGGCGGATAACTTTGTCGCGGGTTTTGGGGTTGCCGGCAATATTGATTCGTTCAATGGATACCAGTTCGCCTTTTTCCGCATCAAAGGTCACATCAATAATCTTTTTCTCGCTGTCCAGTCTGGTCTGGGGATTTATGGTGGCAAATGCGTAACCCTTGTCGCCATAGACATCGGTCAGGGTGCCAATGTCGGTACGCAGAAGCGCGCGGCTGAAGATTTCACCCGGTTCACTTTTCAGCTTTTTACGCAGGTCTGCTGCCGGATCAAGCAGTTCTCCCTTGAAACCGATAGCGCCAATCCGGTATTGGTCGCCTTCGGTAATGCCGATGGAAACATCAAGCGCGGTTTTGGTGTCATTAAGTTTCACTACCGGTTCGCCAACCTTGATGTTGACGTAGCCGTTATTCAGGTAATAGTCGGTTATCAGAAGGGCGTCATTTTTTAAAACTTCATCCTTATAGGTTCCGGCACCGGTCAGCCAGGAGAGGTACCACCGCTGCTTCGTCTCCATGATGCTCCTGAGTTTGCTGGCCTCAAAGGCTTTATTGCCATCGAAACGGATCGCCTTTATCAGGACTTTTTCGCCTTCGATCACGGTGAACTTAACGGTCAACTCGCTCTGGGACTTCTTTTTTACCTCTGTCAGCACATCTGCCAGATAGTAGCCCTCGTCGCCATACATTTTCTTGATCTTGACAACACTCTTGGCCAGATCTTTTGTCGAAAAGACGGCGTTCAACCGGAACTCAAGTGCTTCCTTCAGTTTATCGGTGGTGAGTTCCTTGTTCCCTTCAAAGGTAATATCACGGACAATTGCCTTCTCCTGTACCGAATAGACCAGTACAACCCCTTTATCCGACTCCTCTTTCAATGCCTGAACATCCTGGAAATGTCCCAGCTTGTAGATGGCCCGGATATCCGCATCGGTTTTATCGTTGTAGAGGGTATCTCCGGCACGCATTTTTATGACGTTCAAAATGGCGGCCGACTCGATGCGGTGATTTCCCTGAACCCGTATTTCCACGAGTTTTTCACCATCAGCGTAGGAGAATGTTGAGCAGCTGATGAGTGTAAACAGCATTACTGACAGTATGGTTTTGAAACTGGGCACGCTTCCCCCGGATATATTTACGTAGATTTGTGTATTCTGCCATCCAAAAGCTGGATGGTTGTACCCATTGCCGAAGCCAGGCGTTCGTTGTGAGTGACGATCACCAGCGTCAGCCCTTTTCTTGCCTGTAATTCCGCCAGCATGGTGTGAATGCCATCGCTGGTTTTCATGTCGAGATTGCCGGTCGGTTCGTCAGCAAGCAGCAGTTCGGGATCAAGTGCAAGTGCCCGGGCAATTGCCACCCGCTGCTGCTCACCTCCTGACAATTCACCGGGACGGTGGGTCATGCGCTGGCCAAGTCCGACGTCCGCCAACAGTGATTCGGCAGTTTCACGTGCCTGTGTTCGCGGGATTTTAGCGATCAGGGCTGGCATCATAACATTTTCAAGTGCGGTGAATTCGGGAAGCAGGTGGTGGAATTGAAAAACAAAACCGATGCTTCTGTTCCGAAACGCGGCAAGCTGGCGTTCGCTTTTTTTGAAAATGTTTTCGCCCCGAAAGCAGACCGTTCCTGAAGTCGGCCGGTCGAGAGCACCTAACAGCTGCATCAGTGTGCTTTTACCGGCACCGGATGCGCCGACCAGTGCGGTCGTTGTGCCGGCCTGCAGATCAAGGTCGATTCCGCTGAGAACTTCGAGTTTGTTTGAACCGCTGCCGTATGTTTTGCACAGACCGCGCACTTCGAGCAGACTATTCATAACGGAGCGCCTCAGCCGGCAGCATTCTGGACGCCTGCCATGCCGGATAGAGTGTTGCCAGAAATGAAATCAGCACAGCAGTAACGGAAATAAGCACTACATCGGACGGAACTACCAGCGAAGGGAAGCGGTCCAGGTAGTAAATATCCTTGCTGAAAAAATTCTGACCGGTAATTTTCTGGATAGCACCGATAATCGGCTCCAGGTTGAGCGCGATCAGCAGCCCGGAAATGACTCCGAAAAATGTGCCGATAACGCCGATAATCAGCCCCTCAAGCACAAAAATCTTCATGATGCTGGGGCCGGTTGCACCCATGGATTTTAAGATGGCGATATCCTTGGTTTTTTCCATGACCACCATGAAAAGTGTTGAGGCAATGCCAAAAGCAGCCACCAGCACGATCAGCGTCAGGATAATGAACATGACAATTTTTTCCGTCTTCAGTGCAAACAGAATGTTCTTGTTCATCTGCATCCAGTCGCGGGCGTAAAAGTCGATTCCCATTGTGCTGTTGATGCTGTGGGCCAATTCGCCGGTGTGGTACACATCGTCAACCTTGAGCTGAATGCCGGTAACCGTATCGCCCAGATCAAAAAAACGCTGGGCCTGGTTGAGGCTGACATATGCCAGAGTAGAGTCGTATTCAAACATTCCGGTGTTAAATATTCCGGTGATCCTGAAGGATTTCATGCGCGGCATCATACCGAGCGGGGTGATGTTTCCCATGGGTGAGATGACATTGACCTTGTCGCCCAGGAACAGGTTCAAATGTTTTGCCAGTTCCTTTCCTATCATTAAGCCGGGCACCTGGTCCAGGCCTTGTCCCAGTTCAGGCTCAAGGCGGTCAATAGTGCCTTCAACTACCGATTTGCTGAGACGTGTTACCTGCCGGTCGGTGGCGACATCAATGCCTCGCAGCACAACCCCGGAAACATTCTTGCCGGAAGAGAGCATGACCTGATTGTAAATGAATGGTGTTGCTGCCTGAACGCCCTTGAATCCTTTCAGAGTTTTCATTACTGATTGGTAGTTATCCATGGGGGCGCCGCTTCGGATTACGACAATGTGGGCGTTTGTCCCCAGGATCTTTTCCTTCAGGTCATTTTCAAAACCGGTCATGACCGCCAGTACGACGATCAGGGCCATGACCCCAAGCGTTACCCCGGCAGTTGAGATAACCGTAATTATTGAAATGAAGGTGGCTTTCCGTTTGGCTTTCAGATAGCGCAAGCCGATAAACAGTTCAAATGGCATCGGCTATTTTACTTCCTTGCGTAGCTGGGGGAACAGAATGACATCCCGTATCGATGCCGAATCGGTCAGCAGCATGACCAGGCGGTCAATACCGATTCCTTCGCCTGCCGTAGGGGGGAGACCGTATTCAAGAGCGCGGACATAGTCCTCATCCATGTAGTGCGCTTCCTCGTCACCCTTGTCTTTTTCGGCAACCTGAGCGAGGAAACGCTCTTTCTGATCGACCGGATCGTTCAATTCGGAGAAGGCATTGGCAATTTCCCGTCCGCCGATGATCAGTTCGAAGCGATCGACAATTTCAGGGTCATGGTCGTTTTTACGTGACAGCGGCGAAACTTCCGTCGGGTAGGCGGTGATGAAGGTCGGCTGAATCAGTTTGTGTTCAGCCACCTCTTCGAAGATCTCCATCAAGAGCTTGCCGTAGCTGATATCATCGGTAAGTGACAAACCGATGCTGCGGGCGTATGACAGGGCCAGGTCACGGTCATCCAGCTGTTTTGCTTCGATATCGCCGTATTCGAGAATCGCCTCGCGGACGGTCAGGCGTTTCCAGGGTCGCTGAAAGCTGATATCAAGCCCCTGATTGGTGAAATCGAGCGTACCGAGAATCTCTTGGGCAACGTGGCAGAACAGCTCCTCGGTGAAGTCCATCAGGTCTTCATAGGTTGCATAGGCCTGATAAAATTCCATCATGGTGAATTCAGGGTTGTGGCGTACTGAAATCCCTTCGTTACGGAAGTTCCGGTTGATTTCAAAGACTCGATCCATGCCGCCGACTACCAGGCGTTTCAGGTAGAGTTCCGGTGCGATACGGAGGTAAAGTTCCATATCCAGTGTATTGTGATGGGTAATGAACGGACGGGCCGTTGCTCCGCCCGGAATCTGGTGCATCATGGGGGTTTCAACTTCGAGGAAGTCCCGGCTGGACATGAAGCTGCGGATCAGGTTGACAATCCGGGAGCGCTTGAAGAATATTTCACGGGCTTCGGGGTTGACGATCAAATCCACATAGCGCTGACGGTAGCGGGTTTCCACATCAGTCAGGCCATGAAATTTTTCCGGCAGCGGCAGCAGCGATTTTACCAGCAGACGGAGTGAGCGGATGTGCAGGGACAATTCTCCGGTCTTGGTGCGGAATGGATATCCTGCGGCGCCAACGATGTCGCCGATATCGAATGTTTCAAATACGGCAAAAGCCTCTTCGCCGATTTCGTCCTTTTTGACATAGAGCTGGATGCGCCCTTTTCTGTCCTGAAGCTGAATAAATGCGGCCTTGCCAAAAGATCTGCGTGCCAGTATACGCCCGGCAACGGTAATGTTGGCATCCGAGGCATCGAGCTCTTCAATTGAACCATACGCGGCAACAATATCAGCAGAGGTATGCTGAGGCTTAAAGTCATTGGGATAGGGGTTAATGCCTGCTTCCCACAGCGCGTCAACCTTGCGGCGCCTTTGGAGCAGAAGTTCACTGAGTTCTTCCATGGTAGTGATTCAACCTTTCACATCAAAAATATGTTACCGCATCCTGCTGAGCGCGGCTTGAAATCAAGCGAACAAAAATATCGTCAACCTCGGTTCAGGTCAAGAAAAAAGGACGATATTCTCCGGTGTGAGCCTGCACCAATCTATTGAATTTCCGGTTTCTTTTTGGGGCGTTTCGGTGCAGCCGTACGCTTGGCAGGTTTTGCCTTTTCCTTGGGGGTTTCAGGCGCCGGTTCGGCCGCCGGCGGTTCAGCCGTGGCAATTTTTTTAGCTGCCGGTTTCCGCGGTTTCTTCGGGGCCGGAGCAGATTCCGGTGCGGCCGCCGTTTCGACAGGAGAGGAAACAGCAGGCTTTTCAGCGGTTGCTTCTGCCTTCTTTTTGCGAGGCGCCCGGACCCGTTTCGGTTTGTCGGCAGCAGCGGGCGAAGGTTCTCTTGCTGCAGGCTTCGCTTCCACTGCAGGCTCAGGAACCGGAACGCCGGCTGTTTCGTCAGCCGTTTCCGAAGACGCTTCCTGGCCTTTGTGGGCTTTGCTGCGGCTGCGACGGCGCTTGCGCTTCTTCGGCTTTGCTGATGCATCAGTTGCTGCAGTGCCGGCTTCATCGGTTTCGATACTCTCAGCGGTTTCCGGAACGACACCAACCTGCGGGGTATCGTCAGGATGCTCCGTCTCGGCATGATCGGTACTCTCGGCATTTGCCGGGGAATCGCCGCCTGTTTTCTTTTTCTTTTTGCGCCGTTTCCGCTTTTTGCCACCTTCGGCAGGTGCGGCAGCATCCGTATGAACGCTTTCTTCAGTGGCAACATGGGGAGACGGAGCGACCGGTTTGTGGGCTTCTTCTGCTTCCGCTTCGCTCTTCAGGACATCGTCAAGATGCGGTTTGTCACGCTTGACGATTTCAAGTTCCAATTGATTGAGCAGGAAGGACGTTTTCCCTTTCACCGTTACTTCGATATCGTAATCGTTTTCGATCTGGGTCAGTTCGCGTTTCTTGCGGTTGAGCAGGTAATAGGCTACTTCAAGCGGCAGTCCCCCGCGAACTTCCGCAACGGTGCCCTTGGCGGCGGCGGCGTGAACCTTGCGCAGGAATGACACTGCCATGGCTTCGACCGATTTGACCTTGCCGCGCCCCTCGCAGTGCGGGCACTCCAGGTGGATGGCATCGTTCAGTGTTTTGGCAATTCGCTGGCGCGACATCTCCATGATGCCGAACTGGGAAATGCGGCCGACGTTAACCCGGGCTTTGTCCATCTTGAGGGAATTTTTCAGCATTTTCTCAACTTCGTTGTTATGCTTGTTATCGCGCATGTCGATGAAGTCGATGACGATCAGGCCGCCCAGGTCGCGCAGTCTCAGTTGCCGGGCAACCTCTTCGGCGGCCTCCATATTGGTCTTGAACGCAGTATCTTCGATGCCCCGTTCGCCGCTCGATTTTCCCGAGTTGACATCGATGGAAACCAGCGCTTCGGTCGGCTCGATAATGAGTGATCCGCCGGACGGCAACGGCACCCGCTTCTCGTATATCTGGTCGATCTGTTCTTCCAGCTGGAAACGGGAAAAAATCGGGCGCTTTTCCTTGTGCAGCTTGACCCGCTTTTCGCAGGCGGGCATGGTGTCACGGAAAAAATCCTTGGCCTCCCGGTAGGCATCCTTGCTGTCTACCAGCACTTCGTCGATGTCGTCGGAAAAATAGTCCCGGATGGTGCGAATAATCAGGCCGCTGTCGTGATAAATCTCGCCGGCTCCCTTGATTTCGGAAGCCCGCTGTTTGATCGATTCGTACAGGCCGGTCAGGCCGGTAAAGTCCTTCTGCAGTTCTTCAGGAGTCCGCCCCACAGCCTCGGTGCGGATGATATATCCCATTTCTTCAGGGATGTTCATCTCCGCGACAATTTCTTTCAGCTTCTTACGCGTACCCTCCTGCTCAACCTTGCGGGAGATTCCGGTCGAATCGCTGCCGGGCATGATGACCATGTAGCGGCCGGGAAGTGACAGGTAACTGGTGAGCGCTGAACCCTTGTTGTCCCGCTCGTCCTTTTCGACCTGAACCACCAGTTCCTGGCCGCGCCGTAATACTTCCTGGATACGAGGCCGCCGTTTGCGTTGCTCTTCGGGGATGTCGTCGCGCCATTCCCAGTAATCGGGGTGGAGTTCACCGATCTGGAGAAATCCGGGTTTGGCGCGGCCAATATCGACAAAAGCGGCCTGAAGCCCCGGTTCGACACGGAGGACGACTCCTTTGTAAATATTGCCCTTGATCTGTTCTTTGCCGCTGATTTCAATGTTCAGTTCCATCAGGCGGCCATCGTGTACGATAGCCACGCGAGTCTCTTCGGGATGCATGACGTTGATCAGCATTTTCTTGCTTATTGGTGTACTCATATGATTGATAACCTTTCGGGTCGCGGGTAGTTTGTGCCAGTTTTTATATAAAACTGGCGGATTATATCCCTTTTGCGAATGAAAGCAAAGAAAAAGGCGGTACGGGGTAAATCCCCATACCGCCTTTTCAACAGCACTGAATCTATTTGGAACTACATCATTTTTGCCAGAAGCGGCACAATCAGTAATGAAACGATGTTGATGATCTTGATCATCGGGTTGATAGCAGGGCCGGCGGTATCCTTGTAGGGGTCGCCAACGGTGTCTCCGGTGACGGCAGCCTTGTGAGCTTCGCCGCCTTTGCCGCCGTGGTGGCCGTCTTCTATGTACTTTTTGGCATTATCCCATGCGCCGCCGCCGGTGGTCATGGAGATAGCTACAAAGATTCCGGTGACGATGGTGCCGACGATCACGCCGCCCAGCGCCTTTGGCCCGAGAGTGAAGCCGACGATGACCGGGGCCAGAATCGGAATAAGACCAGGAATAACCATTTCTTTCAGAGCGGTCTTGGTGACGATGTCAACACAGGCAGCGTAATCCGGTTTCCCGGTGCCTTCCATGATGCCCTTGATTTCGCGGAACTGGCGACGTACTTCGACAACAACCGCACCGCCTGCCTTGCCAACAGCTTCCATGCACTGCGCGGCAAAGTAGTAGGGGAGCATGCCGCCGATAAAGAGACCAACGATGATGTAGGGGTCGGAGAGGTCAAATTTGATGATCTCTTTACCGGCTGTTTGAAGGGCGTGGTTCAATTCATCGACATAGGAGGTGAACAGGATAACGGCAGCCAGACCGGCGGAGCCGATAGCATAGCCCTTGGTGACGGCTTTGGTCGTGTTGCCGACTGCATCCAGCGGATCGGTTACGGCGCGAACAGATTCGTCCAGCTCAGCCATTTCGGCGATGCCGCCGGCGTTGTCGGTGATCGGACCATAGGCATCCATGGCGACAACGATGCCGGTCAGTGAAAGCATTGATACGGCGGCAATGGCGATGCCGTATACACCGGCACACTGGAAAGCGACAATGATTCCGGCGGCAATGACGATGACCGGAGCAGCAGTCGATTTCATAGAGATACCGAGGCCGGCGATGACGTTAGTGCCGTGTCCGGTAGTGGATGCCTGGGCAATGTGCTGCACCGGACCGTACTCGGTTGCGGTGTAGTATTCGGTAATCCAGAAGATGGCGCCGGTAACAACAAGGCCGACAATGGCGGAAATAAAGATGTTAAGAGAGCTGAAGGTCACCCCGGCGGCGTTGGTAAGGCCGGCAGGGAACATTTGTGCGGTGACGAAGTAAAAGGCGATGCAGGCGAGAACTGCTGAAGCGATCAGGCCTTTGTAGAGGGCGGTCATGATTTTGCCGCTTGCGCCCAGCTTGACGAAGTACGTGCCGATGATGGAAGTGATGATGGAGATGCCACCCAGAATCAGCGGGTAGCTGACAGCACTGCTACTCGATGTAAATGTTATGGCACCCAGCAGCATCGCGGCGATCAGGGTTACGGCGTAGGTTTCAAACAGGTCGGCAGCCATGCCGGCGCAGTCGCCGACGTTGTCACCGACGTTGTCGGCAATAACAGCAGGGTTGCGGGGGTCGTCCTCGGGAATGCCGGCCTCTACCTTGCCTACCAGGTCGGCGCCGACGTCGGCGCCCTTGGTAAAGATACCGCCGCCGAGACGGGCAAAGATGGAAATCAGCGAGCCGCCAAAACCGAGACCGACCAGCTGGGTGACCACGTCTTTAACCGGGGCATCGGGCATAAGTTTCTGCAGGATCATGTAGTATCCGGCAACGCCGAGAAGCCCGAGTCCAACCACCAGCATGCCGGTGATTGCGCCGCCTTTAAAAGCAACGTTGAGCGCCTTGGTAATGCCGCTTTTGGCCGCTTCAGTCGTACGCACATTGGCGCGAACCGAAACAAACATGCCGATAAAGCCGGTTAGACCGGAAAAAATTGCCCCAACGGCAAAACCGATCGCAGTCTTGGCTCCCAGAGTTGCAAACAGGGCGATGAACATGACGACGCCGACTGCAGCGATGATTGTGTACTGGCGTTTCATGTAGGCGCCGGCGCCTTCCTGAATCGCTGCGGCGATCTGCTTCATCCGGTCATTGCCCTGAGGCAGACCCAGAATCCAGCTTGCCGTGGTCAAGCCGTAGACAACGGCTGCGGCTGCACAGGCCAGGGCAAAAACTACTGCGTACTGTTCCATTTTTTCACTTCCTCCTGTAATATGAATAGCCAATCGGTGGCATTCGAACTGTTTGGCCCAAAAACGGTAGATAGTTAATGTAATGCCTCTTTTTTGTCAAGTGTAAATCCTTTGTTGTCGCGTTGCTGTGTTGCCTTGAGGCCGTGTCAAGCTGTGTTTGAGATACTTGTCAATGGCATTCACACGTGCTATATGTGCAGCGTAGCTATGTGAAAACAGGAGAATACGCGTATGAAATATCTTAATCTCACGGTGCTGCTGGTGGCGCTGTCACTTTCCGGATGTGCTTCGCAGGGGTCGCTGGATAATATCCGCAACGATATAGACTCAATCAAGACCCGGATGTTTTCCATGGACCGGGATATGTCCAGTCTGCGTGAAGAATCAAAAGTAAGCGTCGGCGCCGTGGAAAAAGGATTCAAGTCCGATGTGGCATCCGTCCGGAAAATGTCGGCGGATATCCAGGCCAACATTGACAGTACCAAAAGTGAAATGCAGGCATTGAGCGGTAAAGTTGACGATACCGCTCTTGCGGTCAAGAAACCGTCCGATGATCTGGCCCGCTATCGAGAGGATGCGGATAAGCGCATTGTTGCGCTGGAAGAGCGTATCCTGAAACAACAGGCCACGCTTGACTCGCTCTCAAAGAAAATGGCCGAACTGGCCAAGGCAAAAAAGGAAGAGGGTGCGGCGTCTGATTCACTGTACCTGAAGGGGCTCGATTCGCTCAAGGCGGGTGATGTTGCAACGGCCCGGGAGCAGTTTGCCAAGTTCCTTGAGCAGAATCCCAAACATGAACTTGCTGCAAATGCCCACTACTGGATCGGTGAAACCCACTACAGCGAAAAAAACTATGAATCAGCCATCCTGTCGTACCAGGAAGTGATCAAGAACTTCCCCGGCAAGGAAAAAGTTGTTGCGGCCATGTACAAGCAGGCTTTGGCCTTTAACGCTATCAAGGATACCAAAAGTGCCAAATTCGTACTGAAAAAGCTGATCGAAGGTTTTCCTAAAAGCGAAGAGGCCAAGAAGGCCAAGGCTCTGCTGAAAGAAATCAAATAGATAAACAGTGAATAGGTAATAAACAAAGGGCGGCTCCGAATATTCGGGCCGCCCTTATCTGTTGCATCTGTTGTCAGGCAGGGATCACAAAACCCCTTTCGTTGACATGACCCCTTCAATGCGGGGATCGAGCTGACTCGCATTGTCCAGCGCACGTGCAAACGCCTTGAAGCAGGCTTCTAAAATATGGTGCACATTGTCGCCATACATGACGTTGATATGCAGATTGAGCCCGCAGTGGTTGACAAAAGCTTGAAAAAACTCCCGGGCCAGCTCAACGTCGAACTCGCCGATTTTTATTTTTGGCAGGTTGACGTGATACACCAGATAGGGCCGTCCGGAAATATCGATCGCTACGCTGGCCAATGTTTCATCCATCGGAACCGTTGCCTGGCCGTAACGCCGGATGCCCTTCTTCTCTCCCAGCGCCTGTTTGAAAGCTTCCCCCAGCACAATGCCGATATCTTCAACCGTGTGATGAAAGTCGATATCGATGTCGCCGGAAGCCTCTACGTCCAGGTCAAAAAGACCATGGCGGGCAAACAGATTAAGCATGTGATCCAGAAAAGGCACCGACGTACAGATTTTCCCCGTGCCTGCGCCGTCAACCGACAAGGACAGCTTGATGCTGGTTTCTTTTGTGATTCGTTCCAGTGTCGCTGTACGTCCCATAGTTTTACTCCTCGGACAATTTTCGTTGTAACTGGTGGAAGATCCCTTTACCCAATAGCTTTCAGGGCGGCAAGCGTTGCTTCCATCTCCGTGCGTGTTCCGATTGAAATGCGCAGACCATGTGTTAACAGGGGATCTGAAAGAAAGCGTACCAGTATCTTGCGTTCGTACAGGCCGTCGTAGACCCTTTTGCCGTTTTTGTCCGGCGGTGAGGCAAAGACGAAATTACCTTGCGATGGGATAACCGCGTAGCCGATTTCGAGCAATTCGCGTGAAAACCACTCCCGTGTTGCAATTATCTTGCGGCACGACTCCCGGAAATAGTCCTGGTCCTGCAGGGCGGCAATACATGCTGCCTGGGCAAGGCGGTCAAGGTTGTAGTGATCGCGGATTTTATCAAGTGCGGCAATAATTTCAGGCCGGGCTATTGCCAGGCCGAGGCGCATGCCGGCCAGCGCGTAGCTTTTAGAAAGCGTCCGCGTTACCACGACGTTTTCGTATTTTCTTACCAGCTCTAGAGCATTCCAATCGGCAAAATCCACATACGCTTCATCAATTACCAGAAGACCGCCGCAGCTCTGGGCCAACTCCTCGATGTACTCCGGGGAAAAAGCGAAGCCGAGCGGTGAATTCGGGGTTGTCAGGAAAAAAACCTTGCCATGGTAATATTCGGGAAAAGCCTCGATGTTGAACGTGTCGGTCAGGCCGTATGCACAGACGGCCGCGCCCTGAATCTCGGCAAGGGTGGAGTAATAGGAGTAGGACGGATGAGCATATCCGATGTCCTCCCCTTCGCCCGCGCAGGCTCTGATCAAATTGTTGAGCACTTCATCGGAGCCGTTGGCCATGATGATCCATGAAGGATCAAAACCGTACAGTTCGCCGGCAACTTCCCGCAATTTCTGGCTGGAGGCGCTCGGATAGGTGCGCAGCGAAGCTCCGTCACTCCCCACCTCAGCCAGAATCGCTTCTACAACCCGGGGAGAGGGGGGGTAAGGATTTTCGTTGGTGTTAAGCTTAATCCAGGAGGCGATATCGTCCGGCTGGAAGCCGGGGACGTAGCCGCTCATGGCGGCAATGTTGGGTCGTAGTAGTTTCATAACGGAATCAGTCGTTGACTCCCCAGGTGTCTGAAAAGTAGCAATGGTGCAGTTTGTTCTGCACATTGACAGCGCCGAGAATTTCGTTACCCTCTTCCTCGCTGAGGCCCACTTTAGGACGTACTCCCATCCAGTATGCCGCAGTGTCTGTCGGGGTGTCCAGTGGCCGGGGCAGTGGCGGGCCGGGCTTGTAATGACCGTCGATAAAAAGCGCCGATTCATACTGGCGGGAGTTTTTGATAAGATAGACCTCTATCAGCATCCCGTTGTTAAGGGTTTTCTCCACAAGAACGCTTATTACTTCCGAATCCTTCGGTACATCCTGTAATTGATTTGACACTTCAGAAACCTCCTGCGAGTTGGTGAAAAGCTAAACCGCTGAATGCGGATATGAAATTAGTAACAAACCAGCTGCCTCGGGGACTATGGCCCGTCCTGCCCAAGCCGTACGGAAACAGAACGCCCGTGCGCTTCAAGTCCTTCCAGTCCTGCAATTCTGACAATATCTGAGCCCAGTCGCTGTAGTCCACCCTTTGAAAAATAGACAATTGAAGATTTTTTTACAAAATCATCCACAGAGAGTGGGGAGAAAAAACGTGATGTGCCGCCGGTCGGCAGAGTGTGGTTCGGCCCGGCCAGGTAATCTCCGGCAGCTTCGGGAGTCCAGTGCCCCATGAAAATCGCTCCGGCATTGGTAATCTGCGACAAAATGGCAAACGGGTCGGCAACGGCAAGCTCCAGATGCTCAGGGGCGATACGGTTGGAGAACGCAATCACCTCGTCCAGGGTGTCGGCAATAATGATGGCGCCATATTTTTCCCAGGAAGCGCGGGCGATCGTCTCGCGGGAAAGCTGCGTCAACTGCAGTTCGACTTCAGTGGCCACTTTTTCCGCAAAAGCGCGGTCAGTCGTGATCAGGATGGATGAAGCAAGCTCATCGTGCTCTGCCTGCGACAGAAGGTCGGCGGCGATATGGGCCGGATTGCCGCTGCCGTCATTGATGACCAGAATCTCGCTCGGTCCGGCTATCATGTCGATGCCCACCTGTCCGAAAACCAGCTTCTTGGCGGTGGCTACGTAGATGTTGCCCGGTCCGGTGATCTTGTCAACCTGCGGGATGGTCGCGGTGCCGTATGCCAGTGCCGCAACCGCCTGGGCTCCGCCGATGCGGAAGATCCGGTCAACTCCGGAAAGGCTGGCAGCCACGAGCACATGGGGGCTGATCTCGCCGCCGGGGGAGGGGGCCACCATGATGATTTCGCCGACTCCCGCCACCCGGGCTGGAACGGCATTCATGATGACGCTGGAGGGATAGCTGGCTTTGCCGCCGGGAACGTAAATACCGACCCGTGACAGCGGCGTAACCTTCTGTCCCAGCATGATGTCCGGCTCTTCGGTAGAGATCCAGGTCTGCTGCTTCTGCTTCTCGTGAAAACGCGCCACCCGCTCGCAGGCCAGTTTGAGTGCGGCAATCTCGTCGGCGGAAACCTGCGTGAAAGCGGCTTCAATTTCCGCCGACGATACCTCCAGTTCTGCCATCGACGCAGCTTCCAGGCGGTCGAAACGGCGGGTCAGTTCCAGTACCGCAGCATCTCCGCGCTGGCGGACATCGGCGATGATGTCGAGCACAACCTGTTCAACTTCACGACCGGTTTCTTCTCCGCGCGAAAGAATAGCATCGAATTTTTGAGTGAAGCTGGAATCCTTGATGTCGAGAAAAAGCATACGTTACCTTGCTCAGTGCGACTGGAGCAGCTGCTCCAAGCCCTGAATGATATGTGAAATCCGTTTGTTTTTGGTTTTCAGGCTGGCCCGGTTCACGATCAGCCGGGTAGTTATTTCGGCAATGGTTTCCACCTCGACCAGTCCGTTTTGGCGCATGGTCTCTCCGGTGGAAACCAGATCGACGATCCGGTCGGAGAGGCCGACCAGCGGAGCCAGTTCGATGGAGCCGTACAGCTTGATGATCTCCACCTGAACTCCCTTCGAGGCGAAATAGTTTTCCGTCACGTGGGGATATTTCGTCGCAATACGAATGTGCGACCAGCAGGAGGGATCGTCAACCTTGGCCAGGTTGGCCGGTTCGGCGACCATCATGCGGCAGTAGCCGAATTTCAGGTCGAGCGGCTCATACACATCCTTGCACTGCTCCATCAGGGTGTCCTTGCCGACGATGCCGAGATCGGCGCTCCCGTATTCCACGTAGGTAGGAACGTCGGTTGCCCGCACGATCATATAGCGGATCTGCTGTTCCTGATTCTCGAAAATCAGTTTACGGGAATCGGAGAGGAGCTCACGGCAGTCGATGCCGATCTTGCCGAACATCTCGACCGATTCTTCAAGGATGCGTCCTTTCGGAATGGCTATGGTGATCCAGTTATTCATTCCTTAACCCTCTGGATATCTGCGCCAAGTGCGGCAAATTTCTTCTCGATGGATTCATAGCCCCGGTCCAGGTGATAAATGCGGGTGACCTCCGTGGTTCCTTCCGAAGCCAGTCCCGCAAGGATCAGCGAAGCGGAGGCCCGCAGGTCCGTTGCCATGACCGGCGCGCCGGACAGCTTTTTGACCCCTTTCACCGTCGCCGTATTGCCTTCAACTGTGATGTCGGCGCCAAAACGCTGCAGCTCGGATACGTGCATGAAGCGGTTTTCAAAGATGTTTTCCGAGATGACGCTGGCGCCGTCGGCCACACACATCATGGCCATGAACTGGGCCTGCATGTCGGTCGGGAAGCCGGGGTAGGGACGGGTTTTGATGTTGACGCTCTTGACCCGGCGGGGACCCTTGACGCGTACCACGCCGTCACGGGTGGTGATTTCAACTCCCGCGTCCTGCATCTTGAACGCCAGGGCGTCTAGATGTTCCAGTTTCATATTATGGATGCGGATGTCGCCGCCGGTCATGGCCGCCGCGATCATGAAGGTACCGGCTTCGATACGGTCCGGCATGACCTCGTAATTGGCCGCGGAAAGTTCGGACACCCCCTGGATGCGAATGGTGTCGGTACCGGCTCCTTCGATCTTGGCACCCATGCGATTCAGATAGAGGGCCAGGTCAACTATTTCCGGTTCTCTGGCGGCGTTCTCCAGCAGCGTTTCGCCCTTGGCGGTCGCCGCAGCCATCATCAGATGTTCGGTGCCCCCCACCGTTGAAACGTCGAAATTGATACGGGCGCCCTTGAGGCGGCGGCACTTGGCTTCGACATAGCCATGTTCGAGAGTTATTTCGGCGCCGAGCGCCTGCAACCCCTTCAGGTGCAGATTGATCGGGCGCGCGCCGATGGCACACCCTCCCGGCAACGAAACACGGGCCTTGCCGAAGCGGGCCAGGAGCGGCCCCAAAACAAGTACCGAGGCGCGCATGGTCTTGACCAGATCATAGGTCGCTTCATGGCTGTTGATCGTACTCGTATCGATTCTGACGATGTTGCCGTTGCCTTCCACGCTTCCGCCCAGCGATTCGAGCACCTTGATGGTGGTGTTGATGTCGCGAAGGAACGGCACATTACTGATCTGGTTGATTCCCGGGGCCAACAGCGTGGCAACAAAAATGGGGAGAGAGGCGTTTTTGGAACCGCTGACGGTCACGTCACCCTTCAGCTTTTTCCCGCCTTTAATAATGAGTTTGTCCAATCTGAATGCTCCTCTTGTACCTGTTAAATTTCGCCATATTACTGTATGGGCCGGTTCTTGTCCAAAGAAAAGTTGGTACTGAACCGGTACTGTTTTTTAAATTCCATCGGCACTCCGGGACCGTGAAAATTTGCGGGGACCCCGAAATTGCTATAACTAACCGGTATAAAACTGTGCTATTGTTCGCGCTACGTAAGTGTTACCTGCAATGACCGGAAATGGGTGAGAATATGAAGCAGTTTACCTTGAAAACCAAAGTAACCCTGTTTTTTCCGCTGGTCATAACGCTTCTGTTCGCCTGCCTGTTTCTGCTTATTTCCTCCGTCTTGCAACAGTACATCAAGAAGTCGGTTTCAGATCAGCAGTACCAGCTTGTTTCTCTTCTGGCAGAAGATATTGACCACACCATAACTCTCAACAGCCGGATTCTGGCATCGGTGGCCGGGAAGATTACTCCGGACATGATGAAAGATCCCTCTCGGGCGCTTCAGTATCTGACGTTGCAGAACGAACACCAGCTCTCTTTTGATAACGGTCTGTTTCTCTTCAACGCTTCCGGCCGGGTTGTGGCGGAACTTCCCCTCGGCCTGGGGAGGGTCGGCAAGGATTTCTCCTACCGTGAGTATTTCAAACAGACGGTTGCCACGCGCAAACCGTTTGTTTCCGACCCCTACGAATCGTCTCAGCAACACCGCCATCCCGCCATCATGTTCACTGCCCCGATTTTTGACAACAGCGGAACTCTTACCGGGGTGCTGGGGGGAAGTGTCGATCTGAATAATTCGGCTTTTTTCGGCAGGCTCCCGAATATAAAAATGGGTAAAACCGGTTATTCGTTCCTGTTCAACAGTGATCGCCGGATTGTGCTGCATCCCGATACCTCCCGCATCATGAAATACGACATCCCGCCTGGTTCAAACGTGCTTCTCGACCGCGCACTGGCAGGGTTTGACGGCAGCGGCGAAACCGTCAACAGCCGCGGACTCCGCACCCTGGCGTCATTCAAGCACCTGAAAACAAAAAACTGGATACTGGGCGCCAACTATCCGCTGGTCGAAGCGTATGCGCCAACCAACCAGATCAGATATGCCGTACTGATGCTGCTGCCGTTTCTGTCACTTGCGCTGTTCTGGCTGATGCGCCGCTACCTGCACAAAATAACGGATCCGGTCATCAAGCTTACTCATCACGTGAAAGAGCTATCATCCAAAAACGGTGAGGACCGCATCTTTCAGGTTCAGGGGGGGGATGAAGTCGAGACGCTCGGGCAGGCATTCAATCAGCTGGTCTGTGAAAGCGATCTGCAGCGGTCCCGGCTTGAGGCGGATCTGGAAAAACATGAGCGTGCCGACCAGCAGTTGCACCAGCAGAATGAATATTTGCAGGCGCTACACGAAACCACGCTCGGCCTGATCAAGCGTCTGGATGTTGCCAGTGTGCTGCAGGCGATTGTCGTCCGTTCGGGCAGACTTGTCGGCACGGAGCACTGCTTTCTCTATCTGGTAAATTCGAATGGCATTGAAATGAGCATGGTGCACCAGAGCGGGATTTACGATTCACTTATCCACCACCCGGTCAAGCGCGGGCAAGGGATATCGGGGCGTGTCTGGGATGCCGGCGAGCCGATCCGGGTTGATGATTACAGCCAGTGGGACGGGCGCCTCCCCGACGAGGATCGCAATGTATTGCACGCCATGGCCGGCGTTCCCCTCAAGGTTGCCGATGAAGTAATCGGAGTGCTGGGCCTGGCATTTATTGACAAGGGGATTGTATTTAATGACCAGCAGATGGAACTGCTTGCCCAGTTCGGCGAATTAGCCTCTCTGGCGCTCGAAAACGCCCGGCTCAACGAAGAGTCCCAGCGTGAGCTGGCGGAGCGCGAAAAAGCCGAAGAGCACCTGCGCAAACTCTCGGTGGCGGTCGAGCAGACCCCGGTTTCAATTGTAATTACTGATATCTCCGGCACCATTGAATATGTGAATCCCTATTATACCAAGGTGACCGGCTACAGTGCGGAAGAGTCGCTCGGCCAGAATCCGTCTATTCTCAAAACGGGAGAAACAAGCAGCGAGGAATACCGGGCATTGTGGGAAACGATTCTTTCGGGCGATAAATGGCACGGTGAGTTTCACAACCGCAAGAAGGATGGCGATCTGTATTGGGAACAGGCGCTGATCGCCCCCATCAGGGATAACAGCTACGCGATTACGCACTTCATCGCCATCAAGGAGGATATCACCGAGCGGAAACAGCTGGAAGGGCAGCTCCGCCATGCCCAGAAAATGGATGCGATCGGTCAGCTGGCGGGCGGGATAGCCCATGACTTTAACAACATCCTGACCGCTATTGTCGGCTATGCAAGCATTTTGCAGCTCAAGCTTCCTGACGGCAGCGCCCTGAAAAAGAATGCCGAGCAGATTGCCGCCACCGCAGAACGCGGGGCTACCCTGACGCAGGGTCTGCTGGCATTCAGCCGCAAACAGACTTCCAACCCGGTGGTGGTTGATCTGAACGAAATCATTAATCGAGTTCACCAGCTGCTGCTGCGGCTGATCAGTGAAGATATCCGGCTGGAAATCAACCTTGCTCCGCAGAGCCTGGCGATTATGGCGGATAGCGGCCAGCTTGAGCAGGTGTTGATGAATCTTGCCACCAACGCCCGGGATGCCATGTCCCATGGCGGTTCAATCGTGATATCGACGGAAACGATCATGCTGGATAACTATTTTGTTCTGGCCAGGGGCTTTGGCCGCCCCGGCAGATATGCGCTGCTGACGTTTTCCGACAGCGGCGACGGGATGGAAGCTGATATTGTAAAACATATCTTCGAACCGTTTTATACCACGAAAGAGTTGGGCAAAGGGACTGGGCTGGGCCTTTCCATCGTCTACGGCATCATCAAAAAACATAACGGCTACATTCTCTGTCACAGCACCATCGGTCTCGGGACGATTTTTCAAATTTATCTGCCGCTGCTTGATCTGGTTCCCGCGGCCTTTGAAGATACCGCGCAGGAGAAAGGGGAGGATGCCCACGGCACCGACTATATCCTGTTGGCGGAAGACAACGAAACGACCCGCGTATTCGGCAAGGAGATACTGGAAGAATTCGGCTACTCGGTTATCCAGGCGGTTGATGGCGAGGATGCGCTGGAGAAGTTCAAGGCCGGCGGTACTCAGATCAGTCTGGTCATACTAGATGTTATTATGCCCAAAATGAATGGCCGTGAAGTGTACGATGCCATGCGCACTCTCGATCCGCATGCCCGGATCCTGTTTTGCAGCGGCTATCCCAAGGACGTGGTTGTCAGCCAGGGGGGATTGGATGAGGGGATGAATTACCTGGCCAAGCCGTTCACCCCCAAGGAGTTGCTGATGAAAATTCGCGAGGTACTGGAACATGAGCAATAACGGCAGCGGAAAAATATTTGTGGTCGATGACGACCGCTTTGTGCTGGAAAGCGTTACGACCCTTTTGACCGAGTTCGGGTTTTCGGTGCGCGCCTTTTCGAACGGTCAGGAGGCGGTCAGGCAGTTTGTCATGGAGCCGGTTGATCTGGTGCTGACAGATATCAACATGCCGGTCATGGATGGTCTTGAACTGCTGGAAAAAATCCGCTTTCTTGACCGGGAAACGCCGGTCGTTCTGATGACGGCCTATGCCGATCTGGACGTGGCGGTCAAGGCGATTCAGAAGGGCGCCTTTGATTTTATCATCAAGCCGTATCGCCCCCCCGCTCTGGTGCATACGGTGGAAAAAGGGGTTAATTTCAAACGTCTGACCCAGATCGAAAAGAACTACAAGGCGGAGCTTGAGCGCACGGTGGAGCTGAGAACCGCCGAACTGAATGCCGCCCTGGATGAAATTACCCAGATGAGCCGTGAAATTATCGAACGTCTGACCGCTGCCGCCGAGCTCCGCGATGAAGACACCGGTCTGCACATTTCCCGGGTCGGCATGTATGCCCGGCACGTGGCGCTTCACCTGGGCATGGATGATGATTTTGTCGATGACATCTCGGTGGCCAGTGCGATGCATGACGTCGGTAAAATCGGCATCCCGGATTCAATCCTGCTTAAGCCGGGGGCTCTGACGGCTGAGGAATTCGATGCGATCAAGCAGCATACGACCATCGGCGAGCGCATTCTGAAAGGGTCGTCGCACCGGATGCTCAAGATGGGGGCCGTCATTGCCGCAACGCATCACGAACGCTGGGATGGCACCGGGTATCCGACCGGTTGCAAGGGGGAGGAAACTCCTCTTGAAGGGCGCATTGTCATGCTGGTTGACCAGTATGATGCCCTGCGCAGCAGCAGGGTGTACAAGCCAGCATTCGACCATGCCAGAGCCTGCGACATCATCCTGAACGGCGATGGCCGCACCATGCCGGGCCACTTTGATCCGAAGCTGCTGGCGGCCTTTGATGAGATCAAGGATGATTTTGCGGCGATTTTCGAGAAAAGCCAGGAGTCGGCGGTGCATGAAAGGGTTGGGGGGTAGGTGCGGCGGGCATGCAAACGGCAGTTTCTCACGCGGTTAGAAGTTGGTGCCTCTAGGCAAGCCGCGGAGTTCGCGGAGAAATTCAAAGGAGTTATGGAGACGACGGTTTTTTGATCCACGAAAAGCACGAAAGACACGAAAAAAGAACCAAAGAATCCGGACATCATCGATATACCGTTTATATACCGTTTCCGTAGGGGCGAATAATCATTCGCCCCTGTTTATTTCAGTTGCTGATCCAGGCAGGGCGAATGTGATTCGCCCCTACAGGTAGGTTTGGTTATTCAAAATTACCGCCCCGCATTCAAATCCTGTAAGACCATCTGCACCAACGACGCATCAAATAGAGCTTTCCGGCATTCCACACCATCGATCTTCCCCCTGTTCATATAACTCAGCAAACGGCACCCGCCGAAACAGAGCGGCAGATAAGCGCAGTCGAGGCATTCGTCGTTCTTCCACACATCAAGACAGTGCGATTCACGGTAATCGCCGACTCCGTCCGCCAGCGTGCCGACCGACAATTCCGGCCACCCCATCAAGGCGGGGCATTTATAGAGAGAGCCGTCGTGGTTGACCACCAGCGAATTGGCAATCTCGATCATGCAGACTCCCATGTTCATCTTTTCCACGGCAAAGCCGCGCTTCAGGGTTTCGCCGCGCAGATGCAGGCCGGCCTCGATCAGCCACGGTTCGCTGCTGGCGACACATGCCGCCGCATGCGGGTCGATCTTTCCCGACTTCGGCAGAATGGGCGAAAACTGCACCGGCCCCATTATTGCCGGGTCGATTCCGGCCTCCAGCATGGCATCGAGCATGGCGGAGAACTCCCGGTAATTTTCCCTGGTATAGTTTCCGCCCGGTTTGATGAGAATGTCGCGGTACACCGCCTTCAGGTTGGCCAGGATCAGGGCGAAGCTTCCCTTCCCGGAGACAAAGGGGCGCTGGCGGTTGTGAATCTCCTCCGTGCCGTCCAGGGTGATCTGGGCGCTGGTAAGGCCGAGGGGGAGCAGCTCCGCCACCACGGCGGGAGTTAGCAGGGTGGCGTTGGTTACCATGGTGAAGGAAAATTTCCTGCCTGCATGAGCCGCCGCCTTGCCCAGAGAAACGGCAATCTGTTTGAGGCGCGGCATGGCCATCAGCGGCTCGCCGCCGTAGAAGCGCAGCTCCACGTCGCGCCCCCGGCCAAGCTGCTCGCGGGTGACATACTCAATCAGCAGAGCTGCTGTCTCCTCGCTCATGGCGATATTTTCCCGGAAATGCCCTTCAAAGCAGTAGGGACAGGCCAGGTTGCAGTCAAGCGTCAGCACAATCGTGGCCGCAAAGGTGGTGGAAGTAGCGTTGGTGTGATCGATCAGCCCCGCCATCTCCTCGCGCTCCGCCGTCAGGTCGTCCGTCCAGAGCAGCAGGCGGCGCAAGGTGTCGCGCTCCTTGTCGCCCAGTTCATCCGCCAGGGCGGCGGCATAGAGCCGTTGCGACACCCGGACGGTGGAACTTTTGCGGGTGGAATGGAGGATAACGGTGTCGGGGCGCGCGGGATCGGGAAACGAAATCATGTAGCGGGACAATGGCATGGTGGGCTCCATATAAGTGAATGGGGAGCCGGGCTCCCCATTCGTGGTGTGTTGCGTGTCAGGCGGGTACGGTATTACTTGCGGGCGCTGCCGGCTCCACCGGCACAGCATACATTTACCATCGCAACATTTTCCACCCCTTCAGCCAATACTTCCAGTTCCATACGTCACCTCCTGGTATAAGATGTGAGCCGATCGGCTCAAGTTTCTAAATGATAGACAAAACGGGCCGGATCTGCTAGAAAAAGTTCGCCGGATGTCTGTTTTTCGCGGCATGACAAAAAATCCTTGACCTGACAGGCCTCATCTTGCGACGAATCGCCTTCACAACTCTCCTCTTCTGGCTCGTGGCCGCTCTCCTGCTGGCGCCGGTCGCGCCGCTGCGCGCGGCGGATGACGATGCGCTTGAAAGCCTCGGCTTTATCGAAGAAGAGCCGTCATCGCTGGTAAATGTATCCCGTTCCCCCCGTCCCGCTTCCCGCATCGCCGAAAACGTTACCGTCATCACCGCTGCCGATATCGAACGGCTCAACGCCCACACGCTGGCCGACGTGCTTCAGACCGTGCCCGGCATTCAGATGGATTATCTGCGCACGCCGAGTACCTTCTCGTTCTTTAATGTCCAGGGCGCGTACGGCACCACGGTGCTGGTACTGGTTGACGGTGTCCGCCAGAACGATTTCCAGCAGGGCATGGCCATCCCCGGTTTGATCCCGGTTCAGCAGATCGAACGGATCGAGATCGTCAAGGGGTCAGCCTCGGCGGCCTGGGGGGCGGCTCTGGGCGGGGTGATCAATATCGTCACCAAATCTCCGGATCCGGATCAGGCGGCGTCCGGAATGGTGTCCGGCTCGCTCGGCTCCAAATTTACGGCGGATGCCCGCGCTGAACTGAGCGGCATCACCGATGACAACCTCAGCTATTACCTGACCGCAGGGCATATTCATTCGGACGGCCTCACCCCCAACACCGGCACCGGCCTGAACAACCTGTATGCCAAGTTTTCCCACCGTTTGCCGGACAATGGTACGCTCACATTCGGTCTGTGGCACCTGAACGCCCGTCCGGGACTGGATGAGGCGGACACCGCCAGTTGGGGCTTTGTCCATGACAACAATGAATATTTGCGCAACAACGTCTTTCTCAAGCTCAACCAGCCGTTAAGCAGCATGCTTTCTCTTGATGTGGACGGCTATTTTACCTACCGGGACGACCACACCAAGTATGGCGGTCTTGATAGCCAGGGCGCCATTGTTTTTTTCAACGATTATGTCTCGCACGAAACGACCCGTGGGGTAAATGCCCGTCTGACCTGGGGCGACAGTCAGCGTAATCTGGTCACCGGCGTTGAATTCGTCAATGCCGATGGTCGCGGGGGGGATCTGCTGAATCCGCCGATGACCTATGACCAGAGCTGGAACAGTTTTGGCCTGTACGCCAACGGCGCCTGGTCAATCGGTCGCTTTACCCTGCTGCCGGGCATCCGCCGGGATTTTACCGGCCTGGCTGGCAATGTCACCAGCTATACCCTGGGTGGCACCTGCCAGCTCACTGACAATACGACCTTGCGCGCCTACGCTGCCGAGGGCTTCGGCCTCCCCTCGCTAAATAGCCCAGGCAGCCTGCAAAAAGTCAAAACCCTCCAGGGGGGCATCGAAAGCGGAGCAGTGCCGTATCTCTGGCTGAAAGGCACCTGGTTCTACAACACCTTGCGCAACAGCCTGTCATCAGGGTTTGTTCCGACAGTCACCGATCAGAACCGCCAGGGCTTCGAGGTTGAAGCCCGTACCACGCCGCTGTACAATATGTCGCTTGCCACGGGTTACACCTACCTGTACGCGACCGACACCGCCAGCGGGGCACGCCTGCAGACCGACAGCAGCCAGGCGGTGCCGCCGCATACCGTCAAGGCCGCCCTGCACTATGACCATTCCGACCTCGGTCTGCGCGGCACCCTGACCGGCAATTATGTCTGGTGGAATGCCGGGCCAACTTCCATGGCGGCGAACCGGGGCATGGTGTGGGATCTGCACCTGAACTGGAAGCTGAATACCAAATCCGAACTGTCGCCGGAACTGTTCTTCTCCGGTCACAACCTGTTCAATAACCTGCAGACCACCGACACGGAATTGTACAGCAATCCAAACCGCTGGTTCGACGGCGGCATCCGGGTGCGGTTCTGATGCGGCGCCTCGTCCTCCTCATACTCGCCCTGGCGACTCTTCTTCCCTCCCTGGCTCAAGCCTATGACGTGCTGATCCTGCAAAGCAGGCGTGATGCGGCTTACGACGAGGTGCTGAAAGGTTTTCACTTCGAAAAGAAGAGTTCCCTGCGGCTGCTGGTGCTGTCCGACTACGCCGAGGTGGACGTTGTCCGCATCGTGCGCGAAGACCGCCCCAAACTGATCCTGGCCGTGGGCGATGCCGCTCTTGCCGCTGCCCGCAAGATTCAGCAGACCCCGGTTGTTGCCGTCATGGCGCTTGGCGTGCACAAGCGGTCGTCACAGGCCAATGTGGCTGGAATCGGCATGTTCGCTTCGCCGGAGCGCTACGTCTCCCTGTTCAGGAGCATGAAGGCACGGCGTGTCGGTATCGTCTACAACCCGGCGAAAAGCGGCTGGTATATGCGTCAGGCTCTCCAGGCCGCGGCAGTCGGCGGCATCGAACTGGTGACCCGCGAAGTTTCCTCCGCCAGGGATACGCTTGGGCAGCTTGCCACCCTGGCCGGCAAAGTAGATGCCCTCTGGATGCTGCCCGACAGTACGGCAGTCACCAGGGAAACAACCGAAGCCTATTTTCGCTTCGGCCAGCAGCATTCCGTACCGGTCATATCCTTTGCTTCAAGTTACCTTGGCCTGGGTGCGGCAGCGGTGCTTGATATCGATCGTGTCGCCATGGGACGCCAGGCGGACGCCATGGTTGCGGAACTTCTGAGAGGCAGCCGTGCGGACGGAGCGCCGCTTGAATTTCCGCGCGGCATAACCGTCAAAACCAATCCTACCGTATTGAAGCATCTTGGCTCATCCATAAGCGAGTGATTTTTCATTGCAATTACTGGCCGTCAGTGCTAGTAGATCTACCTATGTTTGCTGAATAATCTCTTATGCATATTTTCTCATCCTGTGAGTGAATGGCCATGAATTCTTTTCCCCACACACGTTGGTCTTATTTCCGGACCAGCTTTCAATTCAAGCTGTTCCTTATCTTTACTCTGCTGACCTTTCTGGTTACCGGCCTGCTAAGCACGCTGTACATTGCCAGTGAAATCCGTAAAACCCACCGTCATGCCGCCGAGCAGCTTCAGATGCGGGCGCAGCAACTTGCCGACTCAATTCGCCTCCCGCTGTATGCCGAAAATAGTGATATGTTGTGCCATATGGCAGAGCAGGCAGCTGCGGCGCGCGAAATCCGTGCGGTGGTGGTGAGCGCTCCGGGCGGCAGAGTGCTGGCTAATATTCATTCCCCGAACCCTGACGACACCTCTGATGTGATCGGCACGACGGTGGACGTGCGCAGCCTTGTGGGGGATTCCGTCGAATCAGCCATGGCCGGTGGCCGTGACAGCTCTTCGGTCCTGCTTGGTACCGTGCGCATGGAGCAGGGGACTGCGGATCAGTCAAAAGCCATCCGGCAGGTGGTCGTGCTCTCCATCAGCATGGCGATTATCTTCTGGATGTCCGTTTCCCTGTTCTGTTATCTGGTCCTGCGGCAGTTAACCCGCTCGTTCAATGCTCTCGTAAAGGGTATCAACGCCATGCAGGGGGGGGATTTTACTGCACGGATAGATATCCAATCCAATGATGAAGCCGGAAGGGCAGCGCGTGCCGTCAATGATCTGGCACAGGCACTGCAACAACGGAGCGAGGAAAACATATCCCTTCAGGAAGATCGTTTGAAAATTGAACGGCAGATGCTCCAGGCCCAAAAGCTGGAGAGCCTGGGGGTTATGGCCGGCGGCATTGCCCACGATTTTAATAATCTGCTCCAGTCCATTCTTGGTAATGTTGAGCTTGCCTTAATGCAGCTGCCGCCTGAATCAAAATCCAAAAAATATATCGACAACGCCATAAGTTCGGCCAGAAATGCTGCTCATCTCACCAACCTCATGCTGACGTATGTGGGGAAGGGGTTCATCACCAAAAAAGAGCTGAACCTGAATGAGTTGGTTAAGGTGAATGCGGAGATGTTGAGGACTGCTGCTTCGTCGTCTGTTACGTTCGAGCTCTGCCTCTCCCCTGAGTTGCCGGTGATCATGGCGGATGAAGCTCATATTCAACAGGTGGTCATGAATCTGACCATCAACGCGGCGGAGTCCATTGAAAAACAGCCGGGGGTAATCAGGCTTAGTACCGGCGTCCAGAATTGCGATCAGGAGATGCTTGCGCAAAGTCTGGTGGACGATAAGCCGGCTCCCGGACGTTATGTGTTTCTGGAGGTCCGCGATAACGGCTGCGGCATGGACGATGATACCCTTAAGCGTCTTTTCGACCCTTTCTTTACCACCAAGTTTACGGGGCGCGGTTTGGGTATGTCGGCGGTAATGGGGATCATGAGAACACATAGCGGAGCGTTGTGTGTGGAGAGCGAGCCGGGCAAAGGAACTACCTTCAGGGTATTGTTCCCGATCTCGGAATCGGCGCGACCGGCGGAGCTTCAGGAAACGGGCAGACCGCCTCAATCGGATACATGTTCGGTTCTGAAGGGCCCGCTTTCCGGCGTAGTACTGGTGGTAGATGATGAAAGGTCGGTACTGAATGTCTGCTCAAAGATGGTTACACTGTGCGGTTTCACGGCTATTACCGCCTGCGATGGCGTTGATGCGGTTGAAAAATTCCGTGAGAAGTCTGATGAGATTGTCGCTGTTCTGATGGATCTGACCATGCCGAACATGGACGGAATAACTGCCATGAACGAAATCTTTGCCATCAGGCCGGACGCCCGGGTGATCCTGTCGAGCGGTTTCAATGAAGAGGAACTGAGTGAGCGCATCACCGGACAGGTCCCTGCCGGTTTTATCCGCAAGCCATACAGCATGAAGGTGCTTGAAACGGAGCTGCGGAGGGTTGTGAACGGTGAGGAGTGAGGAGTGAGCCGAAATGAAAGCCGGGAACCGTAACAGGGCCCGGCTTTTTATATGGACTTCAGAGCTCAGGAACTGAAAGCGTCCATGCTATAAAATAATGGTATGTCCTGCTGCCGCATCATGAGCGGAATCGGCTTCTTTCTGAAGATCCTCATAATTCATGACATTTCGTCGTACAACAATTTTCGGGGCTGGTGCCGGTTCCGCGTCGATTTCAGCAGTGCCGTCTTTATGCAGTGGCTCTTCATGTGGTGAAGAACGTGTCTCCAGCGGCTTGTCAGGCTCAGGTACAATTGGTTGCTGAACAACATCCGGACTTTTAGCAGCCGCAACGACGGGTTTGTCATGCAGAGCCGGAGGCTGCGGAATGTCCTTCACAATCCGGTCAATCTCCCGGATATTCTGATGATCCATGCTCTGGTGTTGTTTTATGATTTTTGACGCAACTCCTCTGCTTTGAGTTGGCGCCGCTACAACAGAACGATGGGGAGAAAAAAGTACCGCATCCCTGGCAGAGACGCGATGCGTCGTGCCATCAACAGGGTGCGCCCGCGCGATAAACGCTCTCTCCTCAGCAACTCCTGAAGAGATGTTATGATTCATTCGGGGGGGCGCAGCAGTAATTACGGGGGGCGGTGACGTTTCCCGGACAGTCTCATGGGGTACAATATTGTGCTGTACGTCCTGAATCAGCTCCGGTTCAATCTTCTGGTCAGCCGCATTGCAGCTCTCGCCGCCGGGAACAATGTCTTCCGGTTCTGTGGCGCCGGACTCTTCAATTACCTGGTCCGAAGTGTGGGGCCCTTCGAGCTGTGTTGCCACTCCGGTATCGAGGGCTGCTTTCTGATGGACATCGAGCCTCGATTGTAATTCATTTTTTTCGTTCAACAGGGTTTCAAGAGTGTCTTGTATCTCGCGCAACTCTGTCTTCAAACCTGATATTTCAACCTTAAGGCTGCTGTTTTCGCTCCGGAGTACCTGGGTGTCAATGTGGGCAAGTTCCTCTTTGAACTTGAGATGCTTGTTTTCACTCTCCAGAGCTTCCGCTTCCAATTTAGATAGGCCGTTTCCTATGTTCAGTGCAGTGTCGTTGGTTGCGTTGGCGCCGCCGACAAGTTTCCACCCGGCCTCAATTGCCAGATGCAACATGTGAATTTCGCTTGAATCCAGAGACGTGGCGGGTGTAGAGGTCAGTAGAGTTGTCAAATAATCTACCACCAGTGCATCGCCAGTAAACACAACGTCAGGATTAATTATCCCTTCCGAGGTGCTGGTCTCGTTTTTGCCGGTATTTTTTTCCATGACAGAAAACTGCCTTTCAAGAGTCTGAAGCTACCTGTAGCAGGTTATGACAATAAAATAAACTGTTACTGAATGGTCCTATGGGACAACTGATTGTCCTGTGGAGAAAAACCGAACCTGCCATAAATGAAAAGCCCACCAATTCATTCGGTGGGCTTCACTTATCTTCTGTTTATTTGATTCCGTTTTCAAGGATTATTCCGATCCTGATTACCCTCGGAGTAATGCTACATAGCTATGTATCCTGCTTTTTGGTGGCGTATCGGTGATGGTAACCGCCTCCTTGTGAAAACTTGAATCTGATGCAGATCCTACGGAGCGCTACTGCCTCCTACCTACGATTATTCTCAGGCGGAGTATCTCCCATAAGACAACCTCCAAACCAGATTTTCTTCCTACTTCATGATCCCACTATACCACTCCGGAAACGAAATAACAGTCTGTTTAATATTTTTTTACAAGAGTATAATTCAAGAGTTTGGTTCCTGCCTCTTCCCCTGCTAACCGTTTAAGCGAAACAGAGAGGTGGGTGCCTTGATCCGGAGCGGCACGTTGAATATGTCCAATTCGTACGAAGGGGGAAGCGGCGCCAGCCGGGTATTTTTCAATGCCTCTGTCAGAAGCCGGTCGGCTTCCCTTGATCCTGTCCCCTGAAGAATGCGTATTGAAATTATGGTGCCATCCCGCTGAATCAGCAACTCAATCACTCCGTCCTGGCGAAGTGGCTCGGTGATAACTCCAGCCCTGTCCCACCACGCCCCGTTTATTTTCCCGACCATATCAAAATAGTAGTCGCGGATGTCATCCCGAAGCGACATCCCGTTGGCCAGGCTGGTAACGTAGCCGTGTGTCATTCCTAAACCCAATGGGGTGGACATGATCGCCTTGTTTTGAGCATCATGCTCCATTGATGGCGGCTGCTGTTCGGTAAGGTCATTTTCTCCGGCAGATTCCGGTGCCGGTTCAGGCAAGGCAGGCGGCGAATCCTTCAAGGCAGACGTTTTTACCGCTGTGCTGATTGAGGGAGCGAATGCTACTTCCTGGATAACGATAGAGCCCGGGCTTTTTACGCCCGTCCGGGAACTGCATGCAAAAATAACGATCAGCGCAGCTCCAATGTGCAGCACGAGAGAAAGGGCAAGGGCGTATCCCATCCATTGCTTTTTGTTACCGGAACTGCTGTTTTCAGTCAGGTCCTCAGTGCTAAATGTTGTCGTCAGAAGTGTCTCTCCGGTTAAAAAGCGGTACGTTACACACCTTTGTTGCTATTGCTCCCACGTATACCAGAGCAGCCCGGCATAATCCATTGGAATGTTGGCTGCCTCCAAGGGCATAAGCGGGCCGGCCTGATGTGGAGCAATTGATTGCGGCCCGTGAAGCTTTGCTCTGCTGTGGTAATAAACCGGCTTTAATGGTAGGGTTGTAGTATCCCAGCTTAACAGGGAATAAACGGATTTACGTGTTCACACTACTAAAATCGGTACATGGAGCTCTTGCGTATGGGATTGTTTACGGGTGTTGCAAAGAATACGGGAACGCAGGAAACAAAAAAATTTCACACGGATTTTATGCCGTTACTTGTGGATGGCGAAATTATTGAGGCCGGTTTTGTCGTGTTCAGGGACACGCTCCTGTTTACTAATAAAAGATTGATTCTCGTCGATATTCAAGGCATTTCCGGTAAACAGATAGAATATTTTTCCGTGCCTTACCGCAATATTACGAAGTTTAGCGTGCAAACGAGCGACAATTTCGATCTTGATGCCGAGTTGAAAATATGGATTGGCAGCGATACGATTCCGCTTGAGAAAAAGTTTAACAAGGACGTGAATATCTATGAGGTACAGAAGGTGTTGGCAAGACATGGCAATCTGCACCACTTCGCCACGCTTTCCAAAGCGAGTCGCAAATGACTTGCGTGATTCGATTTGCTTACGATCTGCGACGCTGTGACCGATGTAACCGGGGAGGAGTTCAAGAAGCCCGTGGGAGAAAGTACCAAAGGATCTTTCTATGTGCGGCTTGCTTTCAGGTGTAAAAGGAGCACAAAGCTGATGTTCTATTGCGAGCTTATCAAGAAGCCCTTCAAGGAAAAAGGAAGTGTAATCAGCACCGTTATCGGTTCGGAACTGTTCAGGCATGCCCCAGGCAATTATGCAGCGGCGCAATAAGGCAGCAACGGCAGTACTTTTTGAGGTCGGTGAAACCAGCAAACGCAGGCGGCGCGACCAAACATCTATAATGCCTATGATGCAGCAACGACCATCTGTACACATTACATCGGCAGGGGTAGAATCAGCCTCCCAGCGCATGTTGAGCCGGGTAACATCGGCGCTTGAATTACCAAAGGCCACCATATATTTATTCTTCCAGGCGTCCGGATTGGTAATAAACAAAAAAAGACTTTTGTTCGTTTCCTTCCAGTAGTCCATGTACCGGCGCACGGTGTCAGGTGACGGCACATGGACTCCGGTAAAGCGTAATTTCAAAGCTTTGTGCGCCATGCGACCCCTGATATGAGGGTGGTCATACATTAAACCTTCAATAAACTCAGTTTGAAGGGTGGTTAAAATTGTATTTCCGCGCTTTTTAATATGGTGGCTTGCCAGTCCCCAGCCGCCGAACTCTCTATCTTTATCGCGCCAGCTTAACAATGAAACTGCGGTGAGAGACCGTTTGCCTTTGCGGATAACAATATGTTCGTGCTCATTTGGCAGTGCGATTTCACCGGAGACAATGGCGGCGCAAAACGCCTGAACAGCTTTATAATTCCAGGTCCATCGTTCTTTTTTGAATTCTTCTTTGTAACCGTTGCTGTCCAGGTATGCTTTACAGGCTTTTACTATGTAATCCCGCGCCATGGCGTCTTTCAGGGCATTGCCTTTAACGGTATTGAGCAAAAGAAGCTGATGCTCGCCACGCTGCTGCCTGTCTGCAATTTGTTTGATCCTGGCTTCTTCATGTTTTTTTATGATTGCCTGGTCAGATGGGGTGAAGGTTCGCCCCTTGCGGATCTCCGCTGCTTCTTCACGGGCACGCTCTTCATCTTGTGCTTCCAAAGCGGAGTCAAAGGCTTTCTGGGATTCGTATGCTTCTATTTTGTTTCGCCAGGCAAAGGGGAGAGAGGTGAAAAGGTAAAAGGCTGTTGTTTTGCCTTGGTGGTTTTCACCCTCTATCGGTTCTACAGCTGATTTTTTTAATTGTCTGAATATCCAGCTACGTTCACCTATTTCAGCAGTGACTAACTGAGATATTGAATATTTTTCCTGCACATAGTAGGGAATGGGAAGTTTATCCATTGCACCCACCTGTTGACTCTGATAAAAGTAAAGTAATCATGGCTTGGTGTCCCACAGCTCTTTAAAGGTCATTCCAAGGGCATCGGCAACCGCCTGTTTAACTCGGCGAGATGTTTTCCGACCATGCAGCACATGACCGATGCACGAATCAGTAACACCTATTGCCTCTGCTATCCTGCGAGGCTTTATGTTATGCATGGCAAGCAGCCCTCTGGCTAAATCATAGCTGCTTGTTTTTTCAGTTTTGTGTTGTTCCAATTTTGTGCCCATGCAAAAAAACTAACTGAATATTCAGTCATTGTCAACCGAATATTTTAGCAACAACTGACTATCTGGTTGTGGTCAGTAATGGTATACATAACCATCCAGTATCATTACTTATTATTTTAGCAACAACCATAGATCTAAGTTTTTTCATGTTGCAACAATCTGTTGTTGCTGAATGAGGTGCCAAATGGAGTTTAAAGAACGACTAAAAATCTTGCGAAAATCACTTGGCAAATCTCAAAGAGATATGTCTGTATCCGTTGAATCAAGCTATGGGGTCTGGCAGGCATATGAAGCAGGCAATAGCGTCCCGGGATTTAAGGTTTTAGAATCAATCGCCCGCATGGGATTCAATGTTAATTGGTTGTTAACAGGTGATGGGGAAATGAAGAAGCCGGTTCGACTGTCAGAATCGGAGGCGCACGAGGCTTTGAAGAAGAGACTTAAAGATCTGCCAAGGGCAAGAGGAATGCAGGCTCATATATTAACCCTCGAGTTTAACGGAATAAGCGAAGAAACATATAAAGCGTATGTATATGGTGATTATCTTCCGACAAAAGATGAGTTGGAAGGCCTTTGTAAATCAGCTGGTGGATGGACTTTTGAAACCGGAACAATGTCGACAAGGGATGAAGAAGCCGAAGCGGAAATTACCAAGCGGATAGATGAGCTGATCAAGTCACATAAAGCAAGTAAACAGGTTGACATCGAGCTGTTAAAAGAGATCGTCACAGAGATTGAAGAGGCATTATTCAAATCTGCGATTAAACTTGAACCTGCTAAAAAAGCTGAATTGTTGGCCCTGGTCTATGACTACGCAACTGAAAGTGAAGAGAAACGAGCAGGGATCAAGGAGCAGGTACAGCGGCTGTTACGACTGGTAAAATAAAGAAGAATGAAATATGCGTGCAATAATGAAGTAATGATACAAAATAGTAGCCAAACTGCACGCACTTACGTGTAGAATTCCGGCGATTTATTAACAAAAGAATTACCCGCGCAAATTTGCCCGGTTTTCCCGAATTTACATAAAATTGACTTGATTCGCCTATTTTTTGCGGGCACAATCTTTCCGGCGCTCGATCACGTTTAAACCCGCACCATTCCTAATCAGATCCCATCAAATCCCACACGATTCCTGAAAAACCCACATCAAATGGTTGCATAAGAATGTATTGCCTCTTCACATGAGTGACCTTTTTGCCAAATTATTTACAGAAGTGAGCACAGAGTGCAAACCTTTGCCAGCAAAGGGCTGGCGGCCTCCTCCTGTAGTTTGATTCCTATAGTAAAAATCTTTACCTGTAGTTGTGACGGTAAAGCTGTGGAAAATTGCGGGGCGGGTAGTTACAACATGGAGGGGAGAGTGCCTACAAATTTAGAACATTATAGTACTTCTCATTTAAAGCCTTGCTGGGTTTATACTCAATCGAACTTGAATATAATAGTTCGATCTTCAGGGTGTGGAGGAGAGTGATTCAATGAATAGCTTGGATCTGTTACTTTCAATTATAGGCACTGTAGCATTTCTTGTGGCAATTAGTGATTCTTACGAGAAACGGCTTGGAAACAGGACACAAAAACTTCGCACAAGTTCTATATCAATCGGCGCAGAAATCTGCCCCGCTTGTGTAGGCATTGTTTATCGAAATTGTCGGCTACTTTTGAATTCCTCACTAATATGTGTCATGAATTGAATTCCTCACACATAACTCTTTAAATAATATGTGAGGAATTCCCCTCGGGGCGATTATGCTGACATAATGTGCTTTCAACATTAATATTAGTAATCCTGAGTAACCATGATGTGTTCGCAACCGAAAATTAAAACGGTTTATGTCTCCCAAATTGCCCGATATAACTAGGGTCTGTAAGGTACCTCATATATTCTTCCCCCAATGTTTCATCTTGGTCATCTATAACAACATTGTTGAGGTCTTCTTGTGATTCGGAAGGATTTCTGTTCTGGGTCTCAATAGGCTGAATGGTATTCTTAGAGCTTTTAATCATTGAGAAAACAAGATAGAGCGCTATACCTGCACATGCAAACGCCAAAATGCTGACTCCTCTTTCTTTGGCGCCGAAACCTATTACAAGCATGAATAGTAAAAATCCCAGTACCAAGCTCCATCGAAATATCTGCAAGCCTAAACCCATTTTTCTGATTTTATGTTCAGTTAATCTGTTCGCCTGTTCTCCTGTAACAATCATGGATATTTCCCCCTATCCGTAAATGCTGAGATAACACTTCAAAACTATTGTTAATTTTCATTTTTTGACTTTGGTACTCTTTTCGAAAATTTCATTAGGAAGAGGATCAGTAGGAGTGTCCCAAAAGAAATAATGGTCGTTTGATATGAAGTCTGAATAATTGGTAGTTTCACCGCAACACAGATGACCCCAATTAGACCTGCCACGGCTATTGATATTGCAACCACAATTGTCCAAAGTTGATAGAACATTCCTCCCCGTCCATTAAAGAGAGCAATAAGTGCTGGTCCAGCTAAAATCATAATGACGCAGGCCATCAATATTACTGCACTAAGCAGTTTATCCCCATTTGCAGTATCTGCTGAAGCTCCAACTCCCAAAATGTACCAATGCATAATTACCTACCTAAGGATTGTATAGTCACAATATTTGCTGGAATTCAGGAGGTTGATTGATAAGTTGTCAGTCGTCTTTGTGGTGAATATTGTACGGTAGATTGCTTAATCCTGGGTTTGTCATGGTTTGAATACTACTTCCAGAATAAGAATTGCAGATTTTAAAGCATGCCGGAAAATATATGATTATCGCGATGAGGCCAGCAAACATGGATCCTAAATAATACCAAATAAGTACTAATGGGGTAAGGATCAGAAGTAGGCCAACAAATGAAAGAACTGTTTTTGTAATGTGTTTGGTTACTTTACCGGTTGAGAGTGGCTGAGTTTTCATTATTGCAATTCCTTGTTGCGCTGGAACAGCGAAAGGGACGGTTGGTTGATCTGATTGAAGTTGTTAGGTGTGCATATCTAGTGGTAATTATACAACCTACGATTGTATTTATCAATTATTATCTAGCTGTAGTATGTGTACCCGCTCATCTCATAGTTGTAATGTACCCAAGAAAAGGGCACGGACTATGGGAATTCTTACAAGTCGAGAAATTGGGGAAAGAGTGCGGGAATTCCGCAAGCGGCGAGGCTTAACTCAAGAACAGTTGGCAGAAATTGTTAGTGTTACATTTCAGCAAATCCAGAAGTATGAAAACGGTTTTAACCGGATGAATACCGACAAACTACAAGCTATCGCCCAAGCTTTATCAGTTCCTGCCTCGTCTTTTTTCGATGACGATAAAGGGGAAGAACGGTTGCTTTCTGAGCAGGAACGGAAGCTTGTGAACGGATTCCGCTCAATACCCAGTTCCGAAGTTCGGGAATTCCTCGTAGAGCATCTCTTGAAATCTCCTTGAAGTGGTGAGCAGGATCATCCTTCGACTCCGTGTTTCACTGAGACACTGTCTGATGTGTGTAAAACGACTCTTCTCACAAAAAAAGCCAGACTGTAAAGTCTGGCTTTTCATGTTTCAGTTGTGGCTAACGTCGGCTATGCCCGAGCAGTGGTGTAATGTCTTCAATGTCTCATAGTATTAGAATTTAGTGGAGAAATGTGGGCGTGAAGTGGAAGTAATATGGAAATGATATGGAAATGATATGGAAGTAATATGGAAATGAAATGGAAGTAATATGGAAATGAAATGGAAGTAATATGGAAATGAAATGGAAGTAATATGGAAGTAATATGGAAGTAATATGGAGTCGGGGTAGCAAGAACCATTCGCGGGGGCGGAACGGCTCAACAGCAGTTGTCACAGATTCAGATACTTATATAGTGTCTGTCTGCTACATTTATATTCCCTTGCAACTTTCGCCTTCGGCACACCAGCGGCAATCTTCGCTCTGGCTTCTGCTGCCTGGTCATTTGTTAACGAAGCTTTCCTGCCTTTGTAAACTCCCTTCTGTCTTGCAATTCTAATCCCCTCAGCCTGCCGTTCGCGGATAATAGATCGTTCGAATTCAGCAACCGCTCCCATAACTGAAAGCAGGAGGACGGACATTGCGCCGTCATCACCGGTGAAGGTCAATCCTTCTTTGACAAACTGAACTGAAATTCCTCTTGAGGTCAAATCCTTAACCATTTGTCTGAGGTCAACCAGATTTCGGGCAAGCCTGTCCATTGAGTGAACAAATAATAGATCGCCTTCACGAAGGAACCGGATCATTTCCTGAAGGGCAGGGCGGTCGGTTGATTTTCCCGAAACCTTGTCAGTAAAACTTCGGTGAAGCTCAATTCCTTCAAGCTGGCGTTCCGTATTTTGATCTGAAGACGAAACTCGAATGTACCCTATGCGTTGACCGACCATAAATTACCTCATTGTGTCAATTAAGGTAGTGTAAGTGACATATATGTAAATAAAATCAAAAATACCACTCTAAATTAACTTTTTATGAGCCGGATGTCAACTGTTAAGCAGGGTACACTCTATATATACAACTAGTACCGCAAGAATTTTAATAATATCCTGTATGTTTTCTCACAGCATTTTGTTGAGGAATTAAAACAACTAACTGATATGTGATATGTTACGACTATAACTACAAGTTGGAGGAGAGAAAAAATGAGTAACAGATTCAAGCCCGTAAGGATAAAAGGCCCCAGCCAGGGATACTGCCAAATATGTTGCAAATTTGGCGCTTTGACGTATGACCACGTGCCTCCACAGGGAGCAACCAGGCTGACGTCTGTAGAGATCAGGACTCTTTCTCAATCCTTTGGAGGCGCTACAGCAAAACCTGCTTACTCTCAGAATGGTATGAAATTTCGCACGATATGTAGCCACTGCAACAATGTGAAGCTTGGTGCTAATCACGATCCACATCTAATTGGACTCTGTGATGAGCTCACAACTTACTTGCGTGCCGTCGTTCATGGAAATTTATTCGTTGGAGACAAGAGAAAGTTTATAGTCAAACCACAACGAATAGCAAAAGCTGTGGTAGGTCATTTGTTAGCCGGGTGCGTGCCAGAGAGCCATGATGTCGAACCTATATCAGCCCCTGTGCCTGACACCCTGCGTGATTACTTTATGAACGAAAATGCACCATTGCCAAAGAATGTTGAAATCTATTATTGGCTATATCCTTCCAACATCCAGAAAATTCTAAATTATTTTGTTTTTGCAGATATACGCCACAAGGATTTCATTTCCGCATCTGTTTTGAAGTTCTTCCCGTTGTCGTTCATGCTACTGTGGGATAAACCCCAGTCAGTAACTGTCCCTCACCAACTTTTGCTGCCACGGAAAGACATAGGTATCGACGAGATGGAAGTTCTTGAGGTCGATTTCCAAATCATCCCACCAACCAATTGGCCAGAAGCACCCAGTGATAACGGTTACGTGTTGTTTAATGACTCTGTGACGGCTGTTGCACAGGAAAAAAACAAAAGGATACGATAGAATACCCATCAAACAGTGGTAGGCGGTCTCTGCTTTGCTAAGCTGCTGTATGTCACAGACGTTAGACGAGGTTGAAAATGGCAAAAAAATTCCCACAAGGGCGCTGCATACATTGCCTTGAAGAGTTTAGTTCTCTCACATCAGATCACGTATTTCCTGATTCATGGTATCCGGAGACAACACCCGATAACCTGGAAAAGTGGCAGATGCCGGACACTAAAAATGACGGAACCACCTTATTCATGAAAATAAAAAACAACAAATAATAGTTGCATGTCGTTCTCAATTGGATTACAAATGCAATCATTATGAGAACGGAACTTAAGAGCGTACAGAAAAAATCGACAGGTCTTGCGGAGACTCTGTTCAGCGACTACCGGCGACGTATCCTGGCACTCTTGCTGTTACGTCCCGACGAGCATTTCCATGTCCGGGAAATTTCCCGGCTGACAGGGGTTCCGTCCGGTTCGATGCACCGGGAATTGAAGCTGATCACCGATGCCGGGCTGCTTTCGCGACACTTGGCGGGGAATCAGGTACGCTATCAGGCCAACCGGGATTGTCCGATCTTCCATGAACTGGCCGGGATTTTCCGCAAAACATGCGGCCTGTCGGATATCATCCGACTCGCCTTGCAGCCATTGTCCCCGGCTATCATAGCGGCGTTTATTTTCGGTTCTGTAGCCAAAGGAGAAGAAAAGGCAACCAGCGATGTTGATGTCTGTGTCGTCGGCACGGCATCATTCACTGACGTTGTGATGGCCCTGGCGGATATGAACCAGAAAATTGGCCGGGAAATCAATCCGGTAGTCATGTCCTTTGATCAGTTCGCTGTCAAGCTGGCTATTGGTGAGCAGTTTACAACTCGTATAATGAATGAACCGAAACTATTTCTGATAGGTGACGAGCATGACCTTGGAAAATTTGCATAACCTGGAAAAAATCGGGCAGTTAAAAAGCCATGTAACCGGCAAGGAGGAGATGCAGCGACTGCTTGAGGCGGCCCGTCGCAATCTGGCCGATGCCGAGGTGGAGGTAATCAGCAGCGAAACTCGTTTTGACAGCGCCTACAAGGCCATCATGCAGCTTGCCCTTGCCGCCATGATGGCGAATGGTTTTCGGCCCGATACTAGCAGGCCTGGACATCACATGACAGTAATCCAGTCGCTGCCCCAGACAATCGGCCTGCCAACCGCACGAATGACTGTACTCGATGTTCTGCGCCGCAAGCGGAACCTGACGGATTATTCCGGCGGCTGGGTCGATGAAGTCTCCATGGAACAGTGCATTATCGAGGCAAAGGATCTGCTGCGGGATGTCGAAGCATGGCTTCAAGCTCAGCGACCAGAGTTGATCTGATTTAACCCCGAATTTGAACAATAGGATCCACCATGCCGTTATCTTGGAATGAAATACGCGACCGCTCCCTGACATTCAGTCGTGAGTGGGCAACAGAATGTTCGGAAGACGCCGAGGCCAAGAGCTTCTGGGATGGTTTCTTTAACGTCTTCGGCATAACACGGCGACGGGTTGCGTCCTTTGAAGCGCCAGTCAAGAAGGGTGACGGCCAGGGTGGTTTCATCGACCTGCTCTGGAAAGGGGTTCTGCTGGTCGAGCACAAATCACGCGGTAAGGATCTGGAACGGGCCGCCCGACAGGCCTTCGACTATTTTCCCGGCCTGAAAGAGCGCGATCTGCCCCGCTATGTGCTGGTTTCCGACTTTGCCCGTTTTCGCCTGTTCGATCTGGACAGCAACGAACAGCATGATTTCACCTTGGCAGAACTCCCCAAGCACGTCCGTTTGTTCGGCTTTATTGCCGGCTACCAGACCCGCAGTTTCGGCCAGCAGGACCCGGTCAACGTGCAGGCCGCCGAGAAGCTGGGCAAGTTGCACGATCAGTTCAAAGCCACCGGCTACGACGGTCACGCTCTAGAGGTTCTGCTGGTTCGGCTCTTATTCTGCCTGTTTGCCGAAGACACCGCTCTTTTTGAGCGTCGCCTGTTTCAGGATTATTTGGAGCAGCGCACCAGTGAGGACGGCAGCGACCTGGGGATGCACCTGGCCCAACTCTTTCAGGTGCTGGACACCCCGCCTGAAAAGAGGCTGAAAACTCTCGACGAGCAGATGGCAACCTTTCCCTATGTTAACGGCCAGCTGTTCGGTGAAATGCTCCCCATTGCCGCCTGCGACCGGGCAATGCGCGAAACCCTTCTGGACTGCTGCGCCCTAGATTGGAGTCGCATCAGCCCGGCTATTTTCGGATCGCTCTTCCAGAGCATCATGGATACCACCGCCCGTCGCAATCTGGGTGCCCACTACACCGGTGAAACCAACATCCTCAAACTGATTCACCCGCTTTTTCTGGATGAACTGTGGACCGAGTTCCACAAAGTTAAGCGCAACAAGAACCAGCTTTTCGAGTTTCTGAAAAAGCTCTCCAAGCTGACCTTCTTCGACCCGGCCTGCGGCTGCGGCAACTTCCTCGTCATCGCTTACCGTGAGTTGCGCCTGCTGGAACTGGAGGTACTGCGCCATGTCCGCCAGAATGATCAGATGCTGCTGGATATCTTCCAGTTGATCGGCGTCAACGTCGATCAGTTCCATGGTATCGAAATTGAGGAGTGGCCGGCACGTATTGCCGAAGTTGCTCTCTGGCTGACCGACCATCAGATGAACCTGAAGGTGTCGGAGGAGTTCGGCCAGTACTTCGCCCGTCTGCCGCTGAAGAAGGCGCCCCACATTGTCCATGGCAATGCGCTGCGGATAGACTGGAATACTGTCGTTTCGGCGCATCGACTGTCGTATCTGCTGGGGAATCCACCGTTTCTTGGGAAGTCGCTGCAAAGCGCCGCGCAGAAAGAAGAACTTGCAGCGGTGTTCCATGATGTAAAAGGGGCGGGTGTGCTCGATTACGTGGCTTGCTGGTATCGCAAGGCTGCTGACTTTATGGCCGAGAATACCGCTATTCGTGCATCCTTTGTCTCCACCAACTCAATCACCCAGGGGGAACAGGTCGGCATCCTCTGGCCTGACCTTTTCCGACGTGGAGTCAAGCTCCACTATGCCCACCGTACTTTTCAATGGAACAGCGAGGCGCGGGGTAAGGCGGCTGTGCATTGCGTGATTATCGGCTTCGGTTTGCAGGAGGTAGCTGAAAAATGGCTATTCGACTACGACACACCGAAGAGCGAACCGCACGCTATCAAGGCTGACAACATTAACCCGTATCTAGTGGATGGGCCAAATGTAGTGCTTCAAAACAGGACAAAACCTTTATGCTCGGTTCCACCAATGATATATGGCAGCAAGCCTACTGATGGCGGGAACTTGCTGTTGTCTCCCGAAGAAAAACTAAAATTACTCGTTGATGAGCCTCTCGTAGAAAGCTGGATTAAACCGTTTTTGAATGCAGACGAGTTTCTTTACAACACTCCTCGATACTGCTTGTGGCTCGTGGGCTGCCCGCCAGAAACCTTGCGAAAAATGCCGAATGTGTTGCAACGTGTCGAGGCAGTGCGAACAATGCGTCTTGCCAGTACAAAAGTACCGACTCAAGAGCTGGCAAACACACCTACTCTTTTCGGGGAGATTCGGCAACCAAAAGGTACATACCTCTTGGTTCCAGCACACTCGTCAGAGAACAGACTTTATATCCCCGTTGGCTACCTATCGACGGATGTCATTTGTGGTAATGCCAATTTCGCGATTCCGAACGCCAGTATTTACCACTTCGGTATATTTTCCTCCACCATGCACAACGCCTGGATGCGCTCAGTCTGTGGTCGCCTGGAAAGCCGTTATCGCTATTCTGCAGGAATTGTTTACAACAATTTCCCCTGGCCCGAACCGAGCGACAAGCAGCAGGCAGCCATCGAAACCGCCGCGCAGGCTGTTCTTGATGCCCGTGCAAAGTTCCCCGCCTCCACCCTGGCTGATCTCTACGACCCTCTAACCATGCCACCGGAACTGGTCAAGGCACATCAGATCCTTGATCGGGCTGTTGATTCCGCTTATGGCAAAACCACCTTCAAGACCGAAGCTGAAAGGGTGGCGTTTCTGTTTGAGCGCTATCAGCAATTGACTGTCCCATTGGGACTGGTAGAAAAAACGGCAAAACGAGGTGGGAAGAAAGCGGCACAGCAAACAGAATGATGATTATTGCCTTAGTATGACGATGAATTCGTTTCAGGAGGTCAAATGGAAGCATTACCTGCAACCCGACTCAAAGAATTGTATGCAAAATTTCGCGATATTTCTCCATGGAAAGATTGGCATCAAAGTTTTCTTGCTGAAGTAAGTTACTTCAAAGAGCTTTCCGATGAGGATTTTATTAAACCAGAAAATCAGGAGAAACTCTGGCGGGCTAGAGGAATTAGCGGAATCGGCCCAGGGGAGGCGGTTAATGTCAAGGGTGCCTACGCCGATGCCGAAATAGCAAATCAACTCCTCCAGTTGCGTAATAAAGTGTGGCCTGAAGATTCACAAAAACAGGCTAAAGCAATTAATGAGGCATATGACTCCATTATGAGTCTGGTTCAAAAAAGGTATTGCCCGAATCAACGTCCTCTCGCCAAACAAAGCCGCCTGTTTACCGCTTTAATGACCAATGAATTACATACTTGTTATACATGGGATGCCCGTAAACGACTGCAGGAGTTCGTTCTTGGATCGGTTGAATTTGAAATTACGGAAGGCGATGTACTGGTCAGGGCACGATTGCGTGAAATTCTCGGCAAGGAAGAGTCTGTTGAAGAAAGCATTTGGCGAGCAATGTTCTGCTGGTGGCTGTATGAAAATTATGCCCCTATAAAAAGAGAGGAAGATCCCGCACTTAAATCTTCTGACACTCCTGGCGATGAAGATGCTGATGACGCCGTCGAAATGCTGGATATTTGGCCGGCAATCAAACAAAGAAAAGGGTTGCAAGCCATAGCCAATTACCATGAAGCATTGCGCATGGTAATTTCCGCTGCAAAAGGTGGAGCATCACCAGATGACATTGTAGAAACAATGCAGAGTAATCCAGAGTTTTCCTCGATCAAAGCTAACTCGTGTCGAGCAATTTTCAATCTCGTGCGCACGTTCGGTTTTTTGGAAAACCGAAATGGCTTGTGGTATCCCTCTGACGACGGTGAACAGCTTATCGAATACGATCCTGCTGATGTTTTGGTAAAGAAACTTTTGATCCAGGTATTCGGTATGGCACATTTGCTAAAGGAGATTGGCGATACTCAACCAGTCGAGAAGAAGGTAGTCTACAGCTTTCTGAAGGAATTGTGGCCTAACTGGACTTCGGACTTCATGCCAAGCTCGCTTATTGCATGGTTCCGGTGGTTGGGACTTGTGAGCTTTGATGAAAGCGGCCGCTGTGTCCTTACCGATTACGGCACTTACTGGTACAAAAAACTTCCAGCAAAGGGAAATATCCCAAGGTCTTTGCAGCCGTTTGTGGATGTCGATGTCCTTGCAGTGGAAGAGCCCGAGACCGGGGTTGTCGGGGACTTGGAAAGCATCCCCTTCGATCTGGTTTGGCAGGCGTTTCAGGATGATGATGAGCTGAAAAAATTTGTATTCGGTAGAGAACAGGTTGAAGCATTGCACCTTGCGTGGCACTGCAATCCTCAAAAGCGATTTGTACTTTTGTCAGGGCTGTCTGGGACGGGGAAAACGGCCCTTTTATTTCACTATGCTCGAATCTACTGCAATCTCAAAAATATTGAAACAAAAGCTCATCGTGCGATAATTGCCGTTTCTCCTGATTGGCGCGATCCTTCCGGACTTCTGGGCTATTTCAACGCATTACATGCTGATCCCACCTTCCAGGCCGAGCCTGCCCTACGAACTGTAATTGCAGCATCACGAAATCCGGGACTTCCGTACTTTCTGATACTCGATGAAATGAATCTGGCCAGGGTTGAGCGATACTTCGCACCTTTCTTGTCGTCAATGGAGAGCGGTGAACGGCTTTTCCTACATGCCCATGATGAAATGGTCAATGACGTCCCTCCCAGTATCCCTTGGCCCAAGAATCTTTTTGTGGGTGGTACGGTCAACATGGACGAAACAACCCACCCGTTTAGTGATAAAGTTCTGGATCGTGCTTTCACTCTTGAGTTCTGGGATGTCCGTCTGGAGGAATTCTTTAATGGCCGGGCAAAATCGAACGGGGGAATGCGCCTTAAACAGATTGAAGATCTGTTGCAACTTGTAAATCAACAATTGTACAAAGTTCGCCGCCATTTCGGCTATCGCACTGCTGGGGAAGTTCTCGATTTCCTGAATATGGTCGATGGAATTTCGACCCAGGATGCCCCCAGGATCTGGAACTTGGCCGATCAGGCTTTTTTTTCGAAAATCCTGCCACGCATACGTGGAGAAGAGTCACCGACTTTGATTGAAGTTCTGAAAGAAATACATGCTCTCTGTAAGCAAAAGGAGATGAAGTATTGCACCAACAAAATTGAAGCGATGCAGGAACGGCTTAAGGCAACAGGGGTAACTCGGTTCTGGTCGTGAATAACCTCAAACTACGAACATACAATGGCGACTTGATACCAGTTGCCGCCGGACAGCAACTTAGCCTCGAAGAAACCAGAGAATATGAGGTGGTTTTTGACGGGGAAATTGAAGCTTGCCAAGTGTTTTGGGGAGATATTCTTCTTGAACCGGATTCGAAGGGGAGACTGTCCATTCGCCCTGGTTACTGGGTGGGGGATGCAGAACTCCGAATAGAAGGCTCAGCGGAGCCCTTATCGGTGCCTGTCCGTGTTCAACCACGCGAAGAAAAACTTCCGGATAGTCTTTGGGTTGCTATGCTGCAGGATCTTGAAGCGTGGTTGCCGGGTGTATCCACCGGGATTGAGGGTGGGCGGGACGGTCAGGTTGGTGAAACAGGGGTGTCTGTCCCACTGATTGCAGAAGCTTTGATTCCTGTCATCGCCACGTTTGAAAGAGCAATTCGTGCAATATTGGAATTTCCCCGACGATTAGATGTCAGTATACTGGATGATGTCCCTTTGCGAATGGTGCGTCGTGTGGACCGGGAAACATTGAATTGGGTCTCACGTCACCCGGAATTTCATGCACACCTCGATCCCTGGAAGAGTTTGGAGCTTACGGAACAGCAGCCAACTCTACCTCAGCGAAAAACAATCGATATTCTCGACCATCCCGCTAATCGGTACATCTCTTGGCTAATCCGTAGAGTGGAAAATGTGCTAAGAATAACAGCCGAGGGACTGGAATTGGCATGCAACGCAAACCCGACAGATGACAATGTCTTCTGGTGCCATTCTCGTGCGAAACGCTTACGGGAAGGAGCAGACCGGATCTTCAGAATATGGAAAACCTCTTTCCTTTCGGATATCCTCTATGAACCGCTATCAGAAGCAGCCCTTCTAGTTGTCTTGGACGATCCCGCCTATACACGTGTCCATAAGATCGGCAGACTGTTCATCAATCCTCTATTTCAATTCAATAATGAGGGGACAAAACCGCAAGCATCCGTTCGCCCGAGTTTTTCCATATACGAACTTTGGTGTTTCCATGCTATTGGCGGGCAACTTAAACAACTGCTTCCGGATTGGAATTACGTCTCACCTGGTATGAATAACTTGCTTGGGCACACGGCAACTGGTGAAGGAGCTCTTCATCGACTGACAAATCAGAACGGCGATAAAATTGAGGTGCTTTTCAATGCAACATTCGCCGGTTATTTTAGCCGCTCAGGTAAATCGCGCTGGTCGATTTCAGCAGAACGCCGCCCGGACATAATTGTGAGCTTCAAACCTGAACAGCACGAGGGAAAATGGGTATCGCTTGATGCCAAATACCGAGTTGGACGTAATAGTCTATCTGATGCTTTCTCCTCAGCACACATCTATAGAGATGCACTCCGATATACCGGGTACGGTGGTCAGTGTCTGGCTTCCGTATTGTTGTCACCATCGAAATCAGACGACTCGTTAGAATGGTTTGCTGATGAATACCTTGAGACCTATCACGAGGGGATCTGGGTGCTTAAGCCTGGATTGTCCAACCGTGAGATTGGTCAATGGTTAATCAGGCTTCTGTTGAACTGAAAGTTCCATACTGAATTGTAATAGACAGGGCAGCATGAACAGTCAATTTAACGAAATAGCGTCTTGGCGAGTTGTATGCGAACTATTCCGCCGTTTTCCAGGAAAGTTCCAAGTAATTGAAACACATCCAGGCGGTGGTATGTACGACTGCCTATCAATTTTCTGTAACTCTCAACATGTTGCAGACTTTAACCGCGCTGGGAGCTTTCATGTCTTTGATTCGAAAGGTGGGCAACCTCCGATTGATATATGGCGTTCTTTGGCGGAGGAAAACATTCAGGATGTCCTCGATCAGGTGTGCAGAAGTCTTGGCCTTCAAAGCCCGACAAAATTGCCACCGAGTACCCCGGAGGTTGTTGTCTACAGATTTATCGCGGCCCTTCTAGGCCATTCAGCGTTTGGTAAAGTAAATTGGGAATGTCGAAACGGCTACTTTGATACTTCCGGAATGGAAGAATGTAGCATTAACAAGGCTTTTAACTCGTTTCCAGAAGCTAAAGAACGGAGCAGAATACCTCTCGACAACGATCTTCTGAATATCCCGGCTTATCGTTTCTGGTTTGTTAAGAAGAATGGAAAACCTGTCATATGCCTGGAAACTTCCGGAGCAGCTTGGAATAATGAAGGGCAATCATTTGATCTCTCTGCACTCTACAAAAAAGAAAAAAGGATATGGCCGTTAGTTTGGGCAGTGGCAAGCCATTTGTTACCATAAAGATATAATAGTCGACCACAACTTGAAAACATGAAAATAGTTAGATTGGAGAGATGTTGACTGAAAAAGACTTTCTGGATAAATGCCTGTTACTGGACCTAGAGACCGATGGCAGCAAGCTCTATCACATCGGTGCTGTTTATTCGGGACAGACATTTGAACGAAAAGGACGTTTCGACCTCCGAACTGCGCTGAAAGACCTAGACACATTTGCCTCTGGTGCCGAGTATGTACTCGGCCATAACCTCTTGGGCCATGATTTCCCTGTCCTTGAGTCGCTGGCACCTGATCTCCGCCTTCTGCACAAACCGGTCGTCGACACCCTCTATCTCTCCCCCCTGGCATTTCCTGAAAACCCCTATCATCGTTTAGTCAAAGACTACAAGCTAGTTCGTGATTCAATAAACGATCCGGTTGCCGATGCACGCCTGGCAGCCTTGGTCTTAGGTGACCAATGGGAAAGTTTCATAACTCTCGGGAAAGCCAACGGAGATATTCTCTCCTTTTATCGCTACTGTTTTGAAGAAAATAGCAATACCTCTCTCCACAGCAACGGCTTGAAAGATATTTTCACCGCCTTAGGTGCATTGCAAATTACCGAGAACGATGCCTTCGCCATCTTTCAGAAGTTTACGGACAATAGAGCATGTGAAACTGCCGTATCCATGGTTTCTTTCAAGTATCTCCTGCATCCGGATAAACGACCGGCACTTGCGTACTGTCTGGCTTGGTTGACGGT
>Ga0154471_161_pt2 | contig 50858 bp, 42 predicted proteins | sample RifGroC2_FD_115950 | JGI IMG/M metagenome (GOLD analysis project Ga0154471, IMG submission 115950) | Geobacteraceae bacterium GWC2_53_11
GCCCGAACAGATGCACCGGCAGGACGCAACGGGTGTTCCGGGTGGTAACGCGTTCGAGTTGTGTGACATCCATCAGGAAGGTATCTTCTTCCACATCCACGAATACCGGAGTCGCGCCCGCAGCCCTTATGGCAGCTATTGTCGGAACCGCCGTGTTGGCCACGGTGATGACGTCATCGCCGCTCCCGATCCCTAGCGCCTTCAGCGCCAGGAAGATGGCATCCGTGCCGGAGGCGACACCGGCCGCATGCGACGCGCGGCAAAAACCGGCAAATTTTTGTTCAAAGGCCGCCAGCCGGCTTCCTAGAACCAGGCGCCCGGACAAAAATACCTCGTCGCAAATGCGGAGATAGTCAGCCCGGTTGGTCTCGTATTCATACAGGTAGTCCCAGTAACGTACCGAAGGTTCCGGTTGAATCATGATGGCCTCTCTTGTGCGCCTGCCTGCTGAAAAAAACGATCCGCCATGCGGGCCAGGGAACGGGCATGTTCGTGTTCCACGGAATAATCGGAACCCCCGGCGATGAGCGCGGCGATATGGTCGATGGTCAACAAAAAATGGTCGTGCGCAGGCATGAAGATGGTCTCGTTGCCATCGTGACGGTATATTTCGAGACGGCACGCATGGTCTGGAGGAGGAGTGAAGGCACGTTCCAGGCGAAGAGTGCCCTGGGTGCCGAGAATCTCATAGAAGGAACGGTATGGCTGTCCGAAAGCGATAGAAAAGGTGAACTGTTCGCCGGTGGCGGTGATTGCCTTCGCGTTCATGGCTTCAACCATTCCGTTCTTCCAGGTGGCATCGCAGTGGACGATTTCAGCGAGATCGCCTTTCAGGAAAAAACGGGCGGCGCTGAGCGGGTAGCGGTTCAAATCGTGAAACGCTCCTCCCCCTTGCTGCGGGTCAAGGCGGAAGGTGCCGGCTGCCGGAGCCGGAATGGTGAACACGCAGTTCAGGCCAGTCATCACGCCGACTGTGCCGTCGGCAATCATTTTCTTGATGAGGCCGTGCTGAGGGTGCTGCAGGTACATGATGTTTTCAAATGCCAGCAGGCCTGCCGCCTCCGCTTTTGCCACAATACGCTCGACAGATGCGGAATTGAGTGCCAGCGGTTTTTCGCACAGAACATGCTTGCCCTGCTTGAGTGCCTCCAAGGCCCATTCTTCATGGAGATAATTGGGTAACGGCAGGTAGACCAGATCGACCTGCTCTGTTTGAAGGAGTTCCCGGTATCCCATGGCCGCACACTGATACTGCCGGGCCAGGTGCGATGCTTTGTGGCCGTCCCTGCCAGCCACCGCGATGAGCCGGGCTTTGCTGCTTGCCAGGACCGCCGGAAGGAACCTGCGCACGGCGATGTCGGCGCATCCCAGTACGCCGATGCCAAGGGGGCGTGTCTGATTGGGTGGTGTTGTCACAGCAGGCACGAGAGGATGCTTCGCGCACAGGAATTGACCTGTTCACCAAGGTGCAGCAGCACTACCACCTGTTCCAGAGGGAGCCAGCGGTAATCGGGAGTGATCTGCAGGTCGGCGCCGTCCGGCGCCATAAGAATGCGGTGCAGGTGGTATTCCCGGTAGAAACGTGCCCCCTCTTCGGTCTGCCGGCTTTCATGGATGGTGCGGAAACGTGCCGGTTCCAGGAAATCATCGTAGAGAAATGGTTTTACCAGCTTGCGGCTCCCCTCGTAATTGCTCTGGGTAAACTGAACCGTCGGCCCCAATTGCACCGTGCTTCGATTGCCAGCTTCAGCTTTGGCCTGCATCAATACTTCGAGACCATGGCCGCTGTTTCTGACCAGCAGCCCGATAATCCCCGCGGCCGGATTTTCGATGATGGGTTGTCCCCACGTTCTGACCTCACGCGTCCCGGATGAAACCGAGAGCCCGACAATTCTGAAAAAGCGTTTTTCGCGGTGCGAGAAAAAACCTTTTGCGTCGATTTCCCACTCCCTCAGGCCGTTCAGCCCGATGCGGCGGACCAGCATATGATTTGCCGCTCTCCGGTCATCAAGCCACTGAAGTGTTGACCGGAGCTCTTCCTGAACATTGTCCGGTGTGGTTGTCCGGACGTCTTCCCCGTGCCGCACAGCCTCATGGCTTTGGCTGGCAGCAAAGATCGTGCTTGAAAGGATGCTCCGCGTACAGGCGTTGACCAGATTTCCCCTCGCAATCAGTCCGACAATCTGGTGCAGAGTCAGCCAGATAAAACTGTCCGGCAGCGCCTCGGGAACATCGTCATCAGCAGCTACGATCATATTGCGATTGGATTTGTACAGGAAACGACCGCCATCCTCGGTCTGTAAGCGGGCAAAGATTATCCGTTCCGTCGCGGGCGTTATGAACTGCTCAAGAAACGGTGGAGTTGTTCCTCCGTGGGCGCCGGTGTAATTACTGTAGGTGGCCTGAACAGTCGGTGAAAGCTGGATTCCGCTGATATTTCCCGGTTCCTCTTTGGCTTGCAGGCAAAAGTGCAAGACCCCGCCGATTGATTTAGTCAGGATACCGAGTATGCCGGTTTCCGGTTGCTCTATGATCGGTTGATCCCATTCGATTTCGTGCCGGTCAACCCGATGGCGGCAATGCACGCCGATTACGCTGAAAAAACGGCCGGTATCGTGGCCGATATCTCCGGAAACCGCATCCTGCTTCCAGTTGTTGATAGTATTTATCGGGACAAGCATGGTGTTGAGAGAGCCAGCCCGTTGGGCCTGCTCTATCCAGCCGCGCACATACAGATCGTCATGAAGAGGTGTATCACTGTAGCGTGATGCGATGATCGCTACAGCATTGTTCGGGCTTATCGCGATTGCGGTGGGTAATCCTCCGGAAGCAGCCTTATGTATCATGACGATCCTTTCCTGAAGTATCATGGCCGGATACGGCAGAGAGCATTTCCCTGATGATGTATTGAGGTTCTTGATTGAGCCTCAGATAGATGCGCCCTACGTATTCCCCCAGGATCCCGGTCGCAAACAGCTGAAAACCACGAAAGAACAGGGAGACGGAGGTTAACTCTTCCAGTTCCGAAGGGTCGCTGAGAGTCGGGAGCAGATTCTTGATGATCATGTCCCCTACGGAATAAACTCCCAGCAATGTCAGGATTATCCCGAGCATTGCCAGTAGCCGGAGCGGGATGAGCGAGTAGCTGACGATCATATCTCCCCAGAGTGCTGTCAGCTTTTTCAGGTTATATCCTGATCTGCCGGATACTCGTTTATCGTGACGAACCTCAACCGTGCCGATATTGCGCGTTATGCGCAGAATAATGGCATCCAGATAGGGGGTTGGGCTTTTATAGGAGATGAGCTCGTTTACCAGAAAACGGTTCATGGCTTTGAAGCTGGAGAGATACAGATTGGCAGGTTTGTGCAGGATTACCCGCGCCATACTGCCGTTTAGATAACTGCCGAGATTACGGAAGATGTTGTCATTTTTTTCGGGGTACTGGCTGTATACCACATCGTAACCCTTGCTCAGTTCCGCCAGCAGTTTTGGCACCTCTTCCGGCGGGTTCTGGAAGTCGTCATCCATGATAACGACATAGTCGCCCTGGGCCTGGTTAAGTCCGGCCATCACCGCATTGTGCTCACCAAAATTGCGAGAGAGCCGGGCATAGGTGATCGTTTCGGGGAACTCCGCCTGAAGTTCTTTACAAACAGCATCACTGCCGTCACGGCTGAAATCGTTAATCAGAACGATCTCAAGGCCATAATCGGTTGATAACTGCTTCATGAGGGTCCGGCAAAGGTCGGATATGGTGTTTTCAGCATTAAAGACCGGTATGACAATCGAAAGGGATGTCATGAATCTCCTCGTGCGTCCACTGAGTACGTGCGAGCAGGCAGATTGTGTCTGTCATGGTGTCAGGTGCGCAAATTATGATTATGGTGTCGCTGGAAATTGGCCGGGTTTGAAAATTAACAGTTAGGGGGTGAACGGTCGTGCAGGAGAGAAGCGTGAAGTGAACCGGTTGGGTCGGTCGTTGGCATGAGGCAACTGTTTGCGATAGTGGCGTTTGGGGAGTGGAACTGGAATGAGCCAGGCAAAATGTCAAATGTTGGGGTGAAATTCTGTTTCGATGAACAGAACGAATTTGAGACGGATTTTGCAATGAGATTGAGAACTGCTCGCGGTTTGGGTTTTGGCTTGGATGTTCTGTCAAGTAAAGAAATCCGCATTCCCAGAAACGTCAGGAAAAAAATGACTGCAACCGTGGTTGAAGTTATGAGGATTCGATGTCTCGTCATGTATATAAAATATCATTAGTACTAATTCAAGCGCTTGTCAATTGTATACAGGTGCCGAAAATGCGCTCATCGGTCCATAAAAAAAAAGCCCTTCCCCGCCGGGGAAAGGCTTTTTGCTGTTGATTATTTCCCGCGCCGGGAACTGTTGAATACGGGCTTGGGAGTGGCGCCTGTGACTCCCGGTCGCCCCTGTTGCGGGCGTCCGGAAGGTTTGCTGCCGGGATGGTCGCTTTTGAACGGGTTGATTGAGCCGCCGGAGCTCTTCTTGGCATCGACCGGTTTACGGGCCGGTCTCGGTTCGCGTGGCGGGCGGGCAAATTCGGCGTCTTTTTTGGGAGCCGGGACAGAGTAGTCGAAGTCCGTTATCGTGCGGCGCTCCAGTGCTGTTCCGAGCTTCTTCTCGATAGTCCGCACCATGACGGTATCCTCACTGCAGACCATGGTGAAGGCATCACCGCTCTTGGCGGCACGGCCGGTACGACCGATGCGGTGGACGTAGGCCTCCGGAGTATCCGGAATGTCATAGTTGATGACGTGGGAAATCTGCGACACGTCGATGCCGCGGGCGGCAATGTCGGTGGCGACCAGAATCTGGTAGGTGCCGTCGCGAAATCCGTTCAGCGCTTCCTGGCGGCGGTTTTGGGACAGGTTGCCCTGAAGTGATGCGGACTTGTATCCGGCCTTCTCCAGCTGTTCGCCCAGACGTTTGGCGCGGTGCTTGGTGCGGGTAAAGATCAGCACCGATTCGGTGTCAGTGTGTTTCAATAATTCCATCAGCAGCGCGGTTTTCAGATGCTGCTCAACCGGGTACAGCGCGTGGGAAACGGTGACCGGCGGCGCGGTGTTGCCAACCTTGACGGTCACCGGATCGGTCAGGATATCTTGGGCAAGCTTGTTGATGTCGGGCGGCATGGTGGCCGAAAACAGCAGCGTCTGGCGCTTGGCGGGAATCTGCTTCAGGATACGGCGGATGTCGGGGAGAAAGCCCATGTCGAACATCTGGTCGGCTTCGTCCAGTATCAGTACTTCGAGGTGCGAGAGGTCAATGGTGCCTTGGCTGATGTGGTCCAGCAGGCGCCCCGGGCAGGCAACCACGATTTCAACACCGTTTTTCAGCGCCTGGATCTGCGGGTTGACGTTGACTCCACCATAGACGGTGACGCTCTTTAACTGGGTCTTGCGTCCCAAGGTCACAAACGATTCATGAATCTGCTCGGCTAGTTCGCGGGTCGGTGCGACAACCAGGGCCCGGACGGTTCGGCGCGGACCATCCATCAGGCGATGCAGAACCGGTAGTGCAAATGCCGCTGTCTTGCCGGTGCCGGTCTGGGCAAGACCCATGACGTCGCGTCCCTGCATGACTGTCGGAATAGCCTGCTGTTGAATGGGGGTCGGCGTTACATAACCGGCCTCTGTGATGCTTGCTGCAATGACGGGGTGTAGATTGAATTCTTTAAACTCCATGTTACTCCTTCTTTCTGGTTGTACGAAAAAAGCCCCGGAAATTTCCGGGGCTTGCGATAACGTGCTATCCGGTACAACAATTGTGTGTACCAACCATACCAGCTTTGCCTGAGTTGTGTCAAGAAGGCTGTGCCGTCTACTTTTCCAACGGCAGTCCTGCACGGCGCCATCCCGACATGTGCCCTTCGAGAAGCGCCACGTTGTGGTAGCCGTATGCGCTCAGCAGCCCCTGCGCCATCTGGGCCCGGGGACCATGTTCGCAGGTGATCACCAGTTCGGTGCTTTTGTCTTTCGGCAGCTGGGCAATGTTTATCGCTATTTTCCAGCCCGGCGCGTGGATCGCTCCCGGTATGTGGCCGCTCTCAAATTCTGCCCCGCTCCTGACATCAACTACGGGAGGGGATTTTTTTGCTTTCAGACGTTGAACTAATTCTTTGGCTTGCACAGTATAGCTCCTTTAAATGTAGTGGGTTGAGATGATCGGCCTATCGGGCCGGCGCTCCACGAAAAAGCCGATACCCCAGCAGCATGAACGGCCATGCGTGCCACGCAAGGTCAAATATGTCGATCGGGCGCTTCAGCGTCCCGGTAAACAGCATCCTGATCTTTTCCACGATATGCGGCTGGGGAAAAAATGGTGCGAAGCCGAGCAGCAGTACCAGTGGAATCAGGAATTTGTATTCCAGCAAATCTTTCATAGTTTCTCCGGATCATTTCTTTAATGGCAGAATAATATTCAAGTATATGAATGTCAATATGTTTTTGGGGAGGTGCGTCTGATTGCGGTAACGGCAGGTGGTTTCAGCCAGGTTACGGGATGCGATGTGGTGTGGTGAACGGCTGAATCAGGAGTCTTGGCAGCGTAAGCTGTTCCGGGTCACGGAATTCCTTGAGGCCGATGGTCATATCCTCATGACCCATTTCGGGCTGGGCACGATAGGTGCCGCAGATACGATCCCACCAGGGGAGGCAGAAGCCGAAATTGCTGTTGGTTTCACGTACGATGGTCGAATGATGGACGCGGTGCATGTCCGGAGTAACCAGAATCAATCGCAACAGGCGGTCGAGGCCGGTCGGCAGGGTGATGTTGCCGTGATTGAACATGGCACATGCGTTCAGAACGACTTCAAAGATGATAATTGCCTGTGCAGGGGCGCCAAGAATAAGGACCGCCGCCATTTTAATCAGCATGGAAATGACAATTTCCAGAGGATGGAAACGATTGCCGCTGGTGACGTCAAGATCCAGATCGGTGTGGTGCATCCGGTGCATGCGCCACATGAGAGGGGTGTAGTGAAACAGGAGATGCTGGAAATAGATGATGCCATCAAGGATGATGATGCAGAAAAAAACGGCAAAACCTGTGGAGACGGGTATGAGGTTGAAGAGTCCCCACCCGTTGGCCTGGGCGGTATGTGCAAGAGTTACGGGAAGGAGGGGAAACAAGATTCTGACCGTGATGGTGTCAATGCCGACAAGAGAAAGGTTGGTCAGCCAGCGTCTTCGCTTGCTATCGTGCAGGGGACGCTTCGGAGATAAGATCTCCCAAAGAGCTATCAGGAGAAGCACCGCAAAAAAAACGGAAAGCCGTATGGCCTGTTCGCTCTGCATGCCGATTCCGCGTTAGCGGCTACCACTCGCGTTATGGTGATAGACACCGCTCTTGCCACCTTCCTTGAACAGCAGCCTGATCTCGCCGATGGTTATGGATTTATCGCTTCCTTTGCACATGTCGTAAATAGTGAGGGCCGCCAGGCTCGCCCCGGTCATGGCTTCCATCTCAACGCCTGTGCGCTCAAAGGCCCGGACCGTGCATTTAGCAGTAATGAGACCCGTCTGCTCGTCCAGCTCAAAATCGACCGTCACATTATGAATCGCCAGCGGATGGGAAAGGGGGATCAGATCCGGTGTTCGTTTTGCGGCCATGATGCCCGCCAGACGGGCCACGCCCAATACGTCACCTTTGGCAACACCACCGGTTTTAATGGAAGCCAGCAGTTCCGGCGAGAGGCGCACTTCTGCAGCGGCAATGGCGGTACGCAGGGTCGGTTGTTTGGCGCTGACATCGACCATGATGGCGTGGCCGCTTTCATCGAAATGGTTGAAGTTCATATGGTATCCCCCTCTATGCCGGAGTCAGGTATTGTTCAAATTGCTTCTTGTCCACCGCACACCGGTACGCCTCTTCCGGGTTGACCTTCTTCATTTTCAGCAGGTCGAGCAGATGCTGATCCAGCAGCTGCATGCCGTCCTTTTTGGCGGTCTGCATGATGGAAGGGATCTGGAACGTTTTCCCTTCACGGATCAGGTTGCCGATGGCCGGAGTGCCGAGCATGATTTCCAGTGCGGCTACACGGCCTTTGCCGTCGGCGGTTTTCAGGAGCTGCTGGCAGACAACGCCCTTTAATGATTCCGACAGCATGGCGCGGACCTGCTCCTGCTGATCGGTCGGGAACACGTCGATGATCCGGTCCACCGTCTTGGCCGCCGTGCTGGTGTGCAGGGTGCCAAAGACCAGATGTCCCGTTTCGGCGGCGCTCATTGCGAGCTGGATGGTTATCAGGTCGCGCATCTCGCCCACCAGGATGACATCCGGGTCTTCACGGAGAGCAGCCTTCAGGGCTGAAGCAAAGCTTTCCGTGTGTTCGCCGATCTGGCGCTGATTCAGAAGCGACAGTTTGTTCTCGTGGATGAACTCCAGCGGATCTTCGAAGGTCAGGATATGTTCGTGACGGGTGGAGTTGATCAGGTCGATCATGCCGGCCAGGGTAGTGGATTTGCCTGAACCGGTCGGACCGGTCACGAGCACAAGCCCCTTTTTGAAAGCGGTCATGCGGCGCACCCCTTCCGGAAGGCCGAGATCGTCGGCTGACAGGATCTTGGTGGGGATAATGCGGAATACGGCAGCGATGCCGCGGTACTGCATCAGGATGTTACCACGGAAGCGGGCAACGCCCGGGACTTCATAGGCAAAGTCGAGATCCTTGGTCTCGTTGAAATGCGCCTGTTGCTTTTCCGTTAAAATTTCGAACAGGATTGCCTTCAGCTCATCATGCCCCAAAGACTTGAAATTGAGGCGCACCATCTCGCCCCGCAAACGGAAAATAGGCGGGTTACCGGTTGACAGATGCAGGTCGGATGCACCCTGCTCCTTCAGCATGTTGAAAAGTGCGTCTATGCGTGCCATGAGATTTCTCCTCTCTTAAGGAACAGCGATCTTAAAGAACAACGGATGTTATGTATTCTTCAGGCGAAACGTCCCCCGCCAGCAGGAGTCGCAGCCCCTCTTCCGCCAGGCCCTGATACCCGATCAATGTCAGGTAGTTTTCCAGGGCGGCAACATCGCTGGCCTGTTCAAAAATACGCAGGAATTCGTCACTGAAAACAACCACATCGGTCAGGAATTTTCTTGAGCTGAAACCGCTGTGGCCGCAGGCGTCGCATCCGGTCGTACGGAAAAAAACCGCCGGTGGCGCGGCCAGATTCATGGCGGCAAGCTCTTCAGGGGGAGGAACGTACGTCGTACGGCATTCCGGGCAGAGCAGTTGTATCCCCTTGAATGACACCAGGCCGTTGACAAAAAACGGCAGGAAATAATTCTGCTGCTGATACAGCAGCAGTTGCCGCAGAACATTGCGGGTGCCGCGGATTTCTATGCCTGCCAGCACAACCTTGCCCCGCATGGCGGCACGGCAGGCGGCCGTGAACGGCATCCCTTCGGTAGCATCTTCGATGACTAGAATGTCGGGGGCATGATCCAGAGCGGCCATGATGGTTGCGGCCCGTTCGGTTGCGTCTTTCGGTAACAGTATGCGCGGAAAGCGTCGGTTCGTTTTTCCCGGTCCTTCACCAAGGATGATGACCGTCTTGCCGGAGGTGTCGATTTCATCAAGCATCAGGTCGATAAAGCGGTCACGTTCCTGGGTATTTCGCGACGCGAAAAAAGTGATGCCCTGCTGTGAGCGTGACAGTCGAATGAAATCGCTTTCCTGACGGGAAGGGAGGTGGAGATCGGTCAGCCGGTTCGGAACGGTGGCGGAAACATGGGGGCGGATGGTGATGTAGTCGCCGCCGTAGCCGGACATGGTGACGACCTGGAAGGTGATCGGATGGGAGCGATAGCTGAACGTCAGCAGGCCGCCGGAGTTTGCTTGCCCTGAACCTATGGAATTGATGCTCTTGCGGATTCTGAGCGTGACATCCGGGTAATAGGTGCCGGCCAGTGTGGCAACCGGTCGGGAAACGCCGCCCCGTTTGCCACTGATGGTGATGATGTCACCCATCGGTTGAAGAGAGAGCGACGAGAGGCGGTTCTGCAGTATGAAAATCAACAGGTACTCGACCAGCTTGCCGCCACTCAGGTCGCTGTTGATCGCTTCCAGAACTTTTTCGGAGAAGGCGCTGGAATCGAATCCCAGTTGCTCCTGTCCGCCGCTGCCGTAGCAGATATCAATCATTTCACGGATTTCACGGATCAAGGCGACCGAAACGTTAATCTGACAGCCGCTCAGTTGCTCAACCGTTGTGATCGCTGCTTTGTTGAGCGGGTCGGAAATGGCGATGCTTAATTCTTTCCCGGCTTTGATAAGTGGAATCAGGTTGAATTTTCGAGCCGTGGCTGCCGGGACGAGACGCACTGCATCCGGGTCGATCATGTCGGCTTTAAGCCGGATGTACGGGAGGTCAAGTTGGTTGGAAAGTGCCCAGTCGATATCTTCCTGTGTGACGATTCCCAGACCGATCAAGGCTTCACCCAGGCGGGCTCCTGTCCGGGCCTGGACTTCAAGAGCCGCGGTGATATCTGCTTCGGTAATAATATTGCAGGCGGAAAGTATTTCGCCCAGTGAACCTTTTTTTATCTGCACTGACATGGCCGACCTCCGTGATGTAATACATCAATGTGGTGGAGATTATTCACTGCGCTCGCTCAGGTTTTCAAACCGGGTATGTTCACCAAAAAAGGCCAGATTGACCGTGCCGATGGCACCGTTACGCTGCTTGCCGATGATCAGTTCGGAATTGCGCTCATGTCCCTGGGTGCAGGAACCGTCACGTTTTCGACAGGCCTCGCAGTAGACGGCCTCGCGGTAGACGAACATGATAAGGTCGGCGTCCTGCTCGATGGCGCCCGATTCGCGCAAGTCACTCATCATCGGGCGTTTGTCGGCACGTTTTTCCAACTCGCGGTTAAGCTGTGACAAGGCAATAACCGGTAGACTCAGCTCTTTGGCCAGCGCTTTCAGCGACTGGGAAATCTCGGAAATTTCCTGCTGGCGGGATTCGATTTTTGTACCAGCTTTCATGAGTTGCAGGTAGTCAACAATGACCAGGCCGATATCGTGCTCGCTCTTCAGGCGGCGGGCCTTGGAACGGAGTTCCAGTACGCTGATGGCGGGGGTGTCATCGATGAATATTTTTGCATCATGGAGGATGCCGGCGGCTCGGGTCAGGCGCGGCCAGTCACTGTCCAGGAAGTGGCCGGTGCGCATCCGCCCGAAGTCAACCCGGGCAATTGAGGCAAGAAAACGCATGACCAGGTCTTCCTTACTCATCTCCAGCGAGAAGATGACGCAGCCGGTTTTCTTCTTGCTCTCGGCGCTGGCATGCTGGGCGATGTTGAGTGCCAGGGTTGTTTTGCCCATTGCTGGACGGGCGGCGATAATGACCAGGGCACCGGGCTGGAAACCAGCGGTCATCTGGTCGAGATCGGCATAGCCGGTCGGTACGCCGGTTATATGCTCCTTGCGCTCATTCAAAGACTTGAGGATTTTAAACGCTTCCTTGATAAGCGGCTGGATCGGCACGTACTGGGGGCGGAGCTTGTTTTCACCGATTTCGAAAAGGTCTTTCTGGGCTTTATCCAGCAGTTCGTTGACGTCGCTTTGATCCTCATAGCTGCGGGTAACGATCCCGGTGGCGATGGTGATCAATTTGCGATTGACCGACTTTTCTTTGACGATCTTGCAGTAGTAGGAGATGTTGGCTGCTGTCGGAACGTAATCGACCAGCATGAGCAGGTAGGCAGCGCCGCCGATTTCATCAAGTTCGCCGTTTTTGCGTAGCATTTCAGTCAGGGTGACCAGGTCGCACGGTTCACGCTTATCGGACAGCTGCATCATCGCCAGGAATACCTTTCGATGCGCCTCGCGGTAAAAGTCCTCCGGGGTGATGCTTTCAAGCACCCGGTTGATGGCGTCGTTATCGATCAGGATGCCGCCCAGAATGGACATTTCGGCGTCAAGGTTCTGGGGGGGGAGTTTGGGGTCAGTCATGCGAAAGATTCCTTGGGTATCAATGATTCGTTGTACTGCATGTGGAGCCTATCTTCTCGCGGCGCAGGAGGTCTCCCGCTTCGACCGCAAACGGTACGGTCAAAAGTATGCGCTGGTTCGGATTGGCTGCTTCAGCCGGAATGGCTGCTCCGCGTTCGGGAATAATGGAAAATGCCGACAGGGCAAAAGAGTCGTTACGCATGCTCGGTCCGATAAACTCGATGACATCTCCCGTCTTGATCCGGTTGCGCACGCTGATCAGAAGCGTGCCGTCACTCTGCACCTCATCCACAACTCCGACAAAATCGTGACTGCGGATGTAGGCAGATTCATATTCCTGCCCGACATTGCGTGGCTGGCCGAACAGGAAACCGGTCGTATAGCCGCGATGACTCAGTTTGGCCAGTTCGTCAAGCCATTCAGGGCGGCAGATCCACTCGTCCGGAGATGCTAGATACTCGTCAAGAGCCTGGCGATACACGCGCAGGACCGAAGCGACGTAGTTGATCCCCTTCATGCGCCCTTCGATCTTGAAGGAATGAACTCCGCTTGCAACGAGAGCCGGAATATGCTCAAGCAGGCAGAGATCGCGGGAGTTGAAGATGAAGGTGCCGTTTTCGTCCTCCAGAACCGGGAAATATTCGCCCGGCCGGGATTCTTCCACGAGATGGTAGCTCCAGCGGCAGGGGTGGGTACATTCTCCCTGATTGGCGTCGCGTCCGGTCAGCATGCTGGAAATCAGGCAGCGGCCGGAATAGGACATGCAGAGCGCACCATGCACGAAGGCTTCAAACTCCATGCCCGGAACCTTTATTACCGTTTCGCGGATGTTGTCGAGGCTCATTTCACGTGCCAGGTTGATGCGGTGGATGCCCTGCTGCTGCCAATAGCGGGCTGCGCGCCAGTTAATGGTGTTGGCCTGGGTGGAAAGGTGCAGTTCCCGTTCCGGGGACACTTCCCGTACCGCATCCAGCACTCCGGGGTCGGCAACAATGTAGGCATCGAACGGGAGATGGGCGATCTGCGCCAAATACTCTTCCAGGGCCGGAAGCGCCTCGTTGCGCGGGTAGCTGTTGATCGTCAGATAGGTTTTGACACCCTTTGTATGGCAAAAATCAAGAGCCGTGCTCATCTCTTCAACGGAAAAGTTGTCGGCCTTATTGCGGAGTCCGAAGGCTTCTCCGCCCAGATATACGGCGTCGGCGCCGTAATGTATCGCGATTTTCAATTTTTCCATGTTGCCGGCCGGTGCCAGCAATTCAGGCTTACGCATGGGAATTCCAATAATTAAAATAATGTGTTGGCACTGCATCGATACGTGGGGAGTGGATGCTAGCATAATCAGTCTGCCAATAAAACTGAAAAGGCACCTTTCGCTTGACAAAGGTAACTATATCGCTTTAATTATGAAAAAAGTCCGATAAATGGGGGTATTATGCCGTTAGGCAGTCGAGTGCTACCATGTTTTGTTTTATCTCTTATGCTCTCAGGGTGTGCTGCCAACGACCTGGTGGTTAAGCGGCAGGCAGAGTCTGAAGCGAAAATAGAGTACCTGGTCCAGTCTTCAAAAAAGACGGAACAGCGTCAGAACGAGTTTGACGGTCAGATCCGGGCCCAGGATGAACGCTTTCAGTCAGTGACCGGCGAATTGAAACGGTTGAAGGATGAAAATCGTGAGCTGCGAACATCCAATGATGAGCTGAAAGTCAGGGTTGCGGCTGTTGCCAAACAGATGCAAACCCCCAAGGTAGAAATTGTCAATCAACCGTCGCCGGTAAAATCTCCCCGGGAGTCCGGTCCCCCGGCGGAATATCTAAAAGCATTCGGTCTGTACAGTGCCAATAATTTTCCGGCAGCCGTTGATTCTTTTGAGGCTTTTCTCAAAAACAACCCGCAAAGTGATTATGCCGCCAACGCGCAGTACTGGATAGGTGAATGTCACTACACCCTTTCCGACCTTCCCAAAGCGAAAGATGCCTTTTCAAAAGTGGCGGAAATGTATCCGAAGAGTTCCAAGACTCCCGATGCCCTTTTGAAGCTTGGTTTTACGTTGTCCGCCATGCAGGAAAAAGATAAGGCGGCTGCGGTGTTCGAGAAAATTGTCACATTATATCCAAGCAGTCCCGCTGCGGCTAAAGCCCGTGAACGTCTGAGCGCACACTGACTCCTGTCTGCCCTGTAGGCAAAGGCGAATGAGGTAAACTGTATGAAAGTAAAATTGTTGCTGCTGGCTCTGTTAGTCTTGCCATCGATTGTGTTTGCTGCCGGTCAGGAAGAACCCACGATTTACGTCATCAAGCAGGGAGATACGCTGTGGGGACTCTCCGAGCGATTTATTAAGGACCCGAAGTACTGGCCGAATATGTGGTCAAAAAACAGTCAGGTGACCAATCCACATTTCATTTATCCGGGGCAGAAAGTGAGAATATTTCCTGACCGGATTGAACTGGTGCCCAAAGAGCAGGCGGCGGTGGTAGCTCCCGCGCAAAAGAGCGCACCAGCAGCAACGGTTGCCGAAGCGTTTCAGGAGGTTGCCGCCGAAAAGACCTATACGTTGTATGGTTCGGAGGGCTTTCTGGCTGAGAAGGGTTTCAAGCCGTTCGGCTTGGTGATTGGCGCACAGCATGAACGAATCCTGGTTGGCGTTGATGATATCGTGTATACCGATATCGGTACCGAGCATAACGCTGCCAGCGGCGACAAGTTTACGATCTATCGAAAGGATATTTCGGTAAAGCATCCGTTGAACAACGAGGAAATGGGCTTCAAAATAATTCCGCTCGGTTCATTGCAGTTAACTGACGTCGAAAAAAAATCATCGCGGGCGATTATTACAAAGTCAACAATGGAAATTGGTCCCGGAGCCTATCTGCTCCCCTATAAGGATGCCCGCCGTCGTGAAGTGACGCTGAAGAACACGGCTAACGATCTCAAGGGGTATGTGGTTGAAAGTTATAGCGGCGGGAGCATTATTGCCGCAGGCGATGTCGTGTATATCGATCTCGGTTCGAGCCAGGGAGCTGAAGCGGGCAATTTGCTCTACATTGTCCGGGATGTGACGATTGACCAGCGCTATGTTGAGGGGCGGGTTGATAAACTTCCGCAAGAGTTGCTGGGGGCGCTGGTAATTCTTGAAACCGGCAAGAAAACATCCACCGCACTGGTGGTTAAGAGTATCGATACCATCTATAAAGGTGCCCGGATCGTTAGCCAAACAAAGTAACGCAGCATGTTTTTTATACTGAAAGACCGGCTTCGGGCCGGTCTTTTTTTGTCGTGATCTATTGGATGCGGCGAATCCCGCTTATCGGTTCTGGGTGTGGAAATGGAACATTATTATTGGATTGGCCTCAAGGCCGTTCCCGGTATCGGGAATGTTGCCTTTCGAAGGCTCCTGGAGCGTTTTGATACCCCTGAGGACGCCTTGAAGGCGTCGCCAGCATCGCTTGCCGGCATCAGGGGGATAACCCCTGCGGTGATTGACGGTATCAAGAGTGGCGAATGGCGACGTTTTGCCGAGGAGGAATGCCGCCGTCTTGAGACGAGTGCCGCTCGTCTGGTAACTTATATATCAAGCGACTACCCCAAATCACTTTTTGAAATTCCCGATCCGCCGCCGTTTCTGTACGTCAAGGGAACGTTGCTCTCTCATGAATTGTCGATAGCCATGGTAGGTTCGCGCCGGGCAACGTCCTATGGATTGATGACAACCGGAAAACTGGCTGAGGCGCTTGCCAGCCATGGGGTGTGCGTGGTTTCGGGGATGGCGCGGGGTGTCGATACAGCAGCCCATAAGGGGGCGCTTCATGCTGGAGGAAGGAGCATTGGCGTTCTGGGGTGCGGCGTTGACAAGATGTATCCGCCTGAAAACCGTGCCCTGTTTGAGGAGATGGCGGACAAGGGGTGCCTGGTATCGGAATTCCCGCTCGGAACCCTGCCGTTGGCCGAAAATTTTCCGCGCCGCAACCGGATCATCAGCGGACTTTCCCGTGGTGTACTGGTCGTGGAGGCTGCCGAGAAAAGCGGTTCGCTGATCACCGCACAGTATGCGCTGGAGCATGGCCGCGATGTATTTGCCGTGCCGGGGAATATTTCGTTCGTCACCAGCCGCGGTTGCAATCGCCTTATCAAACAGGGGGCCAAGCTGGTGGATTGCGTTGAAGATATTCTTGAAGAGCTCCCCGCAGGCGCTCTTGCCCCCGCCGACGCCCCCTTGTTTCAACCGCCTCGGCGCTCCTTCGCGCTGAAGCCGAAAGAAGCGGCTATTTATGAGCTGCTGGCCCGCTCTCCGCTGCACATCGATGACATCATTTCCCAAACGGAATTGACACCCGGAGAGGTTTCCTCTATGTTACTGCACCTTGAACTGAAGGGTGCGGTTACTGCCCTGCCCGGCACCCACTACGCTGTTACTTGATAAAGGACTCATTTACTTATGTCGTATAACCTTGTGATTGTTGAATCCCCTGCCAAGGGGAAAACCATAGAAAAATTTCTCGGCCCCGACTTCAAAGTCCTGGCTTCATTCGGCCACGTGCGTGCCCTTCCGAGCAAACAGGGATCGGTAGATATAGAGAAGGGCTTTGAACCGAAGTATCATGTGCTGCCGGAAAGCAAAAAGCATCTGGATGCGATCAAGGCTGCGCTCAAGGGGGCGGATCGACTGTTGCTCGCAACTGACCCCGACCGTGAAGGGGAAGCAATCTCCTGGCATCTGTTGGCTGCGCTTGGCCTTGACAAGAAGAATCCCGGCATCAAAATCCAGCGGGTTGAATTCCACGAAATTACCAAAGAGGCCATTCTCCACGCCGTCCAGAATCCTCGTGACATTGCACTTGATCTGGTGGATGCGCAGCAGGCCCGTTCCATCCTGGACTATCTGGTTGGTTTCAATCTCTCGCCGTTTCTCTGGAAAAAGATCCGTTACGGGCTTTCCGCCGGGCGTGTCCAGTCGGTGGCGCTGCGTCTGGTCTGTGAACGTGAAAAAGAAATTCTTGCCTTCAACGAACAGGAATACTGGACTATTGCGACCCGTCTCGGTATTGCGCCTGGGCAGGAATTCAAGGCCGGTCTGGTTGATGTGGGGGGCGAAAAGCTCGGCAAGTTTGATATTCCGGGTGAGGATGTTGCGTCGGCTCTGAAAGCATCCTTGCAGTCGGGCCGTTACCAGGTTGCCAAAATCACGAAAACAGAAAGAAAGCGGAACCCTTCGCCTCCCTTTACAACATCAACACTCCAGCAGGAGGCATCGCGCAAGCTCGGTTTTTCCGCCAAGAAAACCATGTCAACAGCTCAGAAGCTCTATGAAGGGATTGATATCGGGGAAGAAGGCACGGTCGGCCTGATTACCTATATGCGTACCGACAGTGTCAACCTTTCTACCTTGGCGCTTCAGGACGCCCATGATGTGATTTCCGCGGCATACGGCAAGGAATATGCGCTCGCCAAGCCGCGTATCTTCAAGACAAAATCAAAGAATGCCCAGGAGGCCCATGAGGCCGTCCGTCCGACCTATATCGCCAAAACCCCGACCGAGCTGCGGAAGTATCTGACACCTGACCTGTATAAACTGTATGAGCTGATCTGGAAACGAACCGTTGCCTGCCAGATGGCCGAAGCTTTGCTGGATCAGACGTCTGTTGACATTACGGCTGAGCTCTCGGTACCGTTGACTGCCGGTCCGTTTGCCGGAGCCGGCCGCGCCGGATTGCGCGCCGCCGGAACGGTTATCCGCTTTCCCGGTTTTATGAAGCTCTACATCGAAGGGCTCGATGATCAGGATGAAGAAAAGGAAGGCCTGCTTCCAGCCATGACTGAAGGAGCAGCGCTGAAACTGCACGAAGTCCTCCCTGAACAGCACTTTACGCAGCCGCCTCCTCGTTACACCGAGGCGACACTGGTCAAGACGCTGGAGGAATACGGCATCGGACGCCCGTCAACCTTTGCCTCGATCATGAATACGTTGGTTGAGCGTAAATATGCTCGTCTCGACAAAAAACGCTTCTTCCCGGAAGATGTGGGTATGGTGGTCAGCGATCTGCTGACGGCCCATTTCCAGAAGTATGTTGACTATAACTTCACCGCCGGATTGGAAGAAGAGCTGGATCAGGTTTCTCGGGGCGAGAAAGAGTGGAAACCGCTTCTGAAGGAGTTTTGGGAGCCGTTTATCGCACTGTTGAAACAGAAAGAGGGTGAAGTCAACAAGTCTGATCTGACGACTGAAGTGACCGATGAACTTTGCCCGGAATGTGGCAAGCCGCTGGTTGTCAAGCTTGGTAAACGCGGCAAGTTTATTGCCTGCTCCGGTTTTCAGGAAGGGTGTAAATATACCCGCAATGTTGATCAGGATGGGGAGGTTGTAGAGCCTGTCATTTCTGATGAAAAATGCGAAAAGTGCGGTCAGCCGATGCTGATCAAGGATGGCCGCTTCGGTAAATATCTGGCCTGCTCCGGTTATCCGGCCTGCAAGAATATTCAGCCGTTGGTCAAGCCTGTTAGCACCGGTGTGGTCTGTCCGGAGTGCAAGGAAGGGGAGTTGACCGAGAAAAAATCACGATTTGGCAAACTGTTCTACTCTTGTAACCGCTATCCGCAGTGCAAGTTTGCGCTCTGGGATCTCCCCGTGGAAAGCCCCTGTCCGAAATGCGGTTTTCCGCTGCTGGTCAAAAAGATCTACAAGCGCAAGGGCGAATTCCTGAAGTGTCCCAAAGAGGGCTGCGACTACACCAGCGAGTAAGGCAAAAGATATCATCAATCAGAAGCACGGGTTCCGAGCTACGCACAATGGTTTCGGTCCCGTGCTTTACTGTTTCTAAAGGAATACTACATGACTACAGAATATATTACCATCATCGGCGGCGGATTGGCCGGATGCGAGGCCGCCTGGCAGGCTGCCCAACGCGGCGTATCCGTCGTGCTTCATGAGATGAAACCGCTGCGTTTCTCTCCGGCGCATGAGTTGCCCGGTCTGGCAGAACTGGTCTGCTCCAATTCTCTGCGCGGCATTTCGCTTGATAACGCTGTTGGGCTGCTCAAAGAGGAACTGCGTCGCTGCGGATCTCTGATTATGGAAGCTGCCGAAGCGACCTCGGTTCCCGCCGGAGGGGCTCTGGCCGTTGATCGCCAGCTGTTTTCCGGCTACGTTACCAGCAAGATTGAATCCCACCCCCTGATCAGGATCGAGCGCACGGAAGCAACGAGCATTCCGGCTGAAGGAACCGTCATTATCGCTTCCGGCCCGCTCACCAGTGACGCCTTGGCAACCACTCTTTCAGAATTGACCGGTGACCGGCTCTATTTTTATGATGCCATTGCACCGATTGTGGCTGCCGATTCACTCGACATGACCAAGGTCTTTGCCGCCTCGCGTTATGGCAAGGGGGATGGCGATGATTACCTCAACTGTCCGCTCGATGAGGCTGAGTACCTGAGATTTATTGATGAACTGAATCGTGGCGAAAAGGTTCCGGCTCGAGATTTTGAAAAGGCGGTCCATTTCGAAGGGTGCATGCCGGTCGAAGAGCTTGCGGCCCGCGGCGTCGAAACCCTTCGTTTCGGTCCCATGAAGCCGGTCGGTTTGATCGATCCGCATACCGGACACGAAGCCCACGCGGTCATTCAACTGCGTGCCGAAAACCGGGAGAAGACCATGTACAATCTGGTCGGGTTTCAAACCAAGCTGACCTGGCCGGAACAGCGCCGGGTGTTCCGCATGATCCCGGGGCTTGAAAACGTTGAATTTGTCCGCCTTGGTTCGATGCATCGTAATACCTTTATCAACTCTCCCGCGCTACTGGAAACAACCCAGCAGTTGAAAAGTGACAGCCGTATTTTCTTTGCCGGTCAGATTACCGGTGTTGAGGGGTATGTCGAGTCAGCTGCGAGCGGTTTTCTGGCGGGCATTGACGCTGCCAGACGTATCCAAGGCGAGAGCCTGGTCGTGCCGCCGCCCGAAACCGCTCTGGGCGCCTTGATGCATCATATTACCAATGCAGATGTGAAGCATTTCCAGCCGATGAATGTGAATTACGGCCTCTTTCCCGAGTTGCCGGGGAAAATCAAGAAGAAGGAGCGTCGCCAGAAGCTGGCGGAGCGGGCGCTGGAAGCGCTTGAAGTATGGAAAACAGGTGTGCTGGGCTGTAACCACAGGGACGCGTGAGCCGGCGTTCTTGATTAAACAGCTTGATAAGCATCGGGCAGTTTGTTTACTATGGACAAGTAACAATTACATCTGCTTTACAGTTTCAAGAAGGAACGAACTATGTCTAACGATGTAATAGATCCCCTCAAACGGGTTGAAGACCAACTGAAAAAATGCGTCAAATGCGGCGCCTGCCGTACCAACTGTCCGGCGTTTGCCGCATTTCAGCGTGAACCGGCGGTAGCTCGCGGCAAGGTGGCTCTGGCGCAGCACATTCTGACCGATGATATAGAGCTGGATGACCAGACCTATCAGGCAATGTCCAAATGCCTGCTCTGCGGCAGCTGTGTCGAGAAATGTCCCAATGATGTGCCGACCGATGAAATCGTCATTGCCGCCCGCGAGTCGCTGGCACAAAAGCGTGGTCTGACCACCTTTCATGCCGCCGTTGGGCAGGTGATAAAAAACCGGACTCGCATGAAAATGGGGGCCAAGATGGCCTCATTACTAGGACCGTTGTTCTTCAAAAAAGTACCTGAAACATCCGGATTGCGCTTGCGTTTTCCGGCGCCGTTTATTGGTAACAAACGCTTTATCCCCCAAATCGCCAAAACCTCTTTTATCGACCAACATCCCGAAGTCATTCCGGGGGAGCCGGGCAAGCCGCGCATTGCATTTTTTGTCGGCTGTATGACCAATTTTGTCTATACGGATGTCGGAGAAGCGACGCTGGCTCTGTTCCGCCATCTCGGCTGCACGATTATCATCCCCAAAGGGCAGCAGTGTTGCGGTCTGCCGGGTATGTCGGGAGGTGACATCTCTACGGTGCGCGATCTGGCGGAGCGGAATCTGGCGGAGTTTGAAAAATACGAAGTGGATTATGTCATGACCGCTTGTGCAACCTGCGGTGGTGCACTGCATCGCCTCTATCCGCTCGTGGTGGGAAAGCGCAATCCGGAATTGCGCGAGCGTCTTGAAGCGCTGGCGAAAAAGACCGTGGATGCTTCGCAACTGCTGCAACAGCTTGGCTTGAATCCCGCCGAAACCGGCGGCGGCGAAGCTCTGCGTATTACCTATCACGACCCGTGTCACCTGCGTACACGCGGCATAACAAAGCAGCCGCGTGAGTTGTTAAAAGCAACGCCCGGAGTTGAACTGGTTGAAATGGAAGGAGCCGACAAATGCTGTGGTCTGGGCGGAACCTTCAATGTCTACCACTATGACTCATCCATGACGATCAATGATGTGAAGAGTGAAGCGATTGTTGCAACAGGGGCTGATGTCGTTGTCACCGGTTGTCCCGGCTGCATGATGCAGTTGTCCGACGGCCTTAAACAGCATGGCTCTTCTGCCGAAGTAATGCATACCGTGCAGCTGCTGGCGCGTGGACTCAAACGGTGAGCTAAATTTTTACTCGCAGTAAACCTGTCTTTATTTACACTGATATTATTTGGCTCGTACTGAAGGAATTTTATTGACATTGTAAAGCAAATTGTATACAAACCCCGCACGGAAACTGAGTTTTACTTTTATAGTCAGGGGTTTGGATGCGCGAATTCAACATCGGGGCTAAAATTAAAAAGCTCCGCCTTTCAAAAAAACTGACACTTCAGGCAGTTGCCAAAGAGACCGGTTTTTCACCGGCGCTTATCTCCCAAATCGAGAACAATAACGTTTCACCTCCGATTGCCACTCTCTCAAGAATTGCCAAGTTCTTCGATGTAAAGATCGGCCTGTTCTTCACGGAAGATGAAGAAGAATGTCGCTTTGAAGTCGTTCGTTCGTATGAGCGCAAGGCAATTCCCCGCGTTATCTCCAAAGCCGGTACCACCCAGGGCTACTCCTACGAATCACTTTCGTTTCACAAGCAAAACAAGAAAATGGAGCCGTTTCTGCTCTCCATTACCCAAAAGGCCCTTGAAGAGAATACTTACAGCCACGACGGGGAAGAGTTCCTGTTTATCATGAAGGGCACTGCAGAGCTGATGCTTGATGATAAACGAATTATTCTGGAAGAGGGTGACTGTGTGTATTTTGATTCTTCGTTAAAACACCGTCTGCTTTCAAAAGATGGTAGCGAAGTAAAGGTCTTGGCCGTTGTTACCCGATAATATTTGGACACCGTTTAGCCAACTCAGGTCGTAGATATACATTAAACTGGAAGGATGGTTGAGATGTCAAAAAAAGCGATAAAACCTTCACTGAAGAACCCGTTTGCACCCCGGGAAACCGTTGAATTTACCATTCCCGGCGAGATTCCGGGCAAGAAGGGGGGCTATGAAGAGGCGATGAAGGAAGGTCATGACCTGATCCAGCGTCCCGTCAAGTCGGTCAGTATTGCCCAGATTGAAAAACAGCATTTCAAAAAACGTATGACCGTGTGGGAGCGAATCCGTGTCCTGACGGAAAACGATCCCAATATCCTCTTTCAGAACTGGGGCAAGAATCTTGACGGCGCTTCTCTGGTGACTGGCATCCTTAATGTCAATGGACGCGATGTCGCTGTTTATGGCCACGACTTTACCGTGCGAGCCGGTTCCATCGATGCTACTAACGGTCGCAAGTTAGCCCTTCTGTTCCAGATGGCAGGCGAAAAAGGTATTCCGCTGATTGGTATGAACGACTCTGCCGGCGCATTTGTACCAGCAGGTGTCGGTGGTCTGGACGGTTATGCCGAAGCATTTACGGCACTCCGTAAAATCAGCGGCGTTGTACCATCCATCATGTGCATGTTCGGCTTCAATGCCGGTGGCGGCAGCTATCTTCCGCGTCAGGGTAGCTTCCTGATTCAGCCGCAGGACACTTTTTTCGGCCTGACCGGTCCGGGTGTCGTCAAGACCGTTCTGGGTGAAGATGTCACTCCTGAAGAGCTGGGTGGACCGAAAGTACACGGACAGTCAGGCGTTGCCGATATGACTGTGGAAGATGAGGTCGATGCTCTGCGTACGGCGCTGCAGCTGCTCTCTTATCTCCCAGACAACAACAGTGTTGCGCCCCGTTTCCGTGAGACGACCGATCCACTGGATAGAAAAACCTGGGAGATCAACACGCTGCTCAAAAAAGCCTTTAACTCGCCGACCGGGTTTAATACCCCGTTTGACGTGTCAATCATGATCCAGCAGATCTGCGATCATGGGGACTATTTTGAGCTTCAGCGTGACCGTGCCCGCGAGGCAGTGACCGCTCTCGGCCGTTTGGGCGGCAATGTCGTCGGATTCGTGGCCAACAACAGTGCCGTTGCCTCCGGTCAGATTACCGTGGATTCGGCTTACAAGATTGCCCGCTTCAACCGTTTTTGCAATATTTACAATATCCCCATGATCTTCATGGAAGACACGACCGGCTTCCTGCCGGGCAAGGAACAGGAAGGACGCGGCATCGTACAGGCCGGTCGCGCCATGCTGGATTCCATCGTTGATATCAGAACGCCGCGTATCCTGCTGATCATCCGCAACGCTTACGGCGGGGCATATGCTTCATACAACAACTATCCTACCGGCGCTGACCTGGTATTGGCACTCCCAACTACGCGTCTTGCGGTTATGGGGCCTGCTGGTAAGGAATTTGTCTACAAGGACGAAGTGCGCAAGATTCGTGCATCGGCTGCCGAGCGGGTAAAAACCGGCACGCAGGAGCGCGTTGCAGCCGGTATGTCTCCTGGCGAGGCCAAAATAGATGCCGAAAAGGATGCCGCAGATTGGTTGAAAATAGAAGATACGGCATTAAATCAGCGCTATGAAAAAGAACTTATGAATCCGAAAGAGGGCCTGGCACTGGGTTCTATCTCCTCCCTCGTTATGCCCACCGACCTGCGCAAGGTGCTGGGTGAAAACATGAACTTCTTCCTGCGTCACTACAAGCCGGGTCCGATGCAGGGTGTTCAGCGCGAGTTCCATTAATTTCATTCATTTCAGATTGGAGATAAAGAAGCCATGCCACAGACTGATTACTACAAGCATAATCCACTGATCCACCGGAACCGTAAATTGGGTAAATCTACGTCCGAATGGGTACGCTCCTTTTCCTGCGAGGATCTCAAGCCGCTGATCGTGTGCCGTGGTCCGATTCGTAAGGAAGCGATGGATGTTTATGAAGAAATGGGAATTTCCCACTACGGCATTCTGCTGTCCGAGAAGGATTCGATCATTTATCCGAATGCGCTCGCGCCCGAACTGCGCCAGTTGACCGATTCAAATCGTGTCCACCGGGTCCCTGATTACAGCGGTGCCAGCAAGGAAGAGCGTATCGAGCGCATCAACCAGATCATCAACATGGCCAAGGACAACGGCTATGACTCGATTTTTGCCGGGTACGGATTTATGGCTGAGGACGAGGAGTTCGTTGCTGCCATTGAAAAAGCAGGCCTCAAGTTTATCGGACCATGTGCTGCAACTCAGGCCAGGGCAGGTAAAAAGGATGAAGCGAAGCGTACGGCTTTACAGGTAAACGTCAGTGTTACTCCCGGTATCAACAATGTAACAGCCCTGACACTGCTTAAAAAATATCCAACCCGCGAAAAACTGATCAAGCTGGTTCAAGCCGAAGGGTTGGCCTGCGACAAAAAGATACTTGCGGACAAGAAGATTTCTGACGAAGTGGTGGCTGATCATATCCTGATGACCTCCTACAGCAAGGGAATCGACCTGTTTTCCATTGAAGAACTTTGTGCCCAGGTGCAGACGGAAGTTGCTGGACTTTTTAAGAAGTATCCGCAAAGCCGGTTCCGTATCAAGGCTATTGGCGGCGGCGGCGGTAAGGGACAGCGTATTGTCGGGGCTTCTCTGCTGGCATTGAAAAAGGCCGATGACAAGGCGATTGCCAAGGCGGCAGCCGAGGCACCTGCCATGGTGCGCGAAGTCCTGAATGAAGTCAAAGCCACCGGTGTCGGTGAAAATAAAAACGTCCTGATCGAACTGAATATAGAGCAGACCCGGCATAATGAAATCCAGTTGCTGGGAAATGGCGAGTGGTGCGTTTCTCTCGGCGGTCGTGACTGCTCCCTGCAGATGCACGAACAGAAACTCCTGGAGGTTTCCGTTACGCAGGAAGGGTTGATGGCTGCCATTGAGAAGGCAAAGGCAGCCGGTCGCAAGGCTGAAGTCAAGGCGCTGGAAAGCGATCTGAAAGTTCTCGCCCGGATGGAAGAGGAGTCGGCCCGTTTTGGCCAGGCCGTAGGACTTGATTCCGCCTCAACCTTCGAGTGTATTGTCGATCGTGATCGTCACTTTTTCATGGAAGTGAATACCCGCATCCAGGTTGAACATCGCGTTACTGAGCTCTGTTACAGCCTCAAGTTCACTAACCCCAAGGACAAGAAAGATTTCTTCGTCGTCGAGTCGCTGGTCGAGGCGATGGCCCTGCTGGCGCAACATAAGGAGCGTCTGCCCAAGCCGGAGCGCATTGTCCGCTTTAACGCTTCCGTAGAGGCCCGTCTGAATGCGACTGATGCGTCGCTGTCTCCCCATGCCGGCGGCATGATCCGCTACTGGTCGAAGCCGATCAAAGGCGAAGTCCGTGATGATCAGGGCATCTGCATGACCAACCCTGATACCGGGATTTTCATGAAGTACAAGGTCGCCGGTGCATATGACTCCAATATAGCCCTGCTTCTCACCAAGGGAGAAGACCGGCTAGCCAGCTACGAACGTCTCTCTGATGTCCTGTGCAGCACAACGCTGCGCGGCAGCGCCCTGGCAACGAACCTTGAATTCCATTACGGCCTGGTCAACTGGTTTTTGGGCAGGAATGTCATGGCCAAGCCGACGACCCGCTTCGTGGTCCCGTATCTGGCGCTGGTCGGTACCCTCAAGGAAGAATCAAATCGTCTGGACGTCGTCTACGCCTTCATCCAGATGAAGAAACACTATGCAAAGCACGTGGCCGAACAATTTGCCGACCAGCCGGATGTGTGTGCCAAAGAGCTGAAGAATATGTCGTCTCTGCTTGATCGTAAGGGAACCCTGATTACCCGTCCCATGGAACGGCTTCTTGAAGATCCGCACCTTCTCTCGGGCTGGTTGAGTATGAACACGAAAAACTTCCGTATCGAGAAGGGCAAGGTTATCTGGCTGAGAAACCCTCTTGGGGTTCTCAATGAGACGTACGAATACCTGCATATGAATTATCGCAAGCACAAGCCGGCAGCGGAAATTATCTGGGATCATGACAACGAGCTGCTTCAGCAGTCACTGCATTTCTACCGCACTCTGCGGGAAAAACTCGGGCTTGAGCGGGATGAATATTTCAAGCTCAATGAACTGGTCAAAAAAGAGAAGCCCCAGGCCGGTTTCGACGCCGAGACTTGGGAGCAGATCCGTTCTGCGCACTTTGGCTATGAAGCTGGTCTTGAATTGCTGGGCATGCTGTTCCTGATTGGCGAAAACACCAAATTCTGGGATATGAAAGTTCTGGACGATCTGGAAGTGGTAATCCCCGATTACCTGACCGACCTCGATCTTCAGGCCCGGATGAAAAAGATCCTGGTTCCGCCACCGGCTACGAAAGCGGACGAAATCGTTGCGGTATGCGGCGGGATGTACTATGGCCAGGAAGCACCGGGGCTGCCGACGTTTGTCAGCGAAGGGATGCATTTCGAGAAGGATCAACCGCTCTATATCATTGAAGTTATGAAAATGTTCAATACCATCCGGGCACCTTTCTCCGGAACCATTGACAAGATCATCATGGAAGGGGGCGATGGCACAATCGTCCAGAAGGGGCAGCCGCTCTTTAAAATCACTCCGGATGAAAAGTTTATCGAAGTCGATCAGAAGGCGATCGATAAAGAAAAACGTGAGCGGACTACGGAATACCTGAAGGCCGTGCTGCATAATGCGCTGTAGGTACTGATTGAATGAGACGCTGAAGTTAAAGCCAGGGCGGGGAGTAGTGCTTCTCCCCCTGGTTTTTTTTTGAATACAATCTGTGTAAAGGGGCTACATATGAGCATCAACGATGGTAAACAAAAGTGGAATGAAAAAGTCGCTAAAGGCATTGCCAAGTCACCAGAACGGATGGAAAAATTTCTGACGACTTCCAATATTGAGATGGAGCGTTGTTTTACGCCAGGTTTTGAATTTCCAGGTTATGAAGAACAGTTGGGATTTCCCGGTGAATATCCCTATACACGCGGTGTGCAGCCGACCATGTACCGCGGTCGTTTCTGGACAATGCGTCAGTACGCCGGTTTCGGGACCGCCAAAGAGTCGAATGAGCGCTACAAATATCTTCTCTCTGCAGGCCAGACCGGTCTTTCCATCGCCTTTGACCTCCCGACCCAGATGGGGTATGACTCCGATGCCGGCATGAGCCTCGGTGAAGTCGGAAAAGTCGGTGTTGCCATTGATTCACTGGCAGATATGGAAATCCTCTTCGACGGCATTCCGCTCGACAAGGTTTCCACCTCGATGACAATCAACTCCACCGCAGCCATCCTGCTCTGCATGTATATTGCCGTGGCAGAAAAGCAGGGTGTTTCCGCTGACAAGATATCCGGTACCATTCAGAATGACATTCTGAAGGAGTACATGGCTCGTGGCACCTATATATATCCGCCTAAAGAATCCATGAGGATTATTACCGACATCTTTGCCTACTGTAAGGACAGCGTTCCGAAATGGAATACTATCTCCATCTCCGGTTACCATATTCGGGAAGCAGGATCCAGTGCCGTGCAGGAAGTTGCTTTTACGCTGGCTGACGGGATTGCTTATGTAGATGCCGCCATCAAAGCTGGATTGGAAGTGGATGAGTTTGCTCCGCGTTTGGCATTCTTCTTCAACGCCCATAACAACCTGTTTGAAGAGGTTGCAAAGTTTCGCGCTGCCCGCCGTATTTGGGGAAAAATCATGAAGGAGCGTTTCGGCGCCAAGGATCCTAAATCACAGATGCTTCGCTTTCACACCCAGACAGCTGGCTGCACCCTGACCGCCCAGCAGCCTGACAATAACATCATGCGCGTAACGATTCAGGCATTGGCAGCAGTGCTGGGGGGGACCCAGTCTCTGCATACCAATTCCCGTGATGAAGCGCTGGCACTGCCAACCGAGGATTCTGTCCGGATTGCTCTTCGTACCCAACAGGTCATCGCCTATGAATCAGGGGCGGCTGATAGCATTGACCCATTGGCAGGATCATTTCTAGTAGAGTCGTTAACTGATCAAATTGAAAAGGCAGCTCTGGAATATATCGAAAAAATAGATAAGCTGGGCGGCGCTGTTGAGGCAATTTCTCGCGGTTTCCAGCAGAAAGAGATCCAGGATTCTGCCTATGCTTACCAAAAATCAATCGAGAAGGATGAGTTGATCATAGTCGGAGTCAACAAGTTCACCGTTCAGGAACCGCCTCCAACCGGGCTGCTGAAAGTCAAGGAAGAGGTCGAAATCTCACAGAAAAAATCGTTGGCTGCCATGAAGGGCGGGCGGGATAATGCGGCTGTGGCGGCAGCGCTTGTACAGCTGGAAATAGCTGCCAAAAGCACGGATAACCTTATGCCGCACATTCTGGCGGCAGTTAAAACCTATGCGACATTGGGCGAAATTGCTGATGTTTTCAGAGGGGTATTCGGAAAGCATACAGAGACGGTAGTGTTGTAATTATTTTTAAAAAGTAACAATTCTGTGACCAGAACGTGAAAAACATTGTGTATTAATGAGGAACTTTCTGATGCTTACAAAAATCAACCATATCGGCATTGCCGTGAAGTCGCTCGAAGAAACGGTACCATTCTACCGAGACAACCTTGGTATGGAATTCAAGGGAATTGAGGATGTAGCCGAGCAGAAGGTCCGGGTTGCTATGATGCAAATCGGTGAATCCAAGATAGAGTTACTGGAACCGACATCTGATGATAGTCCGGTAGCTAAATTTATCGAAAAAAGCGGCGCCGGTATCCATCACGTTGCCTACGAGGTGGATGATGTGGAGGCCGCAATTGCCAAACTGCTTGCTGATGGTGTCCGTATGGTTGACGAAAAACCCCGGCATGGTGCACATGGCACGCGCATTGCTTTTATCCACCCGAAAAGCAGCAATGGCGTACTGACAGAACTGTGTCAGGCAGGACATTGAAAATCAAACCGGGCATATGTGACATTAAGCAGTTGTTACGGATGGTTAGCGGCTTAATGTGAATTTTATGTTGACAACCGTTTTATTTGTTGTATATTTCGACCATTCAAATAGAACAAAGTCTGAAACAAACGAACCGATAAGTAGCTAACCGATTTACCAACCGAGCGTCAGTAGGTACTGATGGCAATGACCGGGAGCGAAACAAACTGTGACCGTTTCAGTAGAATTAAGCATATCAATCACGAAATACACCCTTAAGCAACCGCTTTATCGCGAGATGCTTAAGGGTGTGCGCGTTTAAGGGGCCTTTTGGTTTTTCGATAGCAACACTGTTTGAGTAGTTTAGGCCAAATCTACTTCGAAAGGTGGTGAGTAACGGCATCAAACTTATCTGAAAGCACGTTAACCGCAGTTGTATAAGCAACTACTATAAAAATGGGAGGAACACACATGAATATCAAAAAAACAGTAGCAATCGCAGCAGCAGCAGGTGCCCTGGCCGCTATTTCCGTACCGGCAATGGCATTGGAAAATGAATTTCACGGTATGTACAAGTTCATGGGCTATCAGTCTAACTTTTTTAACGGTGCCTCAGCTACTCTTGGAAAAGATGCCGGTTCCGGGTTTATGGCTGAGCAGCGCGCTCGTTTGCAGTACACGGCAAAAGCCAATGCTGACCTGAAACTGGTTACTCATTTCGAGTTGGACACCCGTTTTGGCGGCAAGAATGAAACTTACCTGGGAGCAGGTAATGACTCCGGTAACCTGGATGCCGACCAGCTGACTCTTGAGACCAAGAACATCTATCTTGATGTGAATTGCCCGCTCACCGGCGCCAATGTCAAGGTTGGTATGCAGCCAATTGCTGACTCCTATCAGAGCCTGTTCATTCTGGCTGATATGACCGGTGCGCTTGCATCCAAATCTTTCGGTCCAGCCACCGCAGCAGTCGGCTGGTTCCGTTTGAACGATGATACGGCCACAGGCGTCGCAGCAGTTGGAAAGCAGACTACGGACCTGATTATTCTCGATGGCAAGTACGCTCTCAACAAGGATATGAAGGTTGGCGCTTCCTACTACAATGTTCAGGATGACTCGGCAGTAACAGGATATGAACTGATGCATATGATCGGCGTGAACGCTGACCTCAATGTTGGCCCTGCCAATATCAAGCCGTTTGCCGCATTCCAGTTTGGCGATATCAATTCCAAAGATACCATGAGCGGCATGCTGCTGGGCGCAACTTCCAAAACCAAGGTAGGCCCCGGTGCCGTCAACCTGTCGGCTGTTTACATGTCCGGCGATGAAACTAATGGTGCTGCTGGTGGTGAAAAGTCTTTCAGAGCGGCAGTAAAAGGCGGAGGTACTACCTACTTCAATGCTGCCAACATGTGGCTGCTGGTTCGCAGTGGACAGGCAATCAACTCCTCCCACTCCATACTGGGTAACGATCTGACCGCTAAGGGTCTTGGTCTTATGGGTGTTTTCGGCGGATATGAAGCTACCATGGGCAAGCTGTTTTACAACGCTAACATTGGCTATGCTCAGACCGATAAAGGCACTGACAAAGGAATTGGTACCGAGCTCAACGCCCAGGTCGGCTACAAGGTGTATGACAACCTGACCGCCAGCGGCGCTGTTGCTTACGCCATCCTTGGCGACAAATTTGATGCATCCAAAGCTGATGATCCTTATGCTGTCAATCTTCAGCTGAGCTACACATTCTAATTTACCTTTCGCGGTTGATGGAATGAGAAAAGGCGGATCGCAGCTATGCGGTTCGCCTTTTCTACTCTGACGATGTTTACATGGGGATTGAAATGAAGCGATGTATATTGATGCTGATGGCCGTAGCTCTGATTCATTGTATTGCAGGGAATGTTCTGGCAGCACCGCAAAAGGTGCAGATAACAGAATTCACTGTTGTCGGTGCTGAAAATACGCAGGAGTTAAAAAGTGTTATAAAAAGTCTGTTGTCATCGCGGATTACCACAGGCGACGTACTGGCGGTAGATGATGACTCGGGTGTCATTGCACGTATCAATGGTGGTTACACTTCCTTTGGGAAAACATTCAGTATTGATGCATCTGTGAAAAGCGCATCCGGTGAAATGCTTGGCCGGAGGTATGTGCAGGGTGAAAGTCCGAGTGACTTGATTCCGGCAATCGGGCGATTGGCGGAGCAGCTTCGTGTGCTTTTGCCTGTAACACCATCAACACCACAAGTCGGGGCAACGGTTGGGGTGTCTCCCGTCTTGCCCGTTGCCGCTAATGGGATTGCAGTTACTCAATCTCCTGCGGACAGATCGGCGGCGCTTCAAAACTCAAAGATCTCCTCGGAGGACATTGTGCGTAGTGCCCCTGTCGCCAAGTCGCTGTTGCAGCAGACACGGATTGAGGGAGCTTTGCATGGGATTGCTCCGGGGCGGATGCTTGCCGGTAATGAGCGTGAATATATCGTTGCTGATACGAGGAGTGTCTATATCTATCGCCAGACGGAATCTCTCAAAAAGGTCCATGAATATTCCCTCAAAAGAGAAGGGAAAATTCTGTCGATCGATACGGCGGATGTGGACGGAGATGGGGTGCTAGAGGTCTATGTTACCGTGATGGACCGCGAAGAACTGGTGTCTCAAGCCCTGCTTCTTTCAGATCAAGGATTCACCCTGATAGCGGCAGATCTGCCTTATTTCTTCAGGGCCGTTGAAATCAATAAACGGAAGAAGCTCTATGCCCAGCAGACCGGCAGAGGTTCTGATGATTATTATGGGAATGTGTGTCTGGTTGTGAAAAGGGGCAACTCTTATACGCTGGGCGAACCGGTTAAGCTGCCTAAAAATGTTAATATTCACATGTTTAATAGAATTGCTGATACAGCGGACAAGATGCTAACCGTGTTTATTGATACCGATGGCAATCTTCATGTAACTGATGAAGCCGGCAAGGAGCTTTGGAAAGGCAATGATCGGTTCGGTGGAAGTGAAGTGTACTTTCTGAAGGATGAGCAGCAAATGCAGAACGTAGCCGCTGATCGTTATCGTTGGCGCTTTATCGAACAACGAATAACAGTACTGCCTAATGGTGAAATTGTAATACCGAGAAACAGCGGCAACTACATTGGAAATGACCGCTCATTTAGTAAAAACTCAATATTTGCGTTTGCTTGGAATGGCGCAACGTTGGACGAGCGTTGGCATACGAAGGAAAGGTCAAGTTATTTGGCAGATTATTTCTATGATGCGGTGCACAAAGAAATGGTGACTCTTGAACAGGTACAAAAGGAAGGGTTGTTCAGTAAGGGTGCCAGTGTGATTCTGACCAATAAAATGGAATAGCGTGATCTGCCAAGATTTTTGTTAAGAAACCAAAAATACCTGCAATAGTGGATCTTTGGCAATAATACTAGTCGGGAGCAACCCCGGCTATTATTTTGGTCTTTTCTTTGACGATTACAACGAGCTGTGTTACATTCGCGCACTCTGAAATCTGTGAAACATGTCAGATAGTGAAATTTGTTGCCCCAATTGAAATGAGTATGATCTCCGTGAAATCACAAGCCAAAATAATTTGTATCGCCAATCAGAAGGGCGGTGTCGGTAAAACGACCACTGCTGTCAATCTCGCTGCTTGTCTGGCAGCGGCCGAGCGTCCGACTTTGCTGGTTGATTTCGATCCCCAGGGCAATGCGACCAGCGGTGTCGGCGTGGATAAGTCCGGGCTTAAGCATACGGTATATGATGTGTTGATCAACGAGGCAGATCCGCGCGCACTTGTTGTTGACACCGGTCACCCCTTTCTACACATTCTGCCGGCTAACTCTGACCTTGCCGGCGCGGAGCTGGAACTGGCAACAGAGATAGGGAGGGAGCAGCGGCTCAAGTTTGCTCTCTCCGCGTTGGTTGATCAGTACAGTTACATCATCATCGATTGCCCGCCATCGCTGAACCTGCTGACAATTAATGCTATGACCGCTGCCGATTCGGTGCTGATACCCCTCCAGTGCGAGTTTTATGCAATGGAAGGGTTTTCCCAGATTTTACGTACCATCAAGCTTATTCAGAAAATGATCAACCCACTGCTGACGATTGAGGGCGTACTGTTGACCATGTATGACGCTCGCAGCAACCTGGGGAAAGAGGTTGCAGAAGAAATCCGGTCGCATTTTCCCGGCCAGGTGTTTGACTCGGTCATTCCTCGCAATGTCCGTCTGGCGGAGGCGCCCAGCCACGGTAAGCCGGTCATTTATTACGACATCACGTCACGTGGTTCAGCCAGCTATCTGCAGTTGGCGCGAGAGATAATTCAAAGGGAGAATGTACATGGCTAGAATAGGCGGCCTCGGCAAAGGGATGGCTGCGCTGTTGCACGTAACAGAAACGGTCGATGAGTCAAAAAACTATTTTGTCTGTCCGATAGAAAAGATCAAGCCTAATCGTAATCAGCCCCGCAAGCATTTTTCTCCTGAGAAGCTGGAAGAGTTGGCTGCTTCTATTCGCGAGCAGGGAATAATTCAGCCGCTGGTTGTTACCAGAAAAGAAGACCATTACGAGATAATAGCCGGTGAGCGGCGCTGGCGCGCTGCCCAGAAAGCGGGATTACACGAAATACCGGTCGTCATTCGAGAGGCCACTCCGGATGCTGTTATGGAGTTGGCTCTGATTGAGAATATCCAGCGTCAGGATTTAAACGCCATCGAAGAGGCACAGGCCTATCGTTCTCTGGTGGAGCACTTCAGCATTTCGCAGGAAGATGTGGCACGCAGGGTTGGCAAAAACCGTACGACGGTTACCAACGCACTTCGTTTGCTTAAGCTGCCAGATGATATTCAACGGGATATTGTTGAGGAACGCTTGAGCATGGGGCATGCCCGTGCATTGTTGTCACTTGAGAGCGGAGAACTGGTCGAAAAAGCCCGCCATGAAATACTGCACCGGCAATTAAGCGTAAGGGCAACGGAAGAGCTTGTGCGCAGGCTGAAGGTCAATCCTCACCCAGTACCGGTTAAGCGTTTGCAGCAGCCAGATCTTTTGATGACGTCGCTTGAGGAACAATTGCAAAAGCGCTTCCAGTCACGTGTTGCGATTCGTAAAGTCGGTACCAAAGGCGGTCGCCTGGAGATTCATTTCAGTGATTCAGATGAATTAACCCGCATAATAGACCTGCTGGATATCTGATACTCCCAAAAATAAATGTAAACATTTGTGTAAATGTCTTGACATAAGATTAATTAGTATGGTAGCTAACGTCTGTTTTACGCCCATCCGTGGGATACAGTATACAACTCAGCATGCCTGCAAGGGGTAGGTCGTGATAGAATTAAATTTGTCGTTCGTAATCCAGCTGATCAATTTCGGCATCCTCGTCCTCGTTCTTAATGTGTTCCTGTACAAACCAATCCGCAAGGTGCTTGCTGACAGACGTCAAGTGATCGACTCTGCCCGCGAGAAGACGGTTTCGGTTGATGCAGAGGTTCAGAGCAAGATGGCCCAGTATGAATCTCGTCTGCATGCTGCCAAGGCAGAAGCGGGGGCTCGCCGTGCGGAGGCTCTGAAGCTTGCCCAGGCTGAAGAGACTGCGGTGCTTGAGAAGGCTCGCAAGCAGGCTTCCGAATCTCTTGCTTCGATTCGTGAAAAAGTTGCCAAGGAAGCTGGCGAAGCGCGAGAGCTTTTGAAAAAGCAAGCCGAGGTTCTGTCCGGTGATATCTGTGAGAAAATCCTCGGGAGGAGCCTGTAGTTATGAAGATGGTATCGGATCGCTCCAAAAAAATTATTTTTACGCTGGCATACGTGTCGGCAATCGTTCTGCTTGCATCAACCGGCTTTGCATCTGAAGCGGGCGGAGGGGCTCACCATCCTGATAGCGGCGCCCAGATGAAGGATTTTGGCTGGCGTGTTCTTAACTTTGCTGTTCTGGCAGGTATTATTGTCTGGGCACTCAAGAAGGCTGATGTGAGAGGCTCTCTTGCTGCCCGTCAGGCGGATATTGAAAAAAGTCTGAAGGACGCGGAGTCTGCTCGTGATGCCGCCGAAGCAAAGTTGCGTGAGTACAGTGTGAAGCTGGACCAGGCAGCCAAAGAGATTGATGAGCTTCATGCCGCAATCATTCGTGAAGGTGAGCAGGAAAAGTCGCGTATTATTGCCGAGGCGAACAATGCGGCAGAAAAAATAGTAGCCCAGGCTGCGTTGTCAGCCGAGCAGGAGACGGTTAAAGCTCGCAACGAGCTGCGTGCAGAAGCGGCCCGGCTTGCGGTTGAGCTTGCTGCTGGTAAGTTGACAGGCTCTATTCAGAAGAATGACCACGACCGATTTGTCGGCGAATATCTTGACAAGGTGGTACAGATCCAGTGATCAATAACGCGCTTGCGAAACGATATGCCAAAGCACTCGTGCAGCTTGGCTCCGAGGGTGGTCTGATTGACCGCTTTCGTGATGAGCTCTCTGTAGTAGATGGTATTTTTACCTCCAATAGCGACTTGCGTGCCGCTTTTGCGAATCCGGCTCTTACTCACGATCAGAAAAAATCCATCATGAAGGAGCTGATTGCAAAAACAGCCTGTTCCGAACTGGTGGGCAATTTTCTGCTCTTGCTGGTAGACAAGAACCGCGTTGCCTTTCTGGGACAGATTGTTCAGACCTATGAAAAGCTGGCTGATGAATTTACCGGTGTAATACGTCCGGTCATAAAAACGGCTTTTGCGCTTGATGAAAGTCAAGTTATTGCTATTCAGAGTGCTTTAGAGAAAAAAACCGGTATGAAAGTTGTGCCGCAGATGGTCGTAGACGCGTCCCTGATGGGTGGTGTAGTTACCCAGATCGGCGATATTGCTTATGACAACAGTGTCAAGACTCAGCTTAAACGTATTAAAGATATATTACAGAAGGGGTAGGAGCATCCATGGAAATCAGAGCCGAAGAGATCAGCGAGATTATTAAAAAACAGATCAAAGAGTATGGCAAAGAGGTTGAAGTGTCCGAAACCGGCACAATCATCTCCATCGGCGACGGTATTGCCCGTATTCACGGCCTGGCTGGCGCCATGGCTGGTGAGTTGCTGGAGTTCCCCGGCGGCGTTTCCGGGATGGTTCTCAACCTGGAAGAAGATAATGTCGGTGCCGCTATTCTCGGTGAATTCTCCGAGATTAAGGAAGGCGACACCGTTAAGCGTACCGGCCGTATTACCGAGGTTCCGGTTGGCGATGCATTAATCGGCCGTGTTGTTAACGCAATCGGTCAGCCTATCGACGGCAAAGGTGCCATCAATACCAGCAGCTTCAGCAAGGTTGAGATCAAGGCTCCTGGAATTGTTGACCGTAAATCGGTTCATCAGCCGATGGCTACCGGCCTTAAAGCTATCGACTCCATGGTTCCAATCGGCCGTGGTCAGCGCGAGCTCATCATCGGTGACCGTCAGACGGGTAAGACAGCTGTTGCAATTGACACCATCATTAACCAGAAGGGTGGCGATGTTGTCTGTATTTATGTCGCTATCGGCCAGAAACGTTCCACTGTTGCTCAGGTTGTTTCCAAGCTGACTGAGCATGGCGCGATGGATTACACCATAGTTGTTGCTGCGACAGCTTCCGAGTCGGCACCGCTTCAGTTTATTGCTCCTTACACAGGCGTTACCATGGGTGAGTACTTCCGCGATAACGGCAAGCATGCTCTGATCATCTATGATGACCTTTCCAAACAGGCTGTTGCCTATCGTCAGCTTTCTCTGCTGCTCCGTCGCCCGCCAGGACGTGAAGCATATCCGGGCGACGTTTTCTATCTCCACAGCCGCCTGCTGGAGCGCGCCTGCAAGCTTTCCGATGCCCGTGGCGCCGGTTCCCTGACCGCTCTGCCGATTATCGAAACACAGGCCGGCGACGTTTCCGCATACATTCCGACCAACGTTATTTCGATTACAGACGGCCAGATTTACCTTGAATCCGACCTGTTCTTCTCCGGTGTACGTCCGGCGATCAACGTTGGTCTCTCGGTTTCCCGCGTCGGTGGTTCAGCACAGACCAAATCGATGAAACAGGTTGCCGGTACATTACGCCTTGACCTGGCACAGTATCGTGAGATGGCAGCATTTGCCCAGTTCGGTTCTGACCTTGACAGAGCTACTCAGATGCAGCTTGAGCGTGGTGTACGTCTTGTTGAAATTCTCAAGCAGCCTCAGTATCGTCCGATTCCTAACGAAAAACAGGTTCTGGTTATCTTTGCAGCCAACAACGGCTTTTTGGATGAGTACCCAGTTTCTGCACTCAGAAAATATGAAGTCGAACTGTACGCATTCTTCGATAATCGTCAGGCTGAACTTCTCGCAGAACTTCGCGATAAAAAAGCCATTGATGATGATATGAAGGGCAGAATCATTGCCGCTCTGGGCCAATTGAAGAAAGAATTTACCGCGTAATCAAGGACGGTTTGAGATATGGCAAGCCTTAAAAGCATTAAAAAACGGATTGTTTCCGTAAAAAATACTCGCCAGATCACCAAAGCCATGAAAATGGTTTCGGCTGCGAAACTGCGCCGTGCTCAGGAAAACGTTGTTGCGGCCCGCCCGTATGCAAAAAAACTGGGTGAAGTAATGCAGTCACTGGCAACCAATCTTGAAGGTGATCTTCATCCGTTGCTTGAAAAGCGCGATGCCAAGAAACTTCTTCTGATTGTGATTACATCAGACCGCGGTTTATGTGGTGGTTTCAACACCAACCTGTGCAAGGCTGGCGACCGCTACATCAAGGAAAAAATGAATTCATACGAACAGGTCAGTGTCCTGACTGTTGGGCGTAAAGGGTATGAATTCCTCAAAAGCCGTTACACGGTCTATAAAAACTTTGCCAATGTGCTGGCCAAGCCAAGCTATCAGACTGCTGCCATGCTGGCACAGGAAGTGATCGACGGTTTTGTGGCCGGTGAGTATGATCAGGTTGAGCTGCTCTATAACTCATTCCGTACCGTCATGTCCCAGGATATCACTTTCCAGCAGTTGCTGCCGGTTGAACCTGAAGTAACAGGCGCATCCGATGAGACCCCGGTAGAGTATATCTATGAGCCGTCGGTTGGTGAATTGCTGGCGGAAATATTGCCCAAGAACATCGAAGTTCAGATTTTTAAAGCGATGCTGGAAACCGTAGCTGGTGAGCATGGCGCTCGTATGACTGCAATGGATAGCGCATCGAAAAACGCCAATGAAATGATCGGCAAGCTGACGCTTCAGTACAACCGGGCACGTCAGGCAGCCATTACCACCGAGCTGATGGAAATTATTTCCGGCTCCGAATCAATTAAAGGCTAATACACTTATTACGCATCACTATATGAGGCCGTACGGCCGCAGGAGGACACCGTTCCATGAGTCAGAACACAGGTAAAATTTCGCAGGTCATCGGCGCAGTTATCGACGTCGAATTTGAGCCCGGCAAACTGCCGGAGATCTACCACGCCCTTCGCGTGACAAATCCGGCCATTGATGACCGTGAAAACAATCTGGTATTGGAAGTTGCCCAGCACCTTGGTGAAAATTCAGTACGTACTATCGCTATGGACTCGACAGACGGCCTCAAGCGCGGTCAGGTCGTTATTGATACCGGTAAACAGATTTGTGCGCCGGTTGGTGCAAAAACTCTCGGCCGTATCATGAATGTCATCGGCGAGCCTGTTGATGAAATGGGTCCGATCGGCAATGAAAAAGAGTACGCAATTCACCGCGAAGCTCCTTCCTTTGAAAATCAGTCAACCAAAGTTGAAGCATTCACAACCGGCATCAAGGTTGTTGACCTTCTCGCTCCCTATGCCCGTGGTGGTAAAATAGGTCTGTTCGGTGGTGCCGGCGTCGGCAAGACCGTTCTGATCATGGAACTTATCAATAACATCGCCAAGCAGCACGGTGGTTACTCCGTATTCGCCGGTGTTGGTGAACGTACCCGTGAAGGGAACGACCTCTGGATGGAAATGAAAGAGTCCGGCGTTCTCGATAAGGCTGCTCTCGTGTACGGCCAGATGAACGAGCCTCCAGGGGCACGTGCTCGTGTTGCTCTGACTGCACTCTCCGTTGCCGAGTACTTCCGTGATGAAGAAGGTCAGGACGTTCTGCTCTTCATCGACAATATTTTCCGTTTTACCCAGGCAGGTTCAGAAGTTTCAGCTCTTCTCGGCCGTATTCCTTCAGCTGTTGGTTATCAGCCTACGCTGGCAACTGAAATGGGTGAGCTTCAGGAGCGTATTACTTCCACAAAGAAAGGTTCAATTACCTCGGTTCAGGCTATTTACGTACCTGCCGACGACTTGACCGACCCGGCTCCTGCTACCGCTTTTGCTCACTTGGATGCAACAACGGTTCTTTCCCGTCAGATTGCCGAGCTTGGTATCTACCCGGCTGTTGACCCGCTGGACTCAACTTCACGTATTCTTGATCCGCAGGTCATCGGCGAAGAACACTACGCAGTTGCCCGTTCGGTTCAGTACGTTCTTCAGAAGTACAAGGATCTTCAGGATATCATCGCCATTCTCGGTATGGATGAACTTTCCGAGGAAGATAAGCTTGTTGTTGCCCGTGCCCGCAAGATTCAGCGCTTTCTGTCCCAGCCGTTCCATGTTGCCGAGGCCTTCACCGGTTCTCCTGGTAAATACGTTGAGCTCAAAGACACGATCAAAGGTTTTCAGGAAATCGTGGCCGGTAAGCATGACAGTATGCCGGAACAGGCTTTCTACATGGTTGGTTCGATCGAAGAAGCCATTGAAAAGGCTGCCAAACTGGCTGCAGTATAATTAACCTTACGGGATAGCTCCCTTTCAAGGAATGATATATGGCTGAAAAGATGAAGTTGGAAATAGTCACACCCTATAAAAAGGTGGTTGACACTGAGATAGAAGAAGTTACCGCTACTGGTAAGCTGGGTGAGTTTGGAGTATTACCGGGACATGCTCCTTTTCTGACATCACTCAAGATTGGCGAGCTGGTCTTCAAAAATAACGGCGTCACCGAGCATATGTCGCTTAACTGGGGTTATTTTGAAGTTTGCGACGACAAGATCATCGTCTTGGTGGAAACAGCTGAGACCGCATCCGAGATTGATATTGAACGTGCCAAGGCCGCTCAGGGTCGCGCTGAGGAAGCTCTCAAAAAGCTGACTTCCGAGGACAAGCAGTTCAAGGTGTACGAAGCAGCTTTAGAGCGTGCCATAATTCGTATGCAGGTTGCGGGTAAGGCTGTTCGTAAGTAGTCTTTAGTTAGATATTATCTTTTACCTGTAAGAGCGGCAGCGATGCCGCTCTTTTTTATTTACGGCCTATGTTACTAAAACGCTACAACACATTCTCCGCTGAACTGAAACGGCTCTTCGGCTGCAAAGTGCAGCGCATCTCGGTCGATGCCGGCTTTACCTGCCCCAACCGGGATGGCTCTCTCGATACAGAGGGGTGCGTTTTCTGCGGGGGGCACGGCTCGGGCTCATTCGGCATCCGTCGGGACTATTCCGTGGCCGGGCAACTGGAAGATGGCAAGGAGGTCATGCGCCGCAAGTACCGGGCGGCAAAATTCATCGCCTATTTCCAGGCCTATTCCAATACCTATGCCCCGCTTGAACATCTGCAGGGACTGTTTTCCGAAGCGCTGGCCGTTCCCGATGTGGTTGGTCTGATTGTTGCCACCCGGCCGGATTGCCTGCCGGATGACGTGCTTGATTATCTTAAGGAACTGAGTCGGGAAACGTACCTCTGGCTGGAACTTGGCCTCCAGTCGATGCATGACATGAGCCTGGCAGTTATTAACCGGCGCCATGACCATGCCTGTTCCGTGGCTGCCGTTGAGCGGGCCAGGCAGAGAGGACTACGCGTGTGTGCCCATGTTATTCTCGGGATTCCGGGGGAGACGCGCGAGGAAATGCTGGCCACTGCGGGTGAGCTGAACCGGCTTGGCGTGGATGGCGTCAAGCTGCACCTGCTGCATGTGATGAAGGGAACGCGGCTGGCTGAAATGTACGATCGCGGAGAGATCACAGTCCTGGGTCGGGACGGTTACGCCGGGCTGGTGTGCGACTTTCTGGAACTGCTCGACCCGCGCATCCTGATTCACCGGCTGACCGGCGACGGGGGGCATGACAACCTGATAGCGCCGCTCTGGTCGCTGAAAAAGTTCGAAGTTCTCAACCTGATCGATGCGGAACTGGCACGGCGGGGAACACGGCAGGGAGCTAGATATAACCCATGAAGATCAGCGCCAGGAATGCATGATCTCCTGGCGCTACCAGCATAGAATCCAGTTACATCTCCACTCTGGTAACAACTCCCTGTAGCTTGGCAGCAGGGAGTTTGTTGAATTGTACGAAGTTTGGCGTCAGTTTTTTGATCAGGGCAAAGACCTTCCAGATCGGGTTCCTGGTCTCAATATCCTCGATGCCGTAAAAGATTACCTTTTCCTTGATGCCGTTGTCGGTAAGCAGTTTTTCGATATCCAGCACTTCCATGTAGCCGGCATTCACCTCGAAGAATTCGAGGCCGGTGCCCACATCCTTCTTGTGATGGCAGGAGACTTCAAAGGGATCGTCGGTGCGGACGATGGAGATGAAGATGTTGCGTTCGTAAATGATGTTGGAGCGAATCACGCAATGAACGATATAGGGGGGGATCACGTCCAGCCCCTTGAGGAAGAAGAGCGCCGTGCCGGCAATATGCCCCTTGGCGTAGATCTGCTCGTAGGAGAGCATGAATATTTCAAGCTCCAGCGGCCGCAACGCCTTGTAGAGGGAGCGCTGGCCGTTGGTCCAGATCAGGATGGTGGCAAAGGGCAGCGACGCCAGGATGAGCGACCAGTAGGCGCCGTGCGGGAACTTGGAGAACGTGGAGGTGAAGTACACAACGTCTATCATGGCGATTATCACGACAATCGGCACTTTCCATTTTTTCGTCGTTCGTGAAAAGACCATGATCATCATGAGCGCCGTTATGGTCATGGAGCCGGTGACTGCCATGCCGTAAGCCGCAGCCAGGTTGCCGGACTTCTGGAAGAAGAACATGACGAAAATAACCGCCACCATCAGGGTCCAGTTGACCGCGCCGATGTAAATCTGGGACTGGATATGGCTGGAGGTGTAGTCGACCTTGAACAGCGGCATCAGGCGGGTGGTGATCCCCTGGTAGACGATGGAGAATACGCCGCTGATGATAGATTGGGACGCTATGATGGTGGCCATGATCGTCAACAGCAAAAACGGGATATAGAGGAGTGCCGACTGGCTCTGAATCATGGCAAAGAGGATGTTCTTTGCCTCGGGGTTGCGCAGGATAAACGCTCCCTGGCCGAGGTAGTTAAGGTACAGCGCCGCAAAGACGAAGTACCAAGCCCGGATGATCGGCTTCTTGCCGAGATGTCCCATGTCGGCATAGAGGGCTTCGCCGCCGGTGGAACAGAGGATAACCTCGGAAAGGACGATGTAGCCGGCAAAACCGTTCTGGCGGAAAAACTCGAAGGCATGCCACGGGTTAATGGCCGAGATTATCTCAGGAGTGCCGGAGATGGAAGCGACCCCTGATACGAGCAGCGAGCCGAAATAGACGATCATGATCGGCCCGAAGATGCGGGCAACCTTGTCGGTACCGCGTGACTGGAAGAAAAAGAGGGTAAAGGCAATCAGGGCGGCAATGAAAACCAGCACCGACTGTTTGGTTGCGGCTAGCGAGGGGATGAGAAGGAGGCCTTCAACCGCAGAGAGGATCGAGATGGCTGGGGTGATAACGCCGTCGCCGAGCAGCAGGGAAACGCCGAGAAACGAGAGAAATCCCGCAAAGGCAAGCACGCGCCCCTTTTTGAAGAGTTTAATGATGATTTCCCGGAGGACGATCTCACCCCCTTGCCCTTTTTTGCCAAGACTCATGGCTAGCCAGGCGTATTCCGCCGTCACCAGGATGGTCATGGTCCAGAAAATCAGGGAAAGGATGCCGTAAACGTTGGCAACGGTCGGTTTTGTCATGGCAAAGACTACAGTCAGGGTATAGATGGGGCTCGTGCCGATATCGCCGAACACCAGGCCAAGGGCCTTGACGATGCCGCCCCAGAAGGAGTCTTCGTGTTTTTGGGTCATGCTTTCCGCCTTTAAAAAGTAAAGGCGGCATTTCTGCCGCCCCCGCTTATACACCATTTCGGAAGTCATTGTCACCAGAAGAGTACTACATCTCGACCCTCGTGACCACACCCTGTAGCTTTGCAGCAGGCAGTTTGTTGAACTGTACGAAGTTCGGCGTCTGGCGCTTGATGGTGGAGAACAGTTTCCAGAAAATGTTGTTGGTCTCGATATCCTCGATGCCGTAGAAAATTACCTTTTCCGTAATGCCGTTATTTTTAAGGACACTTTCAATATCCAGTATCTCCATGTAACCGGCGCGTACCTCAATGGCGTCAAGACCTGCTGCCATACCGGTTGTAAGTTTGGTTTCCAGTCCGTAAGGTTCGTCGGTGCGGACGATGGAAATCAGCACGTTGCGCTCGTAAATAATGTTTGAGCGGATAATGCAATGAACCAGATAGGGCGGGATGACGCTCCACTCTTTGACAAAGAAAAGGCAAGTCCCCGGGATATTTCTGTCCTTGGCGTAGATCTGGCCGTAGGCAAGTTCGAATGTTTCGAAATCTAGTGGTTTAAGTGCCTGATAAAGTGCCCGCTGCCCTTTGGTCCAGACCATGATAGTAACAAAAGGAACCGATGCAAGAATAATCGACCAATATCCACCGTGAGGGAATTTGTTGAGGTTGGCGATCAAAAACACCAGGTCGGCCAGAGTGACCAGCAGGGCAACCGGTACCTTCCATTTTTTTGTCGTATGGGCAAATATCATGGTCATCATGATACCGGTAATGGTCATGGTGCCGGTTACGGCAAGACCGTAAGCCGCCGCCAGATTCTCCGATTTGCGGAAGACGATCATGATCATGATGACCGCTGCCAGCAATGCCCAGTTTATGGAGCTTATGTATATTTGCGATTTCAGGTGCGTTGAGGTGTAGTCAACTCTGAGAAGCGGCAGAATTCGAGTGGTGATCCCCTGGTAGACGATTGAAAAGACACCGCTGATCAAGGCTTGTGACGCAATTACCGTGGCAATTATGGTCAGGATCAGGAAGGGGATGTAGAGAATGGCCGCTTCGTGGCGAACCATGCCGAACAGGATGTTCTTTGCGTCCGGGTGGGTGATGATGTACGCGCCCTGACCCAAATAGTTGATTACCAGCGCTACGAATACGAAATACCAGGCACGGACGATCGGCCTGCGGCCCAGATGACCCATGTCGGCATAGAGTGCCTCGCCGCCGGTCGCACAGAGGATCACCTCGGAGAGAACAAAGAAACCTGCCAGGCCGTTATCATACAGGAATCTGGCGGCGTACCAGGGGCTCAGCGCCTTGAGGACAACGGGGTGGTCGATGATCGAGAATGCTCCGGACAGCGTCAGGGCGATGAACCAAACGACCATCAGCGGGCCGAAGGCGCGCGCCACCTTATCGGTTCCCTTGCTCTGAAATATGAAGAGTCCGACCGCAATTATGGCGGCAATGAGGATCAGAATGTTTTCAGAGGTATGTTCCAGGCCGGGTATCAATTCAATACCCTCTACCGCCGAGAGGATCGAAATGGCTGGGGTGATGACGCCGTCGCCGATCAGCAGGCAGATGCCGACGTAGGAAAGAAAGGTAACGAAGGCAAAAGTTCTTCCCGGTTTGATCATTCTGACGAGAATTTCGCGCAGAACGATGGTGCCGCCTTCGCCTTTACGCCCCAGACTCATGGCCAGCCAGGCGTATTCGACCATTACCAGGGTGATCAGGGTCCAGACAATCAGGGAGATGATGCCGTAGATGCTTTCCTGGGAAGGTTTGGTGAGGGTGACGATGACGGTGAGGGTGTAGATTGGGCTGGTGCCGATATCCCCGAATACCAGTCCCAGGGCCTTGATGATGCCGCCCCAATAGGAACCTGCTTCATGTTGCTTCATTGATGCCTCCTGCAAAAGTGCTTGTAGGGGCTGACAACCGGAAAAAGGAAAAACCGCCGGCATGAACCGGCGGTCTGAATCCGCTGTTGTGCCCTTCCAGGTGCCTACGAGGTTAGCTGACGGGCTCGGGATTGGAAGTTCCCTATCCGGTGGTTATCCGGAATGCGCCCCAGTTGATCGGGTCCCCCGTATCCGTCCTTTGCGGACGAATCTCGGCTGCTTGTGCGGTTGTTATACTCCTCCTGATTTCGCTGTCAAGATATCTTGTCAATGGTCAAAACTTTGCTCTTTACACGGTACCTAAAACTGCTACACTTCGCGGCCTGCAACCTGAGCGAGGAATGAAGATACGTATGGACAATACGAATATTGAGCAAAAGCAGGATGCGATGATCTGCCGTTATTTCAAAGTGGCCCACCGTGATATGGTCTTCCTCAAGTTTATCCTGGAAGCGTATGAGGGGATGAACGTCATGAGTACTGTTGATAACAAGGCTGGTATCATCCGGATCGCCATCATGCGTGGCTTTTTGGATGATATGGATCGGCTGCTCGCAGAGCTTGGAGAGCAGGTGGTGATGGAACCGGTGGAGTGGCATGATGAATCCTGTACCTACTGAAACCGGTCAACGTGGTGCCCGTTACGCGCTTGCCCTGCTGCTGACGGTCAATCTGCTGAATTATGTTGACCGTCAGACGCTCTATGCCGTTTTTCCACTCATAAAGGCGGATTTGCACCTCTCCGATGCCGGACTCGGCTTTCTGGGAAGTGCCTTCATGTTCAGTTACATGCTGGCCGCCCCGGTTTTTGGCCGGCTGGGGGATCGAGCCAATAGGGCCCATCTTGCGGCGGGCGGTCTGGCTGTCTGGAGCGTAGCGACGATACTTTCCGGCATGGCTACATCATACCGGATGTTGCTGTCAGCACGAGCGCTGGTAGGGGTGGGGGAAGCCAGCTTTGGCACAGTGTCGCCCGGTCTGCTGGCAGATTATTTTCCCCGTGAACGCCGCGGCCGTATGTTGTCGCTCTTCTTTTTGGCAATTCCGGTCGGCAGTGCTTTGGGATATATTCTGGGGGGACAGCTTGGGCAGGCATTCGGCTGGCAGCGGGCTTTTCTGCTCGTCGGGTTGCCCGGACTCCTTCTGGCCGTACCGCTTTACCTTCTGTACGAGCCTCGCCGGAGCGACCATGCTGTTTCGCGTCAGCATGAACGGCTCATGCCGCAATTGCGACGTTTTTGGCAGAACCGCACCTATGTTCACGCCACGTTTTCGATGGCTGCCATGACCTTTGCGCTGGGAGGCCTGGCTCAGTGGGCTCCCTCTTTCCTGCAGCGCTCGTTTGGTCTTGAAGTTGCCCGCGGTAATACCATTTTCGGGATCATCACGGTCGTTTCCGGCATTCTCGGTACTCTGGCGGGAGGATGGCTGGGGGATTGGTTTCAGCGCCGGAATGCCGCCGGCTATCTCTATGTATCCGCAGTCGGGTTTTTGGCTGGGGCGCCGCTGATGATGATTGCCCTGACAACTTCCAACCTGACGATCTGTCTTGCCGCTATTTTTTCTGCCGAATTATTCCTGTTTCTGAATACCGGACCACTCAATACCGTTCTCGTGAACGTCGTGTCGCCCGGTCAGCGGGCCATGGGGTTTGCTATTAATATTTTTGCCATTCACGCCCTGGGGGACGCCATATCTCCGGCCATCATCGGCTTCCTCTCGGATCGGTGGGGATTGGCCCATGCACTGCTGATTACACCTTTGGCGGTGCTGCTTGCAGCCGGTTTTGCTCTCTGGGGAGTACGCTTCCTGGTTGGTGGCCAGCAGGCGCCGGAGTAACCCGAATCGTCGCAACACTATGGTAGTGCGGGGTACATGACGCGGCATGCCTGGTTGTTGGTCAAGTGCCGCCATGATGTGCCGTGTTCAACCCGGTTTCCGGTTTCGTCGGTATGCCGGTTTTCGGGTCATTGTCAGCCATGCCGACGGCGATGGTGAAGCTGAACGATTCTCCGGGGCGAAGTGTCCGCGGCCCCCATTGCATGCCGATGAAACGGTTGGTTGGGCTTACGAGGGGCATGGGCCTGGGGCCATGCGTGGTTCCGCCGCTGAAGTTTGAAACATACGCCCTGTCGGGACGGGTGTTCCTGTCCCATTCGATGAAGTTGGCTATGCCGCTGAAAGAGTGCGTCTCGTCGGCAAGGGGATTGCCGTTGTCAAACATACCGATGAACGTATCGCGCTGAACATTCACCTCCCGTTCCGCAAGCAGCAATTCATGTTCCATCCACCCCACGTCTCCTGCCGAAGATCCAAAATTTCCAACCCATGGTTCGTCACCGTACAGATACTGGATGGTTGTCGGGGTGGTCCCCCTGTTGGTAATTTCGGTTGCTAAAATGACATATTTGTTTCCGGCGCGGTAGAAGAGTACTCTGTTCAAATCCAGCGGCACACCGGCTAATGCCAGATGATGCCTGCTTTCAATGGTCAGGTTGGAACCGTCATTTTCCCGGACCCAGCTCCCCTTGAATTCCCAGTCAGATGGGTAGCTTGGCAGAAACGGGGCGGAGGGTGACACTATGCCCTCGTTGACATTGCACCAGACGTGAAACCAGCGCTGGCCGTTAAAATAGGTCATGCCCGTGGCTTCATTATTCATGAACTGGTAGTCGGGGTCGGAGGGGGGAAGCCCGCCTCCGATAAAAAGACCGGAGGGGTATTTGCCATTACTTTCCCTGAAACGTCCGAGATTAATGATTATTTTGCGGCCATCGCGCCAGCTGTTCCTGATGAATCCGCGTCCTTTTTTCTTGTTCCAGCGGAAATCAAGGCAAAAATCATGGGTCAGATCGCATTTGGGTGATTCCACGATATTTCTAAAGGGGAAGAGAAGCTTCCCCCACAGCAGGCGGTGGGCGTCCTCTGGTGTCAGGTCGTCAGTAAGTTCAAACCAGGCACCCTTTTCCCCTTCGAGTATGAACAAGCCTTCCACTTCATGATGAAAGCTGATTGTTATGTTGGCATAAAGTAAGGCTGAGCAGCAGAGTGTGACTGCAATGGCAAGAATGAGTTTGTGGCGCATGTTTCTCATCCGGAAGTGACCTCGATCCGTAACCCCTGCCCGGCGCCGGATATGTAGATGAATGTGAGCGGCAGAGGGTTGCTTCCCCACGGCTCGCTACGGTAGTCGTGGCTGAATGTGCAGCGGAAGGCTTTGACCCGGCTGCCAGGAGGTATATCGAGCCCTTCCGGAAGTTCTTTGCGTCCCGGCCAACTGCATTCTGTCTGGTGTGCCTCTGCAAACGACGGCAACTTACCCATCAACGGCATCTCGCTGCTGCAGTAGTCGAAGAAAAGAGCATCGTACAGCAGGTGCCGGTCCGATTCGGGAAGGAGTGTTTCGGAAAGACGGGCAAATAGCTCAAAAACGCGGCGGCTGGAGAGGCTCGAGAGGTTTTCGTTTCCTGCCTGCCGGGCCATCCGGTCAAGTGCCGTGGACAGCGTGCCATGACTCAGTAAGACGTGAAATGCCGCCCTGAACCCGCCCTGTTTGTTGAACAGGTCGAGTAGTCTCCCGATCGTTTCGACCCGGCAGATATCATCATAAGAAAGCCATGGGTTGCGTAAAATCGTGTAGGGTGGGGCTTCTGAAAATAAATATCCCTCCTGCTCGCCGATTTTACGCATTGGTGAGCCCTTCAGCAGTTTGAGCGGTTCGATCTGGATGTCATGGGGCTGCAGGCTGGCAACCGTATCCAGGGAAGTGAGGAAGCCCTCATACCTTTCGCCCGGCAATCCTGCGATAAGATCAAGATGCAGCTCAACCTTGGTTTCCGCTTTCAAGCGCCGCACGGTTGCGAATATTTGTTGCAGATCGGCTCTTCGTTCCACCTTCTCAAGCGTTTCCTGCGAAGCTGACTGGATGCCGATTTCAAAGCGGAACGTGTTTGCCGGCACACGCGCCAGAATATCCAGGCAGCGCCCTGTCAGCAGGTCGGCGGCAATTTCAAAGTGAAAGTGGCTGGCGCGGTTATGCTCAAGAATGAATTCCCATAACGTCGCTGCCCGTTTGGCATCGTAATTAAAGGTTCGATCGACCAGCTTTATCTGTGCAACATTGTTGTTCATTAGAAAGAGAAGATCTTCCTGTATCCGGTCAAGGCCGAATGAACGTACCGACCCTTCGGTCGATGAAAGGCAGAAGGCACAAGAAAACGGGCAGCCGCGCGAGGTTTCATAATAAACGAGCGGTTTGGATAAATCCACCAGCCCTTTTTGAAAGGGGGACGGCAGTCGGTCGAGCTCCAATGTTTTCCTGCTGAGCGGGCCTGATGCCGTGTCACCGCCATCGCGGAAAAAAAGATTATCGATCTCAGCCAGGCTGGTTATTGATCCGGCATGATTCTCTGCCAGGAGCGAAAAAACGAGACGTCTGAACGCCCCTTCACCTTCCCCTTTGATAACAAAGTCGATTGCAGGATTGTCATGCATAAGATCGAAGATCCCGAAAGAAACCTCCGGACCGCCCAACAGTATTTTGGTGTCCGGGGCGATCTTCTTGATGTCGGAAACAACGCGCAGAGTCTGCTCAATATTCCAAATATAACAGGAGAATGCGACCAGATCGGCTTTTTCGGCCATAACGAGTCTCAGGATATGCTCGCGCGGTTCGTTGACGGTCCATTCTCGAATTGTTATCCCAACATCGGGGATGTCGTGGCAGAATGCCGCCAGGCAGGGAAGCGCCAGCGAAGCGTGTGAGTATTTAGCGTGCAGTGTAGTGAGCAGTATTTTCATGTCGGTGTGGTCTCAGAAGGTGAGGAAATATCTGTCTTCCTTGGGGATAATTTTCGTTTGAAATGGTTGTGACAGTCTATTCAGTGTGTCGATGACGGCTGAGCCCCGTTTGCCGGACAGCAGGCGCGGCTGAAAGCCGACGCGCCGGTGCTGCACGTCCAGCGGTAGAATCTCGGCTTCCCGCTGCGTGTCTGACAGCCTCAGGCGGATCATGGCGCTGACATCGGCGGTCGCGCTTTTGCTGGCAAATGCGAAATTGCCCAGACTGTAAAAAATGATTCCGTTCCGGTAGCGCTCAATGCCCTGGAGAACATGGGGGTGGTGGCCGATGATGATGTCTGCACCAGCCTTGATGGCCTTGTGGGCTGCGGCACGTTGATACGCCTGTACAGTGGTGATGGCTTCTTTTCCCCAGTGGAACGAGACGATGACCACGTCCGCTTGACTGCGGGCTCTGGCAATGTCGGCAGTCACGAATTTTTCATAACCGGGAGCGGTGCCGGGGCGATGTGGTCCGGCGAAAAATTCAACTGGTTGGGTCAGCGAATAGCCGAGGAAAGCGATTTTTTTGCCTTTGATCGTGAAGAGTGCCATTTTGCGCGCTTCAGACAGGTTTTCTCCCGCACCGATCCAGGCAATACCACTGCTGTTCAGGTTGCTCAAGGTTTCTGCCAGCGCCGCTTTCCCAAAGTCCATGCTATGGTTGTTGGCCAGTGTTACCAAATTGACGCCGGAAGCCTTCAGTGCTTTAGCCACATCCGGATTCGCCCGGAAGCGAAACTTCTTTCCGGTAAACTCCTGTCCGTTTCCGGCGACGGGCGATTCGAGGTTGGCGATGGTTATGTCACTTCCTGACAGCTCGTTTTTAACGGCTTGAAACGGGGAG
>Ga0154471_170_pt1 | contig 49833 bp, 47 predicted proteins | sample RifGroC2_FD_115950 | JGI IMG/M metagenome (GOLD analysis project Ga0154471, IMG submission 115950) | Geobacteraceae bacterium GWC2_53_11
ATATCATCAGTCAAGTTTCTACTACTTCATCTCAAGTTGCTTCTGCAGCCAGTCAATTGAACTCCACTGCTGAGCAAATCGCAACAGGAGCTGAAGAGGTAGCTTCTCAAGCCGCCACTGTAGCTACGGCAGGAGAGGAAATGGCCGCAACCTCTAGAGACATAGCCCAGAACTGCCAGTTGGCGGCTGAAGGGGCACAACTAGCATCTCAAACTGCGCAGAATGGCGTTGAGGTTGTTAATAATACTGTAAAAGTCATGGGACATATTGCAGAAAAAGTTCAGGAGTCTGCTAAAACAGTTGAAAGTCTGGGAGCACGCAGTGACCAGATCGGGGCTATCATCGGCACCATCGAAGATATTGCCGATCAGACTAACCTGCTGGCCCTAAACGCTGCAATTGAGGCTGCACGAGCTGGCGAACAGGGAAGAGGCTTTGCCGTAGTTGCTGATGAAGTCCGTGCCTTAGCAGAGAGAACAACGCGGGCAACCCGCGAGATCGGCGAGATGATCAAGGCAATCCAGAACGAGACAAGGAATGCAGTTGCTGCAATGGGACAGGGGGGCCGTCAGGTTGAGTCAGGCACAATTGAAGCAGCTAAGTCAGGTAAGGCACTTCAAGACATTCTTCAACAGGTCAACAATGTTGCAATGCAAATAAATCAGGTTGCGACTGCAGCGGAAGAGCAGACAGCCACCACCGGCGAAATTTCTAGCAACATGCACCAAATCACTGAGGTGGTTCAACAAACCTCCCACGGTGCTCATGAGTCAGCTACAGCAGCAGCACAGTTAAGTGGCAACGCTGAAGAGTTGCAGCGTATTGTACGGCAGTTTAAACTGTAGGTGACTGATGAGTAACTTACCCGCCGTTAGTGGCCTCCTGCTTGTTCTTATTCTCGTATCGTTGCCAATCACTGAACGGGTGGCTTGCGCCGACCAGGTCAGTTTACCAGACGCATTGCCTGAAACTCCTGTTCTCAGGCTATCCAATCCACCGGATTCTGCCTTGGAACAACGCATTAAACATGAAATGCTGGCAAAAGAATCAATATTCTCTATCCTGCCGCACAAGCCCAATTATCTGCTTCCCGTCTCTTACAATATTTCTCCCAACAACGCTGCCTACGCAAATGAAAAACTTGACAATCTTGAGGTCAAGTTCCAGTTAAGCATCAAGACCCCTATCTGGGAAAACATTATCGGTGAAAATAGTGCACTCTATGTCGCCTACAGCCAGCTTGCATTTTGGCAGGCATACAATAGCGGTTCGTCGTCCCCGTTTCGGGAAATCAACTTCGAGCCGGAGGCATATTATGCATTTAAAACAGGTCATGAACTTTTGGGAGTGACCAGCGAAGTGGTTACACTTGGATTTGTTCACCAGTCCAACGGGCGTACAAAGCCAGAATCCCGCAGTTGGAACCGGATCGTTGGCAACCTGCTGTTCAGCAGTGGTGACACCTATGTTGCCGTAAAAACCTGGTTTCGAATCCCTGAAGAAGATAATGACGATGACAATCCGCATATGGAAAAATATTACGGCTATGGTGAACTGTTGATCCTGCAAAAATTGCGGGACAACACTGTGACCTTGATGCTGCGCAACAACCTGCGCACATCAGGCAACAAGGGAGCTGTGCAGGTAGATTGGAGTTTTTTCCTGCACAATAAACTGAAGGGGTATGTGCAGTATTTCAATGGCTATGGTGAGAGCCTAGTGGATTACAATCACGCAAACAACCGCATCGGCGTCGGCGTGATGCTCACGGATCGGCTCTGATTTCTAAAAGGAAGAGCGGCCTGGCGTCCCGAGGGGATCAGGCAGGTATCGGGACAATAATCCGGGACCGGCAGTAGCCAGTAAGTTGCGTTATTCCGGTTGGTTACATCGGCTGTTGAAAAATAGTAAAAAGACTTACTCAGTCTTTTATGTATATAAATCGCATGGTTATGGCGTATACGCTGCCGTTTTTAGTTGACGATTCCTTCGAATGGTGGCAGTATCGCCACTCATTTTTATTGTAATGGTTGTACGAAGAGACCTTTCACATATTGATTGGTTTACATCACATGAAAGCAGGAGGGGAACAGATGAAGAAGTTGGTAACCATGTTGAAAATTGTCACACTGTCGGCAGTGCTGATGGGGATGACGGCGCTTGTTGCCGGAGCGGCTGATCCGAAGCTGACTCTGGGCAATACCGATTGCGTTAAATGCCACACGGCAGCACCGGATGCCATTGCCGCCAATGGTGGCGCGCACAAGACCCAGGTGAGCTGCCAGGATTGCCATGCCGGTCATCCGCCTACCGTAAAGAAAATTATCCCGGCCTGTAGCCAGTGCCATAGCGGCAAGCCGCACTACAGCCTTTCCGCTTGTCTGCGTTGCCACAATAATCCGCATACACCTAAAATCATCAAGCTGGCCAATAACATCACTGACGAATGCCTTACCTGCCACACCCAGCAGATCGTCAAACTGAAGCAGGTTAAGAGCAAGCACTCCGCGCTGGCTTGCAGCTTCTGCCATAATACGCACGGCAAGATCCCGCAGTGTACCCAGTGCCACAAACCGCACAGCCCCGACATGACTGCCGTTGACTGCAAGCGTTGTCACCAGGCCCATATGCCGACTGCGGTAACATATCCTTCCGATACCGCCAACAAGATGTGCGCATCATGTCACAAGAAGGCTTTCGAGATGCACAGCAAGACCGATACCAAGCACAAAGGTGTCAACTGCGTTACCTGTCACAAAGACAAGCACAAGACGATTCCTAGCTGTCAGGGATGTCATGGCGTACCGCACCCGGCGCGCATGATGGCCCGTTTCACCAAGTGCGGCGATTGCCACAACATCGCTCATGACCTGAATCGTTGGGATGCTGGTACGCTTAAGCAAACCGGCGCCGACAAGGATGAGGCGATAAAGCTGCCGAAGAAAAGTAAAAAGAAATAAGCTTAAGTAACAGATGAGCTGTACAAAAAGGCCGACGGAACAATCCGTCGGCCTTTTTGTATGCGGAAATATAGCTGCTTTTGAATCAAACGATATGAAAGTTGGCGTGAATAATTTTCTGCAGTTCCTCGATTCTGATCATGGCCTGCCGCATTTGTTCCCGCTCCGTGGATGAAAGCTGGTAGGGGTTGAGGTGATGAGAATCTTTCTGAATACCTTTAAGAGACTTGATCTGGATCAGTATCCGCTGTTTGGTGAGTACATGATAGGCGTCAACAAGGTCACGGGCAAATGATGCTGAAAAACTTCCCTCCGCTTCCAAAAGTGAAATGCGTTCCAGGGTGCTGGTTGCGGGAATGCTCTGGTTGATGGCAAGAATGCGCACATTCATGACCAGCGGAGCCCAGGCAAGCAGCTTGACATTGAATTCTCCTTTATGTTCGCCGCTTCCTTCCGTCCAGATGCGTTTCATAAAACCGAGGGCCAGTTTCATCTCTGTAGCGGCTTTGGCCATTCCCCAGAGAACCTGAAAATAATCACGCTCCATGGTTCGTATCATATCAATCAATTCAGTGGCCAGTTCACGGTCCCCGGCTACATAGCGGGCATCGGACAACACGATCAAGTTCATGACGTTTTTACCGATGTCCTCAACTTCGTACCTGACAATGGAAAAAAGACGCTTGCGCCACTGGCTGAACGAGCCGCGCCAGATCGGATTTGTTGGCATGATATCGCCGGTACAGCGCATGAACCCCGCTTCTTCAAGCCGATCCACCAGACGGGTTGATAGTTCCGAGAAGTAGTGATCTGCTGCTTCATCGCAACCATCACCATAGACAATCAGGTTGTCCTGGTCCGTAATGAGGGTCTGTTCCTCACGGCCGTCACTTCCCATACTGATAAGTGCAAAAGGTACCGCTGGCCGCACGAATCCTGCAGCGTCCATTTCCGCAATAACCGTATTCAAAACCCGTGATGACAGGATGTCGCGGTATTCTGTACACGAAGCATGCAGCTCATGGACGGAAGGGATCAGGAGGAAGCATTCCAGCTCGATCTGGTTGAGATTCTCATGGATTGTTTTGAGCCCGGTTCCCTGCGTTTGCGCGATTGATGCAATGAGCTGCTCCTTTTTACCCTTCCAGTCGATGATGCGGCTGTAATCAGACGTAATCGCTTTTGACAGCATCTGAAGAAAGGGTTCTATGTCGGCAACCTGACAATAACGCGTGATATCAGTAAGGTCGGGTAATTGCGGGGAAAGAGCATGTGTCGTTGCACTCATATCTCATTGGCTCCACATGTGGAATTGGTTGAAGCGGGAGATGACTATACCATAACATTCAGGTAATTTATTGTCTTTCGTTGTGCAGAATAATCAGGTATGAAATAGCGTGTGTACAAATCCGTAATGGTTGCAAGGTTCTGATCGTGTGCTAAAATATTGAGCACCATAACGTAAGGTTGGCAGAGTGTAAACGGAGTTTCGCATGACGTTGTCGCAGCGAACAATCCTTGTTATCGTCAGTACCTTTATTGCCCTGCTGTTTATTCTGGCTACCACATCCGATTTGATACTCCTCTCCAGCTATTCCACGCTTGAAAAAAATAACATCCGTTCGCATACCCGGCATATTTCAAACCAGATCGACGACAGGCTGAAGCGGCTTGCCCTGACATCCCATAGCGTTGCCGAAGAGCTGAAGAATTCTACGGAAATTTCATCATATTCTCAGCGTCTTTTTACTTCTCATTTTATGAGATCGCAAGGGCTTGATTTTATTGCGGTATATGATGCAGGTGGCCGTCTGGTTGCTGTCCAGGGATTTGATTGCGAAAACAATGTGGCCTGCCGGGTAACGGATCAGCAACAGAAGGCTCTTGCAGGGCTGCTGCCGCGAATCGTGTCGAATACGCGTGATGCGCTGCAGGGGGTTGTCGAAGTTGCCGGATCACCGGTTATGGTTGCGTGCAACGCTGTCAAGGACAGCAATGGTGCGAGGCGGGCCACGGTGGTTGCCGGTTGGTGTCTTGACCATACGGAGCTGGAAAACGTTTTCAGGGCAACCGGGGCTTCCATCCAGGTGTACGACCTTAACAGCTCGCTTGAGACCGATGTTAAGAGCGCGGTTGCTGCTACCAGAGACAATGACGGAATATATGCAGCTGTAATCGACAAATATTCCATTGCCGGATACGCTCCCCTCAAAGATGTATTCGGGCAGCCAACATTCATTGTCCGTACCGTTGAAAAACGGCCCCTGTATGAGCATGGCAAGGTGACGATAGCGTATGTCGTCACGGCGCTATGTCTTGCCGGAGGTGTGTTTTGCTGTGTGATGTTGTTGTTTGTCCGGGGAACCATTCTGACGCGTTTACAATCTCTTATCAGTGACGTCCGGCAAATCACCGAGAAGGGCAATGTTTCAGTCCGGGTGCCGCTTTCCGGTCACCAGGATGAATTGAATACGCTGGCAATTTCAATCAACAGCATGCTTGATTCCGTGGAACAGGCCGAGGCCGGGATGCGTGAAAGCGAAGAGCGCTACCGTATGCTGTTTGAGCGGGCTCCTGACGCGATTATCATCATTGGTATGGAAGGGAAAGAAGCCGGACGGATCATGGCAGCCAACCAGGCGGCGGCAGATCAGCATGGATACACCCTGAATGAACTTCTCCGGATGAAAATACAGGATCTGAATACTGCCGAGACGAATAAGAATGTCGGTGAAGTCATGGCAAAAATAAACAGCGGAGAGTGGTATACCGCTGAACTTTGGCATCTAAAAAAGGACGGCACTCAGTTCCCGCTTGAGGTGCATGCCGGACTCATAAAAATCGACGGTAAAAAATATATTCTGGGCTTTGACCGGGATATCACCGAACGGAAGATCAATGAAGAAACGGATCAAATGCATCATGAACAGATTAAGGAGCTTAACGAGCTTCTGAGTCGCAAGGCGATTGATCTTGCCGCTGTAAATAATGAACTTGAGACGTTTAATTACTCGGTATCTCACGATATGCGCAGTCCGCTGACACGGATTTCGGGGTACTGCCAGCTTCTGCTTGATGAAGATCCCCCACTCGAACCGCGGATAAAGGAATACGTAACCCGGATCTACGAGTCGGAAATATGGCTGAATGATATGATTGACGCTCTGCTGCAATTGGCTCAGTTAACCCGCACGGAGCTTGTTTCCGATAGTGTCAATCTGAGCGTTATTGCGGAGTCGGTATTGGACGAACTCGCTCTTGAATTCCCCGACAGGTCGGTCAGAACCAATATTGAACCGGACATTGTGGCAGTCGGTGATTCGCGGCTTTTGAAAATAATGATGATAAATCTGTTGAATAACGCCTGGAAATACAGTTTGAATTCAAATGATGCCCTGATTGAATTCGGCGTAAAGCAGGATGAAACCGGGCCGGTATATTTTGTTCGTGATAATGGTGCCGGTTTTAGTATGAAAGATGCCGGCAAGCTTTTCCGGGTTTTTACCCGGCTGCATGATTCAAGTCAGTTTGCCGGTACCGGCGTAGGCCTTGCGACGGTTCAACGAATTATCTTCCGCCATGGTGGCCGGATATGGGCTGAAGCCGAGCCTGGCAATGGCGCAACATTCTACTTTACACTCGGATAGTCATGGCGGCTCCCTTCATATTCTCGTTTTCCCCTTGACTCATATGTCTTGCCGTGTTATCTAAAAAGCCTTTAAATACATAATGTTATGAAATATATTTCGTTGGTACATTTCTTCGCTATCGTTATCGGAGGTTCTCATGTCGCAGCAAATAACCCATACTGTTGGCCGTCTTCTGGATGAAATAGCGCGCCGCTTCCCTGATAACGAAGCGCTGGTTTACCCTGAGCGCGGTCTGCGCTACAGCTATAAAGAGTTCAACGAACGGTGCCGTCAGATTGCCAAGGGACTTTTGCGTCTCGGCATTAAAAAAGGGGATAATATCTCCATCTGGGCATATAACGTCCCCGAATGGGTCCTCCTGCAATTTGCTTCCGCCAAGATCGGCGCCATTCTTGTTACCGTAAATACCAGCTACAAGTCGGCAGAGCTGGAATATATCCTTAACCAGTCCGATTCCACGTCACTCTTCATGGTCGGCTCTTTTAAGGATTCCAATTACGTAGAGACTCTCGCAGATGTTATTCCGGATCTGGCGGCATCCGAACCGGGTAACCTCAGCACCACCAAACTGCCGTTTCTGAAAAATATTATCTTTATCGGTCAGGAAACCCCGGCCGGAATGATTAACTTTGACAGCATAGTAAAATTGGGAGAAGACGTTCCCGATGCTGAGTTGCATGCGGTTGAAGAGACTCTAGACTGTCACGAAACTATCAACATGCAGTATACTTCCGGCACCACCGGCTTCCCTAAAGGTGTCATGCTCACCCATTACAACATCGTTAATAATGGTTTTAATATCGGTGAGTGTATGAAATTCACTGAAAAGGATCGTCTCTGCATTCCGGTTCCCTTCTTTCACTGCTTTGGCTGCGTCCTCGGTGTCATGGCCTGCGTGACTCACGGTACCACCATGGTTCCGGTTGAAATATTTGATCCGCTCAAGGTTCTTCAGACCATAGAGAAAGAAAAATGCTCTGCTGTCCATGGCGTACCAACAATGTTCATTGCTGAACTGGAGCATCCTGATTTCCCTGAATTTGATCTCAGCAGTCTGCGGAGCGGTATCATGGCCGGTTCTCCTTGTCCGATTGAAGTCATGAAAAAGGTTATCTCGCAGATGCACGCTTCAGAAATCACTATCGCCTATGGCCAGACCGAATCGTCTCCCGTTATAACCCAGACCCGCACTGATGACCCGATTGAACTCCGCGTTGCCACAGTTGGCCGATCTCTACCGGATGTCGGCGTTAAAATTGTCGATATTGAAACCGGCGAAACGCTTCCCCCAGGAAAACAGGGCGAGCTCTGCACCAAAGGGTATCACGTCATGAAGGGCTATTACAAAATGCCGGAAGAAACCGCCCGGGCCATTGACAGCGACAACTGGCTGCATACCGGAGACCTTGCCATTATGGACGAAAACGGCTACTGCAAAATAACCGGCCGCATTAAACAGATGATCATTCGCGGCGGGGAAAATATATATCCGCGTGAAATCGAAGAATTTCTCTACACCCATCCCAATGTATCGGATATTCAGGTCTATGGCGTCCCTGATAAAAAATATGGTGAGCAGGTCATGGCCGCTATAATTCTCAAAAAAGGGGTCGTGATGACAGAGGACGAGGTTCGCGATTATTGTCGTGGCAAAATTGCCAATTACAAAATACCGAAATACGTAAAATTTGTTGACGGCTATCCGATGACGGCATCCGGCAAGATCCAGAAGTTCAAGATGAGGGAAATGGCGATCAAGGAATTGCAACTTGAGGAAATGGGCGATTTGGCATAATTCCCCGTCCGTGCTGTCGAGATTTAATGAGTTCAATATGATACCCTTGAATCAGACAAGGCGGCCAGATGGCCGCCTTGTCTGATTCAAGCTGACATCCAACTTTACTCATAGATGTAGCGACAAAATTCTGCTAATACTAAACAGTTTTGTAGGTAGTACTTGCGCAATCTGTCCGGAGTTAATCATGTCCAAAGAAACCATACGGCTCACCCAGACCGTCAAAGGATCCGGGTGCGCTGCCAAACTTTCTCCCGGCGATCTGGATCGGGCCCTGTGTGGGCTTGACCTGCCGGTGGATCCGAATTTGCTGGTCGGCCTGGATCGGGCAGATGATGCCGGTGTCTACCGGGTATCTGATGAGCTTGCACTGGTGCAGACCCTCGATTTCTTTCCGCCGATGGTTGATGATCCGTACAGCTTCGGTCAGATTGCTGCCGCCAATGCCTTGAGCGATATCTATGCCATGGGGGGCGTACCTAAAACGGCCATGAACATTGTGGCCTTTCCCGGCAAAACCATGGATATTTCCATCCTGCGTTCGGTCATAGAAGGCGGTCTGGACAAGATGCGGGAGGCCGGTGTCGTGCTCGTCGGCGGGCATACCGTAGAGGATGCCGAGCTGAAATACGGCCTGTCGGTAACCGGGTATATCCACCCTGACCGCATTCTGACCAAAAAGAATCTGCAGACCGGCGACCGCCTGGTTCTTACGAAACCGTTGGGGACCGGAATTGTGGCAACCGCCATTAAGGCCGGACTTGCCGATCAGGAGTTGACTGACAGGGTCACACGGGCCATGGCGACGTTAAACCGGGTTGCGGCCCTGACCATGGATGATTTTGATGTTCATGCCTGCACGGATATCACCGGATTCGGCTTTTTGGGCCATCTGGCCGAGATGGTGGTCGATTCGGGACACGGGGTTCGTATCGTGGCGGCTGACGTGCCGCTCTACACGGAAGCTTTGGAATGGGCGGCCATGGGATTGATACCGGCTGGCGCTTATAACAACAAAAACTTTCGCGGTTCGTTTGTTGATTTCGGTGCAGATGTATCTCAAAAAGTACAGGATGTTCTGTTTGACCCGCAAACGTCCGGTGGCTTGCTGATTGCAGTTTCAGCCGGAGAGGCTGACCGGCTTGTGGAGGCCCTGAAAGCACACGGGATTACCTGCGCTGCCGTTGTTGGAGAAGTAGTTTCAGAGCCGGTTGATCGAATTTTCGTAGTGTAAACTGTTGCAGGGAGGTTGGTATGATACAGGAACTTGATTGTCGCGGCTTGGAGTGTCCTGCCCCGGTATTGCAGGTCAGGAATGCCCTTGAAAATGAAACCCCGGCTACCTTGGCCGTGTTGGTTGATAATGAGGCGGCACGGCAGAATGTCAGCCGTTTCCTCGAACACCAGAACTACCGGGTCAGCTCAGAATTGCAGGGTGGAGGGTTTCGTGTCGTCGGCACGCGAACGGAAGGGGGCAAAGCCTCGGAAAAGTCTCCGTCTGCGCCTGTCACGAAGAAAAAGGAGTCCGGGACGAAAAAAATCATGGTTCTGGTCACCTCTGTCCACATGGGGCATGGCGATGACGGCCTTGGCGACATGCTGATGTTCAATTTTTTGAAAACGCTGAAAGAGATGGGGCCCGAGCTGTGGCGCGTTGCCTTTGTCAACAGCGGCGTCAGCTTTACGGCGGCAGGGTCGGAAGCGGTGCCGATTTTACAGGAACTGGCCGATGCCGGGGTACAGATTACCGCGTGCGGTGCGTGTCTCGCCTTCTTCCATATTCTCGATACGATGCAGGTCGGCACCGTCACAAATATGCTGGAAATCGTTACCGGAATGAAAGAGGCCGACAGCGTAATTACGGTCTGATTTGTTTGTATGGATGTGTTCCGGCATATTTCCGGAGATAAAGAGAACGCTGATGCCTGAAAAAATCACATTTACTCCCGGTCTGATCGACAGCCACTGTCTGATTGATGTACGGACTCCTCTGGAATTCGAGGAGGACCACATCCCGGGAGCCTGTAACGTTCCGCTCCTGACCAACGAAGAGCGGGTGGAGATCGGGACGATTCACAAGGAGGTCGGTCCGGTTGCGGCCCGCAGGCGCGGGCTTGAGCTGACCTGTTCCCGTTTTTCTGACATGGTGGAGCAGATACTTTCCGTGTCCGCCGGACGGCCCATTGTCGTTTACTGCTGGCGCGGCGGGCTGCGCAGCCACTCCGTCGCCATGCTGGTCGAGACGTGCGGCACGCCTGCATGGCAGCTTGTCGGCGGGTACAAATCCTATCGCACCCAGGTGATCGACAGCTTTGAACGGTGCGATTTCCCCGTACCTCTTATCGTACTGCACGGGATGACCGGCACCGGCAAGACGACGTTCATCAACAATCTTGATCAACAAAAATGGTCATCCATCGACCTTGAAGGGCTTGCCCATCACCGTGGTTCAGCATTCGGCGCTCTCGGGCTGGAGCAGGATTTTTCCCAGAAATATTTTGAGACCGTCCTGTGGGACGCATTCAGGCGGCTGCCGGCTGACCGCCCCATCGTGCTGGAGGGGGAGAGTCAGCGGATCGGGAGGTACTCTCTGCCGGGCAACCTGTACCAGAAAATGGCGGAGAGCTGTAAGGTCTGGTGTCATGCGGACATTGCAACCCGTATCGACAGGCTTACCGCCGAGTATGCCCGGCCGGAATTCCGGGACGAGATGCTGGAAGCACTGGAAAGGATCAGAAAAAAACTGGCTGGAACCCGGTATGCCGAGCTGAAAGGAATGATCGAGGAATGGGACGTGGAAGGGATTGCCCGGAGCCTGATAGAAGATTATTACGATAAGATGTACTACAAAAAGCGTTTGTGGACCCCGGCCCTTGACCTGCCGTTGGAAGATTTCAGACAGGCGGAAACAGAACTGGAACGGTTCTGGATGACACAGGCATGACAATCCGCTTTACAAAAGCGTGTGCGGCTTTTTCCTGAACAGGAGCCGTGCGGTCGGCATGTCACCAGCCGGTCTCTCCTCAAAAAAGAGAATATCACCTTCGGCGGATTTGAACAGGTTCAGTAATTCTCCCGGATTAAGCAGATAGGCCGGGTTGTGTGATTGCAGCAGGGGGCCGGAAGCCATGATGGTATCGAAAAGCAATACTCCCCCAGGCTTCAGAGCTGCAATTTCGTACGGAATCAAATCCCGCAGCAGAAAATTGAAATTGAGGATCACGTCAAACTCCTCTTCAAGCACATATTCATCAAGATCAACCAGCCGGAAATCGATATCAGCTCCCACCTCTTGAGCACGAACACGCCCCTTGGCCAGACCGACATCGGAAATATCCAGACCCACAACCTTGAAGCCGTGACTGGCCAGAAACAGGCTGTTTCTGCCTTCGCCGCAGGCAATATCCAGCGCTGAAAATCCGGACACGAGTGTTTTGATCCGTTCAATTTCCTGCACAAGGAAAGGCGATGGCTTCTCGCCCAGATATGAGTCTTCAGACGCAAAACGTGTGTTCCACTTTATTCTGTCTGCTTCCACGCTGACTCCGAAACGAAATTCCTACTTTTCCTTTTTAATTCCATACCGTTTGATTTTCCGGTACATGGTAACCATGTTCATGCCTGCTTCACGAGCCGCCAGGTCGATATTGCCACCATGGCGTTTCAAAAGTCCCCGCAGTAAATCGGCTTCAAACTGCTCCAGAGCGGTTGTATAGGGGAGATCGGAACTATCCTGCACCGATTCGTGAGAATCGGCGGTGATATTATGCAGATCAGCTTCGATAAACTGTGCCAGGGTCTCTTTGGATATATATTCTCCCGTTTCCATTGCCATACAGGCTTCTATGACGTTCTTGAGCTGCCGGATATTACCCGGCCATTCGTAGCTGGAGAGAGCTCTCATTGCTTCGCTTTCAAACCCTTTGAATGCGGTAGTGAATTTCTGGTTTTGAAGCAGGATGAAGTGGGCTGCAAGCAGCGGGATATCACTGTTGCGCTCCCGCAGAGGGGGGAGATGAATGTTGACAACATTCAAGCGATAGTAGAGGTCTTCGCGGAATTGTCCTGTTTTTACAGATTCTTTCAGGTCAGAGTTGGTTGCGGAGAGGATCCGCACATCAACGCGGGTTGGCGTCGTGTCGCCAAGGCGATTAAATTCCTTTTCCTGGAGGAAGCGGAGCAGGGTTTTCTGGACATTCATCGGCAGGTTGCCGACTTCATCCAGAAAAAGGGTTCCGCCATTGGCCGCTTCCAGCAGGCCGAAACGACTTTCCGTAGCGCCGGTGAAAGCCCCCTTTTTATAGCCGAACAGTTCGCTTTCAAGCAGGTTTTCCGGCAGTGCGCCGCAATTGATGGCGACAAATTTTTTGTCGCGGCGCGGCGAGTTGTAATGGATTGCCTGCGCAATGAGCTCCTTGCCGGTGCCCGACTCTCCGGTTACCAGAACGGAGGTGTCGCGGACGGCAACCTTGCTGACCCGCTCCAGCACGCTTTTTAACCCTTCGCAGGCGCCGATGATGTTTTCAAAACGGAACTTTTCTTTCAGTTCGGCCCGTAATTCACGGTTTTCTTCAAGAAGCTGTCTTTGCTGTAACGCGTTTTTAACCCGATACACCAGCTCGTCCGGTTCAAACGGCTTGGTAAGCATGTCGTAGGCTCCCTTGCGAAGAGCCTGGATCGACATGTCAACGGTTGCGTAGGCCGTAATCATGATAACCGGGATATCGTGCTGCTTGGCTTTGATTGCCTGCAGAACTTCCAGACCGCTCATGCCGGGCATCTTGATATCGCTTATGACCAGATCCCAGGATGAGGCGGTAAATTCTTCGACCGCCTGCTGTGGTGATGTATATGAACGGGCCAGATAGCCGTGATCCAGCAGAATCTGTTCCATCATTCTGCAGAGTCCGGCCTCATTGTCGATCAGTAAAATACGTTTTTTGTCAGTCACTTACAAATCCTCCCGCTCTGTCGGCAAGGTGACGGTGACGTTCGTCCCTTTGCCAACTGTGCTGTCAATGGCGATTTCGCCATGGTGCTGCTCAATGATCTGCCGGGTTATGGCCAGACCCAATCCGGTGCCGCGCGCTTTGGTCGTATAGAACGGCTCAAAAATCTTTTCCAGGCTTTCCGCGGGAATTCCGTAGCCGGTGTCACTGAAAGTGATGCGAACATGGCCGGCATCCGCCAGCTCGGTACGGACGGTCAACGTTCCACCGTCCGGCATGGCCCCGCCGGCATTGAGTATCAGGTTGATGGTTACCTGGCGCATCTGATCGCCATCAAGTTCAACCGGCGGAAGACTGTTTGCAAGATCCGTGTTGATCGTTATGCCGCGCATATCGGTATGGTTGGCGGCAAAATCGATAATCTGCTGTAACAGGTCATTGATATCCGTCGATTCCATGGTCGGACGCGGGGTGCGGGCGTAGGAGAGCAGATCCTGTACGATCTTTTTGCAGCGCTTGCTTTCACGCTTTATCTCATGAATATATTGAAAATTCGGGTCATCCTCGCTGATCTTGCTCTCCAGGTAGCCAGCGTAACCGAGAATGACACCCAGCGGGTTGTTTATCTCATGGGCGACACCAGATGACAGTATGCCCAGTGAGGCCATCTTCCCCTGCTGGGCAAGATTGGATTCAATATCCTTGTTGCGTTGGATAATGTCGGTCATACGATTGAAGGCGCTCCCCAGTTCGGCCAGTTCGTCTTCACCGGTGACGGTCATTCGTTCGTCCAGATTGCCCCGTTTGATATGCTTGATCACGGTCATCATATCGGTGATCGGGCTGGTGAATACTGTCGAGGCCCGGACAACCAGAGCTGTTGCTGCCGCCCCTACTATGAGTATCAGAAACGTCATGATGACTAGGATATGCGTCTTGATCTTGTTTGCTTCCTGATAGAATTCATCCTCATACGAGCCAACGGCAACGATCCAGTCCCATGGAGCAAAGTAATCATAGCGGACGATTTTCATTCTGGATTCTGCATCGGTGCTGTTTTTCCACGGATACCGGATCCAGCCGCTTTTATTGCTGCACATCTCCCTGATGAAGCTGTTGCCGTCAAGGTCGCGTGCGTTAATCATGTTCTTTCCCTCGGAATCGGGATGGATCGTGAAGGTGCCTTTGCTGTTCATGCAGAAGATGTAGCCGGTTGTGCCGACTTTTTTTGCCCGTATGCTCTCTTTCAGTTTTTCAAATGCCTGCCGTTCGAAGGCGGCGTCGCCCACGGTTTCATCTGGATAACTGCCCGATGCGATAATCCAGTCCCATTCACGGAAATATTTGTAGGCGACCACTTTGGTACGGGGTTTGGTATCACCCAGAACCGCATTGCGCCAGGGGTAGGTGGTGAACAGAGTTTCTCCCGGTTTGCTGGCCCGGGCTGCCGCACACATTTCGCGGATGAAGTAGCGTCCGTCTCCGTCACGCTCGTTAAATACGTTTTCGCCTTCACGGGCAATGTGGACCTGAAGATCGCCCTTGCTGGTCATGGCGTAGATATAGCCGCTTTCGCCGACGTTTATTTTTTTCAGCGCCTGCCGTGCTTCGCGTTTGGCAGTTTCAAGATCTATTTTCCCCTGCGCGTACTGGTTCTGTTCGGCCGTGACAAGGTTGTAGGACAGTGCCGTCAGTGTTGCCAGCTCATTGTTGAGGTTCCGCGCCTTATCCTGCTTGTACACCTGAAATTGCTGATGGTGGGAATTAAGCAGGTCGATGCAGAATGAGGAGAGATGCTGCAGGTCATCCTTGCTGGTCTTGGTGATGCCAAGATAGGCCTGCTGGTTGGCGATGAGGCCGATTACGGCGGCAACGACGAAGATCGGGATTATCACCAGCGGCAGGACCAGCGTCAGCAGCTTACCGCGAAGTTTTAGTTTGTTGAAGAATGAATTCATTGTGCTCCGATGGTTGTGCTGGTTTAAAAGGTCATACAGGCCGCATTCAGCAGGCCGATTGAAACGGAACAAAAGGCGAGTAGCGTTGCTGCTGCGGTGTGGTCGTCTTCGATATCCCTGACCAGGCGTTTGAAGAGCAATCGGACGGAGCCGAATGTTGCCACTTGTACCAGCATGGCAATCATTGCCCATATCAGCATGTCGATAAAGCTCACACTGTGGGTGATTGCGCTGTAGAGCGGCAGGACAAACCCGAGCAAGGCTCCTCCAAGGCTTATAGCGGCGGATGTGTTGCCCGAACGTATCAGTCTGAGCTCATTGTACGGGGTCATGGCGCAATAGACGATGAAAAAAAGTATGACAAATCCGAGCGCCGCACCGAAATATGAGCAGAAATCCATAAGTCCGGAAACTGAATCAATAAATGAACTATACATAGGCAAGCTCCTTATAAATAGTATTATTTATCTGAATAGATGCGGAACAAAACGGCTTGTGTTCGTGGTTACTTCCGAACGGTCTTCCCGGATTCCGATTCCGGCCGGTTCTCCCTGAATAACCCACGAGCCGATGACCGGGTAATTGCCGTCAAAGCAGGGGAGGGCAGCACGTTTTTGATACACCGTACCGGACCAGGAGTAGCTGCCGTCGTATTCGGTAACCGTTCCGTTGTGATGGACGCGTATGTTGTTCCCCTCGCGCGACAAAAAAGGTTTGCTAACAAAATCGTCCCTGAAATGATCCGGATCAAAACTTGCCTCAAGCAGGTTGGGATGCTGCGGGTACAGCTCCCAGAGAACCGGCAGTATCGCCTTGTTGCTGAGTATCATTTTCCAGGCGGGTTCCATAAGCGTCATGGAGCTTGTCTCAATATGGCGCCCGAACGATTCGTAGATAAGCCATTCCCATGGATACAGTTTGAACAGGTGCCCGATGACGGCATTATTGTTGTCCACGAATTGCTTGCTGTGCGCATCGTAGCCGATATCCTCGATAAACAGAGGTTCGGTGCGAAGTCCGGCCTGCATGGCGGTGTCGCGAAGGTAATCAATATTTCCCTGGTCTTCGGGAGCATGCTTGACACAACTGAAGTAGAGTGTGCCGGGCATATCCGGTTTAACGGACATCCACCCTTCAAGCAGTTTTTCATGGATTGAGTTAAATTGGTCGGCCTCCGGAAAACGTTCCTTGAGCCAGAACCATTGAATAACACTTGCTTCAAGCAGTGCCGTGGGGGTATCGGCATTATACTCCAGCATTTTCGGTGGTGAAGTACCGTCATACGCCAGATCGAATCTTCCGAACAGAGACGGATCGTCCTTTTCCCAGGAGCGTTCGATGAGCGGCACTGCAATAGGGGGAATCTGCAGCCTTTCGTACAACTTGTTGGTAATTACGTGTTCGGCGGCGGCAACACACATTTGCTGAAGTTTGGCCGTTGCCGTATCAAGTTCGTCAATCTCGGCTGACGAAAATGAATAGCAGGCGCTTTCGTCCCAGTAGATGTCACCATCGATGGTATGGTAGGCCATGCCATGGTCTTCAACCTTCTTTTGCCAATCCGGGCGAGGCAACGCGGTAATTCTTTCCATGAAAGCGTTACCCTCCGGATGAATGGAATCCGCTCAGGCTGCCGAACCCGCCCCGTGAAACGCTCATGCCCCGGATGGCGCGCGCCCCCTGCCCACCGTTAAAAACTGTCCCGGAACGGTACCACGGCCCATAGTAATAGTGGGCATTGGAGCGGTAATGCTGGCTCTCCTTGCCGATCTCCTCGCATTTTTGAGGATCATTGTTCCAGTCATCAAGGCAGTCCTGCTTGTTGGTGTAGACGTGCCTCTCCTCCTTTTTGCTGCATCCGGTCGCGGCCAGGGTGCCTATCAGAACCAGGGTGATTTGCAGAGTGCTTCTTCGGCGCATGTTCGCTCCACGTAAGAAATGCGGTTAATAGACCATGGGCATTCGTACTGTATCGCTGATCCAATAGATGATTTGAAATTTGCCTCATCACCTGTTTCGGTTTATAAGGTATGTGTGAATTAAATGCAACAGTGACAGGGTGTTTGTGCGTTACGCCGTCTCTGTCAGAGGTTCTGAAAAATGTCAAAAAAACGGGTGGTCATAGCCGGTATGGGGTTTGGCGGGCTGAGAGCCGCTAAAGCTCTGTCTGGAAGCGACTTTGAACTGATAATGATCGACCGGAACAATTACCACCTGTTTCAGCCGCTTTTGTATCAGGTGGCAACAGCCGGACTTGAACAGGAAGCCATTGCGTATCCTTTGCGTGGACTGACCCGCCGCTGGCCCGGTTCTTCCTTTCTGCTTGCCGAAATAAGCGGCATCGACCTGGAAGGGAAAAACGTCCTGACCGACGCCGGACCTGTGCCGTACGATTATCTTGTTATAGCGGCTGGCAGTCGTACCAACTTTTTTGGTATGGAAAGCGTTGGTGCACATTCATTTGACCTCAAGCGACTCGATCAGGCTGAAGACCTGCGTAATCATATCCTGCTGTCATTCGAACACGCTTCGCGTGAGGCCGATCCGGTGCGCAAGGCGGCGCTGCTGACGTTTGTTATCGTTGGAGGAGGACCGACCGGAGTTGAATTCGCCGGAGCGTTGCGGGAACTGATCGTGCATGTGCTTTCAAAGGACCATCCAGAGGTATCCGCTGATGAAACCAGAATTATTCTGGTTGAGGCTGCTGATTCTCTGCTGACGGCCATGCCGATCAATCTGAGGCAGTATGCTTGCCAAAAGCTGCATGCCATGGGTGTGGAGGTGTTGCTAGAGAGCCGCGTCGTTGGCGCGACTGCTGAATCTGTTCACCTGCATGGCGGCACGGTGCTTTCCTCCCATACGTTGATATGGTCGGCGGGGGTTTCTGCCGCGACGCTGGCCGGGCATCTTGAGGGAGTTGAACGCGCGGCAGGGGGGCGGATTGTTGTCCAGCCCGATCTCAGTATCAAGGAACACCCGGAAGTGTTCGTTGTTGGTGATATCGCGTGCACTCTCAAGGACGGCATGCCGTTGCCGATGATGGCTCCCGTTGCAATCCAGCAGGGATCGTATGCTGCCAGGATGATTTGTGCGCGTGAACAGGGGCGGTCTCTCCCTCCCTTTCATTATTTCGACAAAGGGTCAATGGCGACCATCGGCAGAAGCTCAGCCGTGGCAACTGCGGCGGATTTCACCGTTCGTGGCTATATAGCCTGGATTGCCTGGCTTCTGCTACATCTCTACTATCTAATCGGCTTCCGGAACCGTCTGGTCGTTATGATGAACTGGACCTACGCCTATTGGTTTCAGGAGCGGCAGGTGCGACTTATTACCTCGAAAAAACGACGGGCTGCTTCAGTTCTGTAAACGGGGGGATGTTATGCATGAGGCATTGATGTACCAAAAGCACGGCGACCGTAAAGTTCGTTGCTCGCTCTGCCGGCATTACTGTTTAATTGCTCCGGGCGCAACTGGCCGCTGCCGGGTCAGAAAAAATGTTGACGGTACGCTGTATTCCCTGGTGTACGGCCACGTCGTTGCCGAGCATGTTGACCCAGTTGAGAAGAAACCGCTCTATCATTTTCTGCCCGGCAGTTTGTCGTATTCGATCGCCACGGTTGGCTGTAATTTCAGGTGCCTGAACTGTCAGAACTACGAAATAGCCCAGTATGATGTGGTGGGTTCCGGACGGATTCCGGGTGAGTTGCTGGAACCGGAAGAGATTGTCAGGCGTGCGGTTCAGTCCGGGTGCCGCTCGATTTCCTATACCTACACCGAGCCGACCATTTTTTTCGAATATGCGCTTGATGTGGCGAGACTCGCCTGTCAGGCGGGGCTGAAGAATATTTTCGTCAGCAATGGCTATATTACCTCCGAGGCTCTGGACGTGATAGCTCCGTTTCTTCATGCGGCAAATATTGACCTGAAGGGGTTCAGCGAGGACTTTTATCAGCGGGTAACCGGTGCGCATCTGAAAGAGGTGCTGGAGTGTATCTCCGATTACCGGCGGCGCGGAATCTGGATTGAAATTACCACACTGCTTATCCCGGGCGAAAATGACGATCGGGAGCAGGTGGAGGGGATTGCCCGGTTTATTGCCGACAAGCTTGGCAGTGATGTGCCGTGGCATATTTCACGATTTTTCCCCCAGTACAAAATGACGGATCACCAGGCTACTCCGCCCGCACTCCTGTCTGATGCCGTTGATATCGGTCTGAAAGCCGGCCTGCGCTATGTCTATGAAGGTAATATTCAGGGCGGGCGTGAAGATACCGTCTGTCAGTCGTGCGGAAGTCATGTATTATGTCGGCGGGGCTTTCAGACTCTTACTTACGGATTCGAGGAAGGCCGCTGTAGAGCATGCGCAACCGAAATTGCCGGAATCTGGCAATAATCAATTCCCGTTGGTCTTGACTTTTATCGTAAAAATCCCGTATTGTTACTCAAATATCTGAAATACGTGAATAAATCAGTGTAAATATTTGACGTTTCTGAGAGCGTCTGCGGAGAAATCTTGAAGGCATTTGTCGTTATACCAACCTACAATGAAAAAGATAATGTCAGGGCGCTAACAAGCGCAGTTCTTGCACAAGATCCCGAACTTCACATTTTGTTTGTCGATGATAATTCACCTGACGGTACCGGTTCTATTATTGATGAACTGGTTGCCGGCCATGACCGGGTACATGTTCTTCACCGTTCCGGTAAACTTGGCCTGGGCTCTGCATACCGTGAGGGGTTCAAAGCTTCACTTGACATGGGGGCTGATTTCCTGATTGAAATGGATGCGGATTTCTCCCATGATCCTGCGACGTTGCCGCTGTTTCTGGCTGCAATCAGGGATAATGATCTGGTTATCGGTTCCCGCTATTTGAATGGCGTCAGCGTCGTCAACTGGCCGATCAGGCGCCTGATCCTAAGCTATTTCGCGAGTGTGTATACCCGGTGGGTGACCGGTTTGCAGGTGCGGGACTGTACCAGCGGTTTTAAATGTTTCCGGCGCTCGACTATTGAGGCTATTGACCTGACTCAGGTTACATCGGACGGCTATTCGTTCCAGATCGAGATGAATTACCGTTGCATGGAAAAGGGCTTTCGCATCACTGAAATTCCGATCATCTTTATTGATCGCCATGCCGGAAGTTCAAAAATGTCGGGAACAATCGTTCGTGAAGCTGTGCTGATGGTATGGAAACTTCGCATCAACAGCTATATTTCACGGCTACTGGGGAAACGATAACGCGATGTCGAACGATCTTTGGTCAGTCATTCTTATAATCGGTTTAATCGGCTGGATATTTTCCAGCATTATGCTCATGTTGAAGGCATTTCCTCAAAAAGATGTATTTGTTGCAGCAAGCGGAATCCGTTGGGGATCAGCCGGAGTTATTTCTTTCTTGATATGGGTTGTTGGTATGCTCAATGCTTGATTATATGATGAGTTACATTGTTTCAGCCCGTACTGCGCTTCGATGTACTCTCTTCGCTCTTCTTGTACCACTGTTTCTCTCCGGGTGTGCTACTGCGCGTCTTGATGATGCGGCTTGGCAGGATCAGAGACTGAATGCCGTTGTGTGGCCGCAGGCGCCGGAAATAGGTAGAATCAAGCTGTTGAGGGTTATTCAGGGTCCGCAGGATGTCGTTGCAGCGTCATCTGGAGTGGCCAAAAGAGTTTTTGACTATATTACCGGAACAAAAGAGGAGTACGTTGATTTTTTCACGCCGCAATGTATTGCGGCTGATGGCAACGGGCTGATTTATATTGCTGATCCTTCGATTGGTATTGTTCACAGATACGATCTTGCCGGTAAGGAGGTTCAGTATCTTTACCAGGCCGGTAACAAGAAACTTGGCGGTCCGGTCGGAGTCGTTCTTGATAACGATAACAATCTTTACGTTACCGATGCACAGCAGTCCGCGATCTTCAAGTATAGCGCCGATGGGACATTTTTGCGGGAGCTTGACGGCAAAGGTAATCTGAAGCGTCCTGCCGGCATTGCGATAAAAAGTAACGGTGACAAGGTTGTTGCCGATGCTTTGGCGGATAAGGTCTTTGTCTTCGGCAAGGATGACAACTTTAAGGGTGAACTCACGGGAGCCGACTTCAAGGAAACCTTCAACAGGCCGACGTATCTGGCCGTGGATATTCAGGATAATGTATATGTCACCGATACCATGAACTTTACCGTCAGGGTGTTTGATGCCGGCGGCAAATACCTGAGGAGCCAGGGGCAGATCGGCGATGTGCCCGGTTCGTTTGCCCGTCCGAAAGGGGTGGCTCTGGACAGTGACCGGAATCTTTATGTGGTGGATTCAATTTTCGGTAATTTTCAGATATTTAACCAGAAGAGCCAACTGTTGCTTTACGTCGGGCAAGAGGGTGGATTGCCCGGAGAAATGATGCTTCCCAGCGGAATTTTTATTGACCGGAATGACCGGGTTTATGTTTCTGACACGTTCAATCACCGTATTCAGATTTATCAGTACTTGAAAGAGAAGGTGCAATAAATGATGAAACATGTACGCTTGATTCTGACGGTGTTTGTACTGTCTGCTTCTTTTGTTATGGCAGTTGTATTTCAGACATTTGCTGCAGGTCCCTTGGTTTCCAAGCCTGGCAACAAACACAATCTTTCGGCTGCTAATACCGGGGTTACGTATCGGGCGAGGAGTCTTGCGGATGATCCGGCAAATGTGCGGGGCCAGGAAATTTGTATTTTCTGTCATACTCCGCATAATGCCAATGTGGAAGGTGGCGCACCGCTTTGGAACCGTAAGTTCAACACTCTGACGTTTCAGCGATATAGCGGCTCAACTTTGTTTGTAATAAAAAATAATAGCAATGCCAATTACGGTACCGCAGGCCAGCGGAACTTTCAGCCAGACGGTTCTTCGAAGCTCTGTCTGAGCTGTCATGACGGGGTTTCAAGCCTGGGAGCCGTGAAAAACGGTTCGCCAATAGCCATGGTAAGTGATGTTATCACTGGTTTTGCTTCGTTCAATCCAGCTGACGCTGCCAATAAGATGAGATATGGCCACCATCCTATTTCATTTGTGTATGACGGTTCCGTTGCTTCAGCAATTAATCTTGTAAAAGGTGCAGACTCCTACAAATTTCCTCCCAGTCTCCCAGCTGTAAAGTTGGATAGGCAAGGCAAAATGCAGTGTACAACCTGCCATAACGCCCATCAGAATCAATCTGATGATAACACTTTCTATCCATCCCCCAATGATACGAGAAAAGTTGCCCCGTTTTGGGTCTATGGCGCTGGTGGAGCTGCTACTGCTTCAGATGATCAACAGTCGGTTTGTACGGCGTGCCATCCCATGGATGCTGGTGCGGTGCCCCCTCTTGTTACACCGGGACTATGGCCATAATGGTTTTTGGGTTATGAAAGGAATCTATGTATGAAATTTAGATATATTGTTAAAATCAGCCTTATTATGCTGGTTACCATGTTTTCAATGGCACATGCTGATAATTTAACACCAATTCATCTTGACAAAAAAAACATGATTGTCGGCTGTGCTTCCTGTCACATGGGTATGGATTTCTCTGATGGTGGAGGCCGTTACAAGTGTGTTACCTGTCACGGACCGTCGGGTGGCGGACAGGCATTTGCTTTGCGCGGCATTAAATTCAAGGACATAACGAAAGACTTTTCCAAAAACTACCGGCATCCGGTTTTTGACAAACGGGGAACTCACTCACCCCGTGAAGTGTTGCCGGAAACAAATCCCTCTGCGCCGCGCCATGCCGATTGCGCCGATTGTCACAGTGCCCATTACGTTTCGCCCGGCAACCCGTACGCTGGTTTGCGCGGCAAAAAGGTTGGCAACCTGGTTTCACAGATAACTAAGGAGTATGAACTCTGCTACCTCTGTCATTCCGACAGCGCCAATCTTCCGCTCAAATCGACCAACAAGCGGGTTGAATTTGCACTGACCAATGCTTCATTTCACCCGATAGAAGGTGAGGGGAAAAATCAGGCGGTTGTCAGTCTCATCCGTCCCTACAAGGAAAAGAAAAGTGCACCGAATGACATTTCTGTCCTGAAGTGTGCCGATTGTCACGCCAGCGATGACCCGACATCGGCAAGCGGCCCGCACGGATCTAAATATCAGGGGTTGCTTACGGATAATTATTCGACCGGAGATGGTCTTACGGAAAGCAATTTTGCATACGGCATCTGCTATAAATGCCACAAGCGCACCAGTATTCTGGGCAACGAAAGTTTCCCCTCGCACTCTCGCCATATTGCCGGCGAAGGTAACTTTAAAGGTGGCGGGACTTCCTGTTACACCTGTCATACGTCGCACGGTAGTGTTGAGAATCGTTATTTGATTCGTTTCAATCGTGACTTTGTGAGTGAAAGTTCAACCGGAAAACTGAAGTTTGTCGAGAAGGGTACCTACATGTTTCACGGCGAATGTTGGCTGACGTGTCATGGCGTTGACCATAACCCGAAAACGTACTGATAGGACTGACTATGCGAATATCTACTTTTAACAGCTCCGTAATCGCGTTGATGATGCTTCTTACGACCACTTCACTTGTCAGTGCTGAAGAGGTGAAAAAAAGTCCGCATTCAGATTCAGGGGACTGCGGCATCTGCCATGTGGCATCGGCTGACAAATTGCGCAGCTGGTTTGTCTTTGGTTCTACAAAGCGGGAACTGAAAGACGATTTGAATCATATCTGTCAACAATGCCACACTGTTCAAATCAACTCGTCAGCGGGACTCGGCGTTGGAGTAGGTCATGCTACCGGTAAAAAGCCTTCCGTAAATCATCAACAACTTCCACTTGCACCGGATGGGACGATCACCTGTGCCATCACCTGTCATGATATGCATGTGCTGTCGAATGACAAGCATCAGCAATTGAAGCATCTTCGCGTACCCGCTAACGCACTCTGCATTTCATGTCACGATAGATAGAGATAGTTGATTTTATACACGCAGTACTAAAACCACAGGCATTCTGCCTGTGGTTTTATATTTTATTATTTAGCGCCGTGTGGTATTAAATCAAGGTTATGGCGCTCTATTCCTGCAAACTTGGTGCATCCGACGGCAAGATTCTCATCAGAGACTATGAGGCTGCTGACAGTGGTGTTCTACGCAAAAATCTGGAAGATCAGGGTTTTTTTGTATTTGAAGTGAAAAAAAAGCCGTTTCAGTTCTTGTTTGACAAAGGTCTTAAGCGAAGAAAAATTGATAACCGGGCGCTTTTAACCTTTAATCAGGAAATGCTTGTGCTGATAAAGGCGGGAATGCCGGTTATGCAGGTACTTGACGCCATTTTGGAACGTCATGATTCCGGCGCCTTGTATGATGTTCTGGTTCAGGTGCGAGAAGATGTGAAAGCGGGCGCTGCATTGTCGGTAGCGATGGAAAAGCATGGCCGGGCCTTCCCCTACCTCTACGTCGCTTCAATTCGCGCCGGCGAACGGACCGGAGATCTTCCCCAAACCATCCGCCGCTATATCGAATATTTGAAGAGGGTTGGAACCCTCCGGAAAAAGATTGTGGCGGCAATTTTTTACCCTGCCATTCTCGTCGTTTTTGCCTTGATTGCGATTACGCTATTGCTGGTATATGTTGTTCCTACCTTTAGCCAGGTTTACACCGATTCAGGGTCGCAACTTCCGGCTCTTACCCAGTTTTTAATCAGTTTTACCACCTTGCTCAGGCGCTTTTTTGTACTCGGTATTATTGTTGGCATTGGTCTGGTTGCTGCGTTCAGGTCGTGGAAAAATACTGAAGCGGGCAGATATGCGTTTGACCGTTTCAAGTTGACGGTGCCGGTGGCCGGAGATGTCTTTACCAAGTATTCAGTGGCCGGATTTACCCGAACCCTGGCAACGGTACTTGGGAGCGGTATTCCGATTATTGAATCGTTGCGAATGTCGATCGGCACATTAAATAATGTTTTTATGGAAAAACGCCTGTTCGAGGCGGTTCGCTTTATCGAAGAGGGGGGGCGTCTTTCTGTAGCCCTTGAGCGCATCAATCTCATGCCGCCATTGGCACTGCGCATGCTGGGTGTGGGTGAAACTACCGGAGCGCTTGAAGATATGCTGATCGATATTTCCAACTACCTGGAGGATGAACTTGAGGAACGGATGCACTTATTGACGACAGCCATAGAACCGGCCATTATGCTGGTAATGGGCGTCGTTATTGGTGTTATTATTATTGCGATGTACCTTCCGATATTCAAAATTGCCGGTACGGTGGGAGGGTAAATGCAGCCTTTCAGAAGAAAAAATATCGGTACGATCCTGATTGATATGGGGTGTCTGAAACCTGAACAGATGCCAATTATTATTGAGAAATTGTCCACAACCCGTCAGCGATTCGGCGAGATTGCCATTCATGAAGGATTCGTGACGGAAGAGGATCTGGCACGGGCACTAGCGAAACAGTTCGATCTCGAATACGTGGATCTGCGCAATTTCAAGATGGATTCTGAGTTGCTCAATCATTTGCCGCCTGACGCAATATACCGGTTTCATTTTGTGCCGTTGGAGATGCAGCCGCACGTTATCGTTGTTGCCGTTGCCGATCCTACCGATGTGGTCAAGCTCGATGAGCTGGAGCTGCTGCTTGATCGTCAGGTTCAGATCCGCATTGCTTCCGATTCTGCCATAGTCGCTGTTACAAAGGCCGGTGAAGGGACGCGCCGGGTTCTTCGTGAAGTTTCTGAAGACTTCATGCTTCAGTTGGTCAAGGAAACCGACCGGGGTGAAGAGGTATTGTCGGTTGAATCTATTTCAGATGATACCAGCCCGATTATCAAGCTGATAAACACTACCATTCTGGATGCCCTGAGTCGCAGGGCAAGCGATATTCATATAGAAACGAGTCTTGACGGAGTTGACATCAAGTATCGTATTGATGGCGTGCTCTACAAGGCGAATGAAACCATAGATGCGCACTTCCAGGCGCCGATAATTTCACGCCTCAAGGTTATGAGCGAACTGGATATATCCGAGCGACGCGTTCCTCAGGATGGCCGTTTCAAGATCCGCTTTGGAGAAAAATCGATCGATTTCCGCGTTTCGATCATGCCCAGTTCCTTGGGTGAAGATGCCGTTATCCGTATTCTCGACAAAGAGAGCATTGCCAGTGACCTGAAAGGGTTGACACTTGAAAACCTGGGTGTCAGCGAGCGGGAGATCAAGCGTCTGCGGAAAAAAATCCGCGAGCCGTACGGCATGGTACTGGTGACCGGTCCGACCGGTTCCGGCAAAACCACGACGCTGTATGCTGCGCTGACCGAGATTCATACCGGAGAAGACAAGATCATCACGATTGAGGATCCGGTCGAGTACATGCTGCGCGGCGTTCTTCAAATTCCGGTCAATGAAAAGAAGGGGCTTACCTTTGCCAAGGGATTACGTTCAATCCTGCGTCATGATCCGGATAAAATAATGGTTGGGGAAATACGTGACTCCGAGACTGCTCAAATTGCCGTTCAGTCCGCCTTGACCGGCCATCTGGTCTTCACGACTGTCCATGCCAACAATGTTTTTGATGTTATCGGGCGGTTCATCCATATGGGGATCGATCCTTATAATTTTGTATCTTGCCTTAACTGTGTATTAGCGCAACGACTGGTAAGGAAGGTCTGTCTCGCTTGCCGCCGGCCGGTGCAGTACAGCGATGAGCAGTTGATTGAGGGCGGTGTCGATCCTGAACGCTTTCGCGGTATGACATTGTATGAAGCGCACGGCTGCGACGAGTGCCATGGCACCGGTTACAAAGGCCGCGTTGCCATTGTTGAACTGCTGGAGCTGAACGATCAGATTCGCGATCTTATCATAGCCAAAGTTCCGGCAACCCAGTTAAAAAAAGCGGCCCGTGAAGCAGGCGTCATGTTTTTGCGGGATTCGGCAGAAGAGAAGATGGCAGCTGGTATAACGACACTCAAGGAGATTAACCGCGTCACGTTTGTAGAATGACCGGAACAGGATACGCCATGTTGTTTGCTACCAATCCAATCGGAGTTGAAATCAGTCCTCATGGCGTGACCTGCGCCTTGACGGGAGGCCGTTCCACCGCACCGCGTGTCGAGCGTGTCTCCCATGCTGTGTTTGCTCCAAATACTCTGCACGTTTCTTTGCGCGAACAGAATATTCTCGATCCAGACGCGTTTGTCGCAGGTCTGAAATCCGCGTATAATCTTCTGCTGTGCCGATCAGACCGGGTTGCGGTATCTCTGCCTGACGCGGTTAGCAGGATTATGCTGCTGGATCTTGAAGGACGTTTTAAGAGTCGCGCGGAAGCAATTGACCTGATCCGCTGGAAGCTGAAGAAAAGTATACCGCTTGATTCTGCTGACACTCATCTTGATTATCAGCAGCTGGCTGTCCGTGAAAATGGTGATCTTGCGCTCCTGGTCGCGCTGGTTTCTCGTTCGGTAATTTCCCAGTACGAAGACCTGATTACGAAAGCCGGGCTTTCTCCCGCACGCATTGATTGCAATTCCTTCAATATATGCCGCTTGTTTGATCGTCGTCTGGCGCTTCAGGAACGCTGTATTCTGATTTCATATTACGGCAGCACCCTGTCGATAGTGGCATTTGCTCAGGGGATTCCTGAGTTCATTCGCAGTAAGGATCTGACCGGAACGTTGGCGACTGACAGCCGTGTTTACATGGAAATTAACAGCTCACTGCTTGTGTATAAGGAACGTTTTCCCGATCATGCGGTGGAAACGGTCTTTTGCGTCGTGTCGCCGGATGCAGCGGCAGGTTTTCAAGACATGGTTGCCGAGTCCACAGGAATAACCCCTGTTCTCCTTGAAACAAAAGGTGCAATTCTTCCGGGCAATGCCGCGCCGGGAGACCAGGCACGGCTATTCCCCTGCACAGCTGCTATTGGCGCTGCTTTGAGGAGTTTCTGATGCGTTACAGTATTAACTTTGCAACGCGCACCTATCTTGATCACCGTATGCTGAACAGGCTTGGGTATTGTGCTATTGCCGTTCTTCTTGTTATTGCCGGATGGAATGTCATTCGGGTTTCTTCGAATATGGGTGAGCAGAGCCGTCTGAGTGCAGAAATTGCCGCTCACCAAAGCAAGGTTGGAATGAAAGCCGGTGGGGTTGGCGAAACTGAAATCAATCGTCAAAAAGCCCGCATCCGTTTTTATAATGAAATAATTGACCGTAAAAGCACAAATTGGCTCAATCTGCTCGATGTCCTGGAAAGTGCCACTCCGGCCGGGATATCGCTATCATCGTTGACTCCGGCCAAGGATCTCAACGAATGGAAGCTGGAAGGGAATGCCCGATCTTTCAAAGCGGTCCAGCAGTATCTTGAAAAGCTCGAAGCATCGAAAAATATTTCTGATATTCTGTTGCTTTCGCATAGAACTTTGACTGCAAATGATAAATCTTCCGGGGTGCAGTTTGTGATCTCTTGCAAGGTGTTGTACCAATGAAACAGTATGTTTATGAACTTATTCGTCAGAAATGGCGCTTGTTGGCCATAATCCTGTTTCTCTTGCTGATTAATGTCGCTCTTGTTAGTACGGTCTCGCTGTATCAGCTTCCCTTACTTGCTGAACTGCAAACAAAGTGGAGTGACTTGCGTCGCCAGAACAGCCGGGGAGGGCTTACAGATACAGCAAGCCTCTATCAGCAGGGAACGGTTGATCTGGAAAATCTGAATAAAAGGATCCCGGAGAAGCGAGAGTTCGCGCGCGTATTAAGTGAGCTGATTGAGTCTGCTGCCGGCAGCGCCGTCGAAGTCGGCACGATTACGTACAAACCGACGCAACTCAAGGAAGAACCGCTCCTTTCCTATCAATTGACGCTTTCCGCCAGCGGCAGCTATGCCGCCGTGAAAAGTTTTCTGTCCGATCTTCAACAAAACAGGGAATTACTTGTGGTTGACTCGGTTGTATTTTCAAATCGTGATCTTTATGTTGAAAATGTTGTCATGGATTTGAAAATTACTATTTATCTCCGGGGGGGAGCATGAATCGTCAACGCCTGATTCTGTTTGTCCTGGTGATTGTTTTTGCCGTTGCCGTGATCTGGAGCTACAGTGCAATGCCGCGCCTCAAAACCGCCGGTCCGGCGTCGGCCAAACCGGTTCAGTCGGCTAGACCTGCGTCAGTGCCAACTAAAACCCCGGTGCGAACTGCGGATGATGGCAGCAGGCTCAAAATCGATCTGCTGGACAAGGATGCCTCCGGGTTTTCAGGTTACCGGCGCAATATTTTCAAGCCGGCTTTTGTTGATGAAACGAAAATAACCAAACAGACAGCCGTAGCGATCAAACCGCCTCCGCCCAAACCGGTTGCTGCTCCTGTCGAGCAGGTACTTATTCAACCTGAAGCGGCTCCCTTAGCGCGCTTTACGTTTCTTGGTTTTTTAAAAAAGGGAGCGGTGAAAACCATTTTTCTTGCAAAAGAAAAAGATATTCTATTGGTGAAAAAGGGTGACAAACTGGCGGGACGATATGAGGCGACTGATATTTCAGACCAGGCTTTAACGCTCACCGTTACCGATACCGGCGATGAAATTGTCATTCCGTTGATTGAAAATCGACCGCTTGCATCAGGCAAATAATTATCTTTTATTCCAAGGAGACGCTTCTAAAATGCGCTACCTGAATCTTTGTTCTCATATGTTGCTCTTACTTGCTCTTATTATTCTCTCCGGATGTGCCTCTACGGCTTCCCGCACCTTCAAGACTGCTGAAAAGCTGGAACGGGAAGGAAAATATGAAGAGGCAATGTACAGTTATGCGGAATCATTTAAAAGTGATCCTACGGTCAATGAACCACGGATTCGTTTTTTAAATACCCGTCAAAAGGCTGCCGATCAACGATACGATCAAGGAATGGCTCTGGTTGGAAAAGGGAACCATGCGGCTGCACTGCAAGAGTTTCATGTCGCACAGGGCATTGATCCAACGCAGGATCGCTTTAAACAGCAGATTGAGATTTCTACCCGTTATAAGGATGCCCAACAGGCTTTTCAGGAAGGGCAGAATTTTGAGAAGGGCAACAAACTGAAGGATGCTCATCGCCAATTTATAAAGGCTGCTGAGCTGTTTCCGAAAAACAGTGAATATCAGGCGGCGCTTGACAGGATAATTCAGTTACGCAAAAGCAAACTTGACGGGTATGAGCTCCGGATGAAATCCGTCAAGCCGATCACGCTCAAATTCAAGGATGCAAAGTTGAAGGATGTCTTCAATATTCTTGCACAACTTTCTGGAATTAACTTTGTCTTTGATGAGGGCATTAAAGACACCCCGATTTCCATACTGATTGAAAACGCCTCTTTTCAGCAGGCGCTTGACCTGCTGACCAACATGAATAAAATCAGTGCGAAAAATCTCAATGAGTCTACCGTGCTGCTGTTTCTGAATACGCCGGAAAAGAGCAAGCAGTATGACGACATGGTTCTGCGTACCTTTCATCTGAATTACATGGATGCAAAGAAGGCGATCAACCTGATTCGTACCCTGGTGCAAGTTCGCAAGGCCTATGTGAACGAGGATTCAAACTCAATAGTTGTACGTGATACTGAAGACGTCGTGGCGGTAGTGGAAAAGATTCTTGATGCCAATGATCTGCCTGAAGCAGAGGTTGTGCTTGATGTTGAAGTGATGGAAATCAGTGATAAAAACGCTGAAAATATCGGACTGTTGTTGAGCAATTACAATGTGCAGCTCGGAGGATTCACCAACAGCGGCAAGCCGTTGGCATCGTCTCTGTCAGCGGCGACAACGACGTCAACTTCCTCCGGTACCACGACAACTACCGCTGCAACGGTTGATAATCTTGCCCGTGTCTTCAGTGCAAAAGGTTTCGGCGGGTACGTTACCGTTCCGACCGCAACGTTCAACCTGGCAAAATCACTTGCCAAGGGAGAAGTTCTTTCAAATCCGAAAATCCGTGTCAAGAATAAGGAAAAATCCAAATTCAATGTCGGTACCAGGGTCCCGATTACGACGACAACACTGAATGGTACGGTGTCTCAGGTTAACGTGCAGTATGTGGACGTCGGTGTTAAAGTCAATGCCGAGCCGACCATCCAGCTTAACAATGAAATATCCATCAAGCTCAATCTTGAGGTCAGCTCGATTTTGACCAAGGAAAAAGTAGGCGGTGACGGGTTGACAACAGTTGTTACGATAGGAACACGAAATATCGAAACTGTTCTCAGTCTGAAAGATAATGAAACCAGCGTTATTGGTGGACTTATACAACGGTCTGAAAGCACCGACAAGACCAAGCTGTATCTCCTGAGCGATATTCCGCTGATAGGACCACTCTTCACCAACACCAATTCATCGAAAGATAAGACCGAACTGATGTTGGCAATTACGCCTCGACTGATCCGGGGAATTTCTGTGCCCTTGCCCGGCCTGGCTTCATTTGGATCAGGTAAGGAAGACCATCCGTCATTGGTCAGGCCTCTGTCTTCGTTCGACCAGGAAGCGGTCTTTGAGGTGGACACTCAGCCGAAAGCGGTTGAGAAGAAAGTTGCCGTTCCTCAGGTCCCGGCCAAAAAAATTGAGGCTCCGGTCTCCGGAATTGTTGCACCTGCCGCTCAGACCGCTTTAGCAGCGCCGCCGGCTCAGCCTGTCCAAAAGAAACCTGAAACAGTCGCTGTCAAGCCTGCTTCCGTTCCTTCTTCTCCACTCATTCCGGTGCCCGCCCAGGTTCAGCGCAGTCTTTTACAGATTGCGGCTCCTTCGTCTGTTGCCGTTGGTCAGCAGTTCAGCATTGACATAAAGATAAGTGATGTAAATGATCTTGCCAATGCTCCGTTCGTGCTTACCTATGATCCTGTTTTTGTCGATTTTGTGTCGATCAGTGAAGGCGCCTTTTTGAAAAAAGATGGTAAGGCAACCACGTTCAGCAGTAAGGCCGATTCCGCAACCGGTACGGTAAGTGTCAGCTTTGCCCGTGCAGCAGGCAACGGTGGTGTGTCGGGTGGCGGTTCGCTTGCGACTGCGGCATTCAGGGCAAAAAACCAGGGTCCGGCAAGTTTTGCCTTCCGGAACGCCGCATTTACGTCATCATACGGTTTATCCCTGAACATTCTCCCCTTTAGTACGGCGGTGGATATACGGTGATTAAATCTGTTACGAATCAAAATGGCTTTACCTACATTTTGGCTCTGACGGTTGTGGTGATCATGGGGATCATGCTTGGGATGGTAGGGCAGTCATGGAAAACACTCAAGCAGCGTGAACAGGAGAAAGAGCTGCTTTTCAGAGGAAGCCAGATCAAGGAGGCGATTGAAAACTGGAATAATCCTAAGTATACCGTTCCTGGTGTGCAGCCGCGCCCCCGTCATCCTCTCATGGATTTGAAGGATCTGTTGCAGGACCCATATTCTCTCTCCAAGATGCGCTTTTTGCCTCACCACTATGCAACTGAGCTGGATGATACAAACCCCAGATGCGCACCTGATTGCGCCAAGCTCAAAATATATCAGGATCCCATGACCGGCAAGGAATGGACCATTATCAGGGGCAGTATCAATAAACAAAACGGGAGTGTCGTTCCTGCTCCACCGGGGTCACAGGGTGGCGGCATTATCGGTATTGCCAGTAAAAGTGATGAAAAACCGTTTAAAACCGACTTCAAAGGTACTGCCCTGGAAAATATGGGCACACTTGCTATTGCAACTGCGTCCGCTGTAACAGGGAATTTTCAGCAGACGCCTGTCACCGGTCTTACGCCGAAAGATACGGCGACAGAGCCGCCGGGGGTGGGGGGGGAGATGACCAAATACAGCCAGTGGCAATTCATCGCTGACCCCAAAAATGATCATACAAAAATTTACAATGCGTACCATGAAGGTTGGTAATAACGTGCCGCAACTGTGGCTGTAACGATGAGTCGTTCGAGTGAAGGGATTGTTTTGGAATTGTTAAGGACGCGCAAAGGAATTTCCCTCATTGAATTGATTGTGACCATCACAATTCTCGGGATTCTTGCTGCCGGTGTAATGCCGTTAATTCGTAATACTGCGGCCAGATCAAAAGAGATAGAATTGCGGAGAAATCTTCGTATTATCCGCATTGCGCTTGACGATTACCGGAAAACGTTTGACAAGATACCGGATGGGCCTTTGAAAACGGGAAGCGGCTATCCTGAAAAACTCCAGGAACTGGTAGATGGGCATGATTTCGGGGATGTAAAAGCCGGCAAGGTCAAGTTTCTGCGCAGGCCGGTTTTCAATCCCCTTGATTCAAAGAGTCCCACCGACGAAAACTGGGGGTGGGGAATTCGTTGCTATAAGGATGAGCCGGATTCGACAACCTGGTGCGGCGATGATGTGTATGATATCTACGCTCCGCAAGACGGGACCGCACTTGACGGTACTAAGTACAATGAATGGTAACTACATGAACTCTTTTAATAAACTACATTGGTTCGGCCGTTCTTCTGCAAAGCTTAAGCGTAACAGGAATTGTCTCGGATTTACCTTGATCGAGCTGTTGATAGTTGTTTCGATTATCGGTATTCTGGCGGCAATTGCCGTGCCCAATTACCAGTGGGGCATCATCAAGGCAAAAGAAGCGGTATTACGGGAAGCCCTGTATAATTTCAGAAATATTATCGACCAGTTCCATGCCGATCAAGGCAAATATCCGGAATCAATACCCGAGCTGGTTGAGAAAAAGTATATGCGCGATCTTCCCAAAGATCCCTTTACCGGAAGCAATTCAACGTGGGTAGCCGTTGAACCTCCGCCGGACAGTTCTCCTTCCGGTTCAGGTGGAAGTTCGGGCGCATCGACTGCTGTCGGCAAGGTCTACGATGTCATAAGCGGTTCAGATAAACAAAGTCCAACAGATGGCACAAATTACAGAGATTGGTAACATCATGATCCAACTGCATAACGTATCTCTGGCCTACCAGCAGGATGCATCGGCGCTGAATAACATTACCCTTAAAATCGCCAAGGGAGAATTTGTCTTTCTGACCGGGCCGTCCGGTGCGGGCAAAACTTCCTTGTTGCGTCTTCTGTATGGCGCGCTCACGCCGAATCGCGGCCAGGTTCTGATTGATGGGCAGAATGTTACCCGTATGACTCCTTCCCAGATTCCGCTGCTGCGCCGTTCAGTCGGAGTCGTTTTTCAGGATTTCAAGCTGCTGCAGAATCGCACCGTTTTTGAAAATGTTGCCATCACTCTGGAGGTGTTGGGGTGGGGCAGGGCGGATATCGGCAAGAAGACCATGCATATTCTCAAGCAGATGGGCATTGAATCAAAATATAATCTTATAACCCAGCGCCTTTCAGGTGGGGAACAGCAGCGTGTGGCTCTGGCCCGTGCACTGGTGAATGATCCGAAAATCCTGCTGGCTGACGAGCCGACCGGCAACCTTGACGATGCCAACAAAAACCAGATACTCAACATCTTTAAAGAAGCAAACATTCGTGGCACTACGGTGGTCGTTGCAACTCACGACCGTCGCCTCATTGAGCAGAGTCATAAGCGTCTCGTTACATTGAACAAAGGGGAAATCGTTGAACAAGTGGAAAAAACAACAACCGGCGACGATCAAGCCCTATAAGCGTCCTACTCTTTCAGGTGACGGTTTTGGCGGCAGGGCGGGATTTTTTCTTTCCCGTGCTCTCACCAATATTCGTCAAAACGTCTTTGTAAATGTCGTTACCATAGGGACCATTACGCTTGCTCTGCTGATCGTATCGTTATTCATGCTCATTTTTGTGAATCTTGAGAGTGCCGCAGAGAACTGGAGCGAACGGGTTCAGGTAACGGTATACTTTGACAGGGAGTTGGCCGGTCCGGAGCAGGTTTCATTTCGTGAGAAAATCTCCGCGTTATCTGGAGTTTCCCGTGTCAGCTATGTAAACCGTGAAGAAGCCCTCAAGCGCTTCAAGAGCCGTCTGAAGGGGCAGGAAACACTTCTGGAGGGTGTCCGTCCTGAAGTGCTCCCGACCTCGTTTGAGATAGCATTGAAGCGTACCCACCGTGACACGGTTTCTGTTGAAAACTTTGTTAAGGTCTTGAAACGAATCCCGGGGATAACGGAAGTCCAGTATGGTGAGGAATGGGTGCGCCGCTTCAACTCATTCCTGAATTTCATGCGCCTTCTTGGGGCGCTGCTGGGTGGCTTTCTGGTGATTGCGGTAATCTTTATCGTTTCAAATACCATAAAGCTGACTATTTACTCCCGTCGTGACGAACTGGAAGTTATGTCTCTGGTCGGTGCGACCCGGTTTTTCATCAAGGCTCCGTTCCTTTTGGAAGGATTGATTCAGGGGACGGCCGGCTCAGTTCTTTCAGTCACGCTTCTCTTTGGTCTGTATGAAGCATTCCTGCATAATGCGGGTAGTTTTCTTACCTTTAATCCCACCACATCGGGCTTGAACTTTCTCCCGGTGGAATATATTGCCGGGTTGCTGCTTGCGGGTGCTCTGCTTGGTTTTATCGGAAGCCTGACATCGTTAAAGCGCTTTATTACCGTATAATTGATGAAACGTCCGCTTGCGATAGCAGCTTTGCTGATGATTTCCGCTTCTCTTGCCGTGGCACAAAACCCCAAAGACGAGCTGAGTGGTGTTAAGCGCGAAATAAAAGCTCAAAAACAGCTCATCACCAAGACCCGTAAAGTTGAGGCCGTTGTATCGACCGAGCTGAAGGAAATCCTTCGCAATCTTGATCAGAAAGAAGCCGACCTTGGACGTATGAACAGGGATCTTCAGGGTGTTGAAACGAATCTTGACCGGACCGGCCGTGAAATTCAGAAGGTTACTGAAGAAGCAAATCGCAAGCGTAGTGAAATTGAACGGCGTCTGGCGTCGTTGTACAAGGCGGGTGAGCTTGGCGCACTACGCATGTTCTTTTCAGCAGAATCCTTTCCGCAGCTGGCCGAAAATATACGCTACATGAAATCCATCCTTGAAAACGACAAGCGGATTTTCGATGAATACAACCAGAAGATCGATCAACTGAAATCACTGAAAACCGATCTAGAGCGTGATGCCGCAAAAAAAACGCGCATCGTAAGCAATATTGAACAAAAGAAGCGTGAGATTGAAGAAGAGAAAAGCAAAAAGGCACAGTATCTCGGGAAAGTGCGGCAGGACCGAAAAAGTTATGAGGCTTCTCTGAAGGAATTGCAGGCCAATGCTTCCCGGTTGCAGACAATGATAACCCGTCTGGATGCATTAAGCCGCCGTAAGCTCTCTTCCCGCCATGAAAAACCGGGGGCCAAACAGAAACCGTTAGCTGAATTGCCTCCGGTTCCGGATCGTGGCTTTGCCTCGCAAAAAGGACGGATGGCACTGCCGGTACGCGGTACTATCCTTGAATCGTACGGCAAACATAAACATCCTGAGTTCAATTCTTTTACTTTTAGCAAAGGGGTGTCGATTTCAGCGCCTTCCGGAGCTGAAATTAAGGCAGTTTACGAAGGCACGGTTATTTTTGCCGATTATTTCAAGGGATTTGGTAATATGATCATCGTTGATCATGGCGGCGGTTATTTCAGCCTGTATGCCCATGCCTCACGATTGACAAAAAAAGTTGGCGCTGAAGTATCCCGCCATGAAACAATTGCTGCGGTAGGTGACGTTGATTCAAGTAAAGGGAGTATGCTGTATTTTGAAATCCGTCACCAGGGCAAACCGGTTGATCCTGCCGGATGGGTTCGTTAACACATCGCATTCAAGAAGCATCAATATATCTGGAGGAAACAAATGAGTACACCAGGCAGCAAAAAAACACGGATGATAGTTGGCTTTGCAGTAATTGTAGCATTTCTGTCCATCTTTATTATCAGTTCGCAACGCCATAGCTCTGCAGAGGCAAAAGGGAGCGATTACGAATCAATTGAGCTCTTTACCGATGTTATGTCGATTATAAAGAAAAGTTATGTTGAAGAGGTTGATACCAAAAAGCTGATCTACGGTGCCATCAACGGCATGCTTTCGTCGCTTGATCCCCATAGTTCGTTTATGCCGCCAGATACCTATAAAGAGATGAAAATAGATACCAAAGGTGCTTTTGGTGGTTTGGGTATTGAAATTTCCATCAAGGACGGCGTACTGACGGTCATCTCACCTATTGAGGATACCCCTGCATTCAAAGCCGGAATCAAGGCCGGCGACATGATCCTCAAAATTGACGACAAATTCACCAAGGATCTGAATATCAATGATGCCGTCAAGCGTATGAGAGGCATCAAAGGAACCAAGGTCATTCTGACAATCATGCGCGAAGGATTCGACAAGCCGAAAGAGTTTCCGCTTGTTCGTGACATTATTCAGGTCAAGAGTGTTCGTTTCAGCTTGATGGATGGCGGCTACGGGTATGTTCGTATTGCCCAGTTCCAGGAGAAAACCGACGAAGACCTGACGAAAGCCTTGAAAGCTTTGAAAGAAGAAAACAAGGGCGAGCTTAAAGGCCTGGTTCTTGATATGCGTAATGATCCAGGCGGACTGCTTGAGCAGGCATTCAAGGTTGCCGACCACTTTGTTCCTGAGGGACAAATGGTTGTCTATACGGAAGGACGTGAAAAAGACTCAAAGATGCAGTTTACCGCCAAAAAAGGCGGGAAAGAGCCCAATTATCCGATTGTTGTTGTCATCAACGGCGGCAGCGCCAGTGCCTCCGAGATTGTTGCAGGAGCGCTTCAGGATCATAAGAGAGCAATCATTCTGGGTACCCAGAGTTTCGGTAAAGGGTCCGTGCAGACCATCATTCCTCTGTCGGATGACTCCGGCCTGCGTTTGACAACAGCCCGCTACTATACTCCGAAAGGACGCTCAATTCAGGCAAAAGGGATAACACCTGATATTACGGTCGAAGCTGTTGAACTTCCGAAAACGGCCGGCAAAAAAGATGCCCTTCATCTTCGTGAAAAGGATCTTGAAAATCATTTTGAAGGCGAAGATAAAGCAAAAAATACGGATGCCAAAAAAGACGAGAAGAAGAATGAGAACAAGGATGAAAAATCGGAAAAAGTTCCACAGAAACTTGAAGAAATGCTGAAAAGTGATTACCAGGTATTGCGTGCTCTTGACCTGCTTAAAGGGTGGGAGTTGATCAAATCAATGGGTAATGAAAAGTAATACTATCCGTGTACCAAAGGGATTACACCATGGGTAAACTTCGCATAATTCTGATACTGCTGATGGTAACAGTTCTGGTCGCCGCCTCTGATTTCTGCGAGGCGGCAGCACCAATCACACTTGATGCACCGCTTGGTGCAACAGTTTATTCAGTTAAAGCCACTGATTTACCAGATGCTTCTGGAGTCGATCTGACGATTACCTATGATGCAGCAGCACTTGGAGCACCTCAGGTAAAACCTGGAGGCCGCACGTCTTCAGCTATGATGGAAATGAATGCTGGAACTCCAGGTTTGATCAGGATCGTATTTATTACAGGTACTGTAATTAATGGGACGGGGGAGCTGGCATCGATTTCCTTTACCAAAAAAGGAATTGTTACAAAACAGGCAACATTATCGGCCTTTGCATACAGCGCTACCGGTTCTCAGCTTGCAGTACAGTCTATTATAAATTCCCAGCCGAACCCGGACAAGGATGCAACAACTGACTTGCCTGCAAAGAACAATAATGTTTCCGGTTCTGACAAGCCAGGTGGTGGAGCAGTTACAGGCAGCATGGGAAATGTGTATTCTACGACCCAGATCTCGTCAGCTTCAGGCTCTGTGACACCGCCTCAGGAGTTTGGTACTACCGGTGCTATGCTGCGGGATGATTCACGTCGTGAAACGGTGCGTGAAGAAAGCGGCAGTTCCTACGTTGCGGCTGCTTCACCGGTAGAAACGAAAACCAGCTCTACACCGGCACAAACTCCACCAGTTTCATCCGGAGCAACAGCGTCTGCCGCAACGGGCAAAGCAGCCAGTTTAAAATCACAATCGATTCAGAGCGTGCTTGACCGCTTCCGTACGTACAAAGATGTTCGCTCGTTAAAGCAGTTTTCAGCTCTGTTTGACGTATCTTCCCTGCGTGCTGCCGGAATAGTTCAGTCACCGGCGATTGTTGTGTCGGACGGGAAGTCACGGGTGACAATCTCCATCGACCTTGGCAAGGTAACAGACACTCCCAGCTTCTCTCTCAAAGGTGCAAACCAGAAATCTCTCCGAAGAGTATCCGATAAAAAGTGGGAACTTGAAGCACTTCCCCAGAAAGGAAAGTCGGACATCCGTCTTTCTATTCTTCTGAAGGGCGAGCACATTGAAATCCCGCTGGTTGTCATTCCGCCGCTCGGTCAGGCGTACGCCCGTGAGTTTGATGCTTTTACTGCAACCACGCTGGATGCGCAGCTGGCGAAACCACTGAAAAACAATAAACCGGCTTATGACCTGAATTCCGACAAAAGGCAGGATTATATCGATGATTTTATTCTTGTCGGACATTGGCTGTTGAAACAACAGCATGGTGTAAAGGGAGTCGTTACAAAACCGGCTGCTATTCGTAAGTAATGGCAGTTCCCCCCCGAAACAGATCCCGAAAGAAGTCGTCCGGCTCCCGTGTCGCTGCACTGGCGATTGTTATCCTGATCATTGGAGCAATCGCCGGTTATTTTCTGCTTTCACCCTCTCAAAAGTCGCCCGTAATACCGCAAAAGCCCGCTGTTGTGCACGTCCCGTCCCGGCCTTCGCCCGTCTCGCCACCAAGGTCATCTGTTACTGTACCCGCTGCCGTCGCTCCTTCTTCACCCAGGGAACAGAGTGGTTCACCTTCGTTAACAGCCATTCCTGAAACCGAAAAAGCAGGTAGTGTGCGCGGCCCGGTGCGATTGGCAATAATAATCGATGATATGGGGGGCAGTCTCTCCGAAGCCCGTTCGCTTGCAGCGATCAATGTTCCGCTGACGTTTGCGATTATTCCGGATTTGCGCTCTGACAGGGATGTTGCGGCGTTCGCAGCGGCACATAAAATAGAAACGATGATTCATGTCCCCATGCAGTCAAAAGGGTGGCCCGCCCGCCGTCTTGAGGCAAATGGACTTCTCGTGGGAATGGATGGCGAAGAGATACAGGAGAGGGTTTCCGCGTTTGTCCTGAAGTTTCCGGGGGCGGCCGGGGTTAATAATCATATGGGGTCGGAGTTTACCGAGCAGGAGGAGCAGATGATGGCCGTGCTTCAGACCCTGAAGAAGAACAATCTGTTTTTTATCGACAGCGTAACGTCACCGGCAAGTAAAGGACTCAAGATAGCACAGAAGCTTGGCATCAGATCGGCCCGGCGTAATGTGTTCCTTGATAACGAACAGGAGCGAGGCTATATTCTGGGGCAACTCAATCAAGCCGTCCAACTGGCCCGGAAAAACGGTTCAGCGATTGCAATATGCCATCCTCATCCGGCTACCATTGCCTCTCTAGCGGCGGCACTGCCCGGACTTGCCGGGAAGGGTGTGCAGCTGGTTCCGGTATCACAACTGGTCAAATAGACTGTCTCACCTCTTCGGCAAAATGTTTCTGTAGCCGGTGAATAGCTTTATACGATTCTTCGTGCAAAACTGTTTCGGGGTTGGCCGGATCGACCGGATATACCGACAGCCAGCTTTCTTTCCGTAAGGTACCTTCAAATCCCGCCAATGCCTCGTTCAGCAATAAATACAGACGGTCATGCAGGCCGTTAAAGATTCCGGCATCAAATCCAGGCATTTCAACATTCTTCTGTAGCAGCTGCTCTCCCGACATATTGAACTGGCGGTAGTCCAGCCGGCATTCACTAGAACCTATTCGCGGCAACAGAAGTGATACGGCTCTGGTCGCTTTGTCGGCAACAAGTGCCCGGGCTGAGCCGAATGCCGGGTCGTTTTCTTCCATGCCATAAAGGGTGGAGCAGAGCATGCTGCTGACGCAATTGCCATGAAGAAACCCGCGTGCGGAACGATCAGATGTTTCAAAATAGAAACTACGGTCATCCGGGGCTTCAGCCAGTACCGCACCGCAGATCAGACAGCGTTCCGCCAGACCTTCCAGCCGGGCCAGGTATGATTCCTTTTTATGGGCTTCTTTTTCAAGCAGCCAGGTGTGATACAGGCATGCCCTGGTTTCTTTTGTCGCATCAACACTTCGTAACAAGTCGCGGGTAATCTCCATGAACTGGCCATGCACTTCAGTGCCGCGGGCATGAGTCAGGATAGGATAGATTTTACCGTCAGGATTGGTGTTGAGACTTTCAACCTTCGGGCTTTTTGAGATGTACGAATCCAGGCAGCGATACCCGCGATTGACGGCAATGGCGCGCAGCAGGGTTTTCTGGTCCTTGAAGATCCCCTCAAACTTGATGCGCTCATCGATCAGGCAGGGGAGCAGTGCCAGCGATTTTTTGTCGATGCCGCGCTGGTCGAACAGGGCAAAAATGTTTTTACAGTTTTCAAGACTAGGGAGATCCTTGACCGGAATAAGAACCCGGTCTGCAGCGTACAGGGCATTCTGGGTCAGGATATTCAGGTCCGGTCGCGTATCGATGATGACGATTCCGGAGATGCCTGACTCGGCCAGCATCTTTGTCAAGGTCATTGGCCCCTTGAAGCGTTCATGGATATCGCCCAGTTCGGTTGAAGAACGAATAAAGCCTACGCCATATTGACCCGTTTCTACGACCTCGCCGGCTTTAGCTCCCATCAGCAAGGCATGGACATCATGAGAGTCGTCGGTCCGTTTTTGAAGTTCGAACATCTTGTCGATGGTGAAGTGATTGTCGAAAGAAAAGATAGTTACGGGCAGATCCTCATGCATCGCTTTAAGATAAATTGCCAGATTGGTTGCGAGCGTTGTTTTACCGACGCCGCCTTTTTCTGAAGAAATTGTTATGGTATAGGGATATGCGTGCATAAAATGGGGTTCCGTTGTTGAAAAGTGAAATTAGATCTGTCTGAAGCAGGTTGATGATAGTAGTCAATTTGCTGCGGTCGGTCAACCGTTAGCTGGATTTGCCTTGAAATTGCTGAAGTGAGAGCTTTGCTTGCATCCTGCTTCTGTTTGATTATAATCTCCGCGTTCCTGATTGCCACATGTCTCGTGGCAAAAATATTATATTTTGAAGATGAGGAGTCCTCATGCGCCTGACACCCGCTACCGAACTGGAGTACCGCTGCAAAAAACTTCAGGAACATATGATTTCTGAATCACTGGATGCCGTTATTGTTGTCCAGAATGCAGATCTTTTCTATTTCACCGGCACGGTCCAGAGCGGCTGTCTGTATGTTCCCGCTTCCGGCCAGCCGCTGTACCTGGTCCGCAAGGATGCGGGCCGGGCCCGGATGGAGTCGGGGCTTAGGGAAGTGCTGCCGTTCAATTCATTGAAGGATATTCCGGGAATGCTCGTGCAGTATGGATATCCTGTGCCGCAACGGATCGGGCTGGAGCTGGATGTGCTGCCGGTTAATTTCTTTGAACGGTTCCGATCGCTCTACCCCGAGGCCAGATTCAGCGATGCTACGCCGCTGATTCGCAAGGTCAGGATGATCAAGAGCCACTACGAAATCCATCTTATGAAAGACGCGGCGGATCAGGTTGACCTGGTGTACCGGCGCGCACGGGAAGTCATTCGTGTCGGCATGACCGATCTTGATGTTGCCGCCGAACTTGAGTACACCGCCCGCAAAGATGGCCATCAGGGTCTGATACGCATGAGAGGGTTTAATTCCGATATCTGCTATGGCCAGATTTTTTCGGGGACGGACAGCGCCGTGCCTGCCTATCCGGACACACCGCTTGGCGGAATGGGGCTTAATCCGTCCTTTGGGCAGGGGGCCGGTTTGAAACGTATTGAAGCTCATGAGCCGGTCATTATCGATTTCGCCGGATGTGTGGACGGCTATTTGAGTGATCAGACACGGGTGTTTTCCGTGGGAGCTCCGTCTGACCGGCTAAGAAGAGCGTATGATGACATGCTGAAGATTCAGGATTTGATGGAACGAAGTGTGGAAGTCGGCATGGGGTGGGGCGAGCTGTACGATATTTGTGTGAAAAGTGCCGTTGATATGGGCTATGCCGGCAATTTTATGGGTGCCGCCGGCTCCCAGGTTTCATTTATCGGGCATGGTCTTGGTGTGGAAATTGATGAATTTCCGTTTATCGCCCGCGGCTTTAATACGATGCCGCTGGAAATTGGAATGGCGTTTGCTTTTGAGCCGAAAGTCGTCTTTCCCGGAGAGGGAGCCATAGGAATAGAAAACACTTTTTATCTTAGTAATGAAGGGCTTAAGCGCCTTACTCACTCAAGCGACGAGCTTGTTATATTGAACTGATTTCATACCGCAAAAAAAATGTTGCATTTTTCGTATACGGTCGAGTATAACAGCCGTACAAAATCGTATACAGTATGCTAAAAAAGAGTCCCGTTTCTCCCCGTAAAACTGCTGGATCGCACAGTTAGGAAGCCTAAAAGCTTTTTATCCGGGTTTAACCCCACACCACAAAAAGGAGAGTAAAACAATGGCCCTGAAAGACACGCTCAAGCTGAAAATCGAGGAACACCGTCCACGTACCACAAAGCTTGTTAAAGAATTTGGTCAAGTCGTTATCGACAAGGTAACTATCGATCAGTGCATCGGTGGTGCCCGTGATATCCGTTCCCTCGTAACTGATATCTCCTATCTGGATCCTCAGGAAGGCATCCGCTTCCGTGGCAAGACCATTCCCGAGACTTTTGCTGCGCTGCCAAAGGCTGCCGGTTCGACATATCCTACCGTTGAGTCCTTCTGGTACATGCTTCTTACAGGTGACGTTCCAACCGATGCTCAGGTTGCTGAAGTTGTTGCCGAGTGGAAAACACGTCAGGTTGTTCCGCAGTACGTATTCGACGCCGTTCGCGCTCTGCCGCGTGACAGCCATCCGATGGTCATGCTGTCTGTCGCCATGCTGGCACTGCAGAAAGACTCCAAATTTGCCGGTTTCTACAACTCCGGTAAATTCAACAAAATGACCGCTTGGGAATATGTCTATGAAGATGCGTGCGACATCGTTGCCCGTATCCCGATCATTGCAGCCTTTATTTACAACCTGAAGTATCGCGGCGACAAACAGATCGCTATCGATCCTACTCTTGACATGGGCGCCAACTTTGCCCACATGATCGGCCAGAAAGAGGAGTACAAGGACGTTGCCCGTATGTACTTCATCCTTCATTCCGATCACGAATCCGGCAACGTTTCTGCTCACACGACTCACCTGGTTCACTCTGCTCTGTCCGACCCATACTACGCATACTCCGCAGGCCTGAACGGTCTGGCCGGCCCGCTGCACGGCCTTGCCAACCAGGAAGTTCTCGACTGGACTCTCAAGTTCCAGGAAAAATACTGCAAAGGTGTCGAGCCGACTCAGGAACTTATCAAAGCAGCTCTCTGGGATACACTCAATGCCGGTCAGGTTATTCCGGGTTACGGTCACGCCGTTCTTCGTAAGACCGATCCACGCTATACTTCACAGCGTGAGTTCTGCCTCAACACCCCGGGCCTCAAAGACTACCCGCTGTTCAAAGTTATCTCCATGATCTTCGAAGTTGCTCCGGGCGTTCTCACCGAGCACGGCAAAACCAAGAACCCATGGCCAAACGTTGATGCACAGTCCGGCGTTATCCAGATGTACTTTGGTTTGACCGAATTTGAATTCTACACCGTTCTGTTCGGTGTAGGCCGTGCACTTGGCTGTATGGCTAACATCACTTGGGACCGTGGCCTCGGCTACGCTCTTGAGCGTCCGAAATCAGTAACTACTGCAATGCTTGAGAAATGGGCTGCTGCAGGCGGACGTGAGATGTAATTATTTACCAACGTAACTGTTTGGTCTCAAGGGGATGCAGAAATGCATCCCCTTTTTTATTTTCCTGCTTGCAAAAATCAATAAGTCGAGTATAAAGGACCATATCAGTCGTGTTTGAAGTTGATAACAAGGGGGACTTATGGCGGCATCAATCAAGGGTTCAAATACGGAGCAGAATCTGCTCAAATCATTTGCCGGTGAAAGCCAGGCACGCAATCGTTACACTTATTTTGCTTCCGCTGCAAAAAATGAGGGGTTTATACAGATTGCCGATATTTTTGAAGAGACGGCCAACCAGGAAAAAGAGCATGCCAAGCGTTTTTTCAAATTTCTTGAAGGTGGCGATCTTGAAATCACCGCCTGTTTTCCCGCCGGCAGGGTCGGCACGACGGCAGAGAATCTTCTGGCTTCCGCGAATGGAGAGCACGAGGAACATTCACAGCTGTATCCCGGTTTTGCTGCGATAGCGCTGGAAGAGGGGTTCCCTGCCATAGCTGCTGTCTGGAATGCCATTTCCGTCGCCGAAAAGCAGCATGAAAAGCGCTACCGTGACCTTCTGGCAAATATTGAAGCCGGGCGGGTTTTTACCCGTGATAGCGAGGTTGTCTGGCGCTGTCGCAACTGCGGCTATCTCCACACCGGCAAAGAGGCGCCGGAACTCTGTGTCGCCTGCCTTCATCCCAAAGCACATTTCGAATTACTCGGTGAAAACTGGTAATAGCCTTCCTTCCGCTCACATGACGGGAGCACTAACTGAAAAAAGGAGAAATACACATGGCAAAACAACTTGAAGTCTACAAATGCAACCTGTGCGGTAACATCGTCGAAGTCCTTCACGCCGGTGACGGTTCGTTGTCCTGCTGCGGCGAAGATATGGTTCTTTATACTGAAAACACGGTCGATGCTGCCAAGGAAAAGCATGTACCGGTTATCGAGAAAGTTGACGGCGGTTACAAAGTAACCATCGGCAGCGTGGCTCATCCGATGGAGGAGAAGCACTACATCGAGTGGATCGAGTTGGTTGCTGACGGCAAGGCCTATCGCCAGTTCCTCAAACCGGGTGAAGTTGCCGAAGCGGTATTCAAGGTAACCGCATCATCGGTAACAGCCCGCGAGCTGTGCAATCTGCACGGATTGTGGTCTGCGCAGGGCTGATTTTCCAGACATTCAGACGCTGCGGGGATCCGGATACGGGTCCCCGTTTTTTTTGATTGCAGAGCGCTTTACTCTTTTCTCCCCCTCATGTATCATCCCCCCTGTGAAACGCATATTGTCCCTCTACATAATCCGCGAAATATCCTCGCTTTTCCTGCTTGGCATCGTCATTTTTACCTTGGTACTGCTGATGGGGCGTTTGATCACGCTGACGGACCTTGTCGTGTCCCATGGGGTGCCGCTGGGCGATGTTGGCCGGATGATCATGTACCTCATCCCGTCTTTCCTGGTGTTCACCATTCCCATGGCCTTTCTGCTTGCGGTGTTGCTGGCGTTCGGGCGGCTTTCCGCCGATAACGAGATCGTGGTTATCAAGGCAAGCGGCGTAAGTGTCATCCAGATGATGCCCCCGGTCATTGTCTGTGCGTTTATGGCTGTGCTCCTTGCGCTGGGTGCAAGTACCATCGGGGTTCCCTGGGGCAACAGCGCCTTCAAGGAACTGAGCTTTCAGGTGCTGAAGAACAATATTACCGCTACAATCCGCGAAAAAACATTTTGGGATGATATTCCGGGCGTGGTTATGTATACCGACCACTACGATGAGTCTGAGCAGGCGTTGAAAGGCGTTATAATCCATGATGGCCGCAATGCGGATCGCCCCATGACCGTCTTTGCCCGCAACGGAGTTGTGTCAAGTGTTGCCGGCAGCCAGGCCCTGCTCCTGTCGTTATACGATGGTTCCATACATATGGCGGGTGCGGGAGATATTTACCGTCTGGTTCATTTCGGAGAATATAGTATGACCGTCGGCGAAAAGGGGAAGGGCAGCACAATTTCGCGCAATGAAACGGATATGTGGCTGTCCGAGCTGCACAGCCAGATAGAAAGCGCTGCGACATCACCAAAGGATCGCTTGAAAATGATGGCTGAGTATCACAGCCGTTTCACCTTTCCTTTCTCATCCCTGGTTTTTGCCATACTGGCGGTTCCTCTCGGGATTCAAAATCGGCGTTCGGGGAAATCTGGCGGTTTTACGGTCAGTATTGCCATTATTCTTGCCTATTATGTCCTGATGTCGGTTGTCCGGACGCTTGCCGAGAAAGGATCTGTCCCTCCTGCCGTTGCCCTGTGGGTTCCGGACCTGGTGTTTTTCTGTTTGGGGTGTTTCCTGCTACGGAGAGCATCGCTGGAGAAGAGTATTCCAACCTTCGATTATAAGGCCGCTCTCAATTATTTCAGGAAGGCGGCCTGATGGGCATCCTTGACCGCTACATAGGCCGCACCTGGCTACGGCTGCTCATGCTCTGTCTGAGCGGTTTCGTCTCCATCTACCTGGTCATCGACCTGATAGAAAAGATTCCCCGTTTCCTGCGTTACGGCGGGGAGGCCGGGGACATCGCCCAGTACTTCGTCTGGAAGCTTCCGGAAATGATCAGCCGCACGGCCACCTTTTCGATCCTGATGGCGACCCTGTTGACCCTCGGGATGCTGTCGCGCGACAGCGAGATCATTGCCATGCGCAGCTGCGGCGTCAGCCTGCTGAGGATCTCATTGCCGATGCTGTTCCTCGGCTTAGTGGCAAGCCTTCTCCTGCTGTTCAACTCCGAATTCGTGCTGCCGCACAGTTATGCACGCACTGAAATGATTGATCGGGTCAAGATCAAGAAGAAAGGGGAGCGCATTACCTTCAAGCGGAACAATATCTGGTTCCGCTCGAATGACATGATCATGCAGGCCCGGTTGTTCGAACCGAAAACTAAAACGCTGAGCGGGATTGTTGTGTGGGGCATTGATGCCGAGATGAATCCGGTCAGCAGGATAGATGCAACTTCAGCTACCTACAACGACGGCCGTTGGCTGCTGAACGGCGCGACAAAACGCGATTTCCAGACGCCTGCCGGATATGCGCCGCAGCGGCTGGAATCGGAGACGCTTGATCTCAACCTCAAGGTGTCTGATCTTCAGGTTCTTGATGTGGATGCCGATAACATGAGCATCCGCACGCTGAAGGAGTATGCGGACAATCTGATGCGCGGCGGGTATCAGGCGTACCGTTATCTGACCCTGATGCATACCAAGATTGCCACACCCTTTGCCGCCGTGATCATGGTACTGCTCGGCATCCCCTTTGCGCTGCGCAACACAACTCGCTCCGGCGGCATTGCCATGGGGATCGGCGCCAGCATCGGCATCGGCTTTGCCTATTTTGTCGTTAACGCCGTATTGCTTTCATACGGACGAAGCGGTGTCATGCCTCCCGTCATTGCAGCGTGGGGTGCCAATGTGCTTTTCATGATGAGCGGAATCTGGCTGGCAATGTCGGTGAAAAAGTAGGATAATGCCATTACTTTTATGATAGGAAGTATCCCGATGCTCCGAATATCATTACGAACTCTTGTTATTGCGTTCTGTCTCTGTCTGGCCGGTGCCGCAAGCGCCGCCGAACGTCCGAAGCGTGATAAGGTTGCGCCCATACCGGTTCCTGCCCCTGCGGTAACGCCGGTGACAATCCTGAGCATCATTCCTGCCCAGGCGGAGCAGGGGGCACGGGTGCAGCTGTCAGGCTCCGGCTTCGGGGAAAGCGCAACGGTCTTTTTGGGGAGCAACGAGATTCCTGCCCGGCTCAGTTCCGCCAAACAGGCTGAATTCAATATCCCGCCGCAGCTGGAACCGGGATTGTACGCCCTGTACCTGAAGCGTTCCGACGGCACCGCGGGCAGATCCTACAACTTCCTCGTTCTCCCGGTACGGCCCGTTCTGAACAGCCTGCAGCCTGCCCAGATCAGCTCATGTGCCACCGGCAGGGATCGTGAAGTCATTGCCTATGGCGCAAATTTCGGTAGCTCTTCGATGCTGTTCTTTGATGGTGCCGCGCTTGCCAGTTCCGTGCTTTCGCCTGAATCGATCTCGTTCAACGTGCCGAATGTTGCAGGGGGGCTGCATCATGTGCTGGTAAGAAATGCTCCGGAAAACGGTTCCGTGGCACTGAATCTGGCGGTGGAAACCAAGCCGGAAATCAGCCAGGTCTCGATCGGGGACGAGCATGTCAATTATTACGAACTGGTTATTACCGGCAAGAACTTTACTCAGAATTCTTCGGTGTATGTGGACGGTGTACAGCTTGGCGGACGTGGCGGGCAGGATATGACCGAGCGGGAAAAGCTGATCTACATTGACTGCACCAAACTGATTTACCAACGGCACCCCTATTCTCCGGTCAGCAAGGATTTTCGCCTTCAAGTGGTGAATCAGGGCGGCGAGGGGAGTCAGGTTGTAACGATGTCGGCTCCATAAGTTTAAATTATAAGATTAAAAGGATATGTATAACATGTTGGCAAGAAACAGGTTTTATTCGCTGTATGTTCTCTGGATCATCATCATTATTTTTTCCGTACTAACCAGAACCATCCTGCTGGTCAAGTCGCTTCCGCAGCTCGATCTCTCGCTGACGCTGTTCCTGAAAATATACGCAGTCGGGTTTTTCTTCGACTGCGTGACCTTCACCTATTTCGCCATACCGTTCGTCCTGGCACTCGTGGTTCTCCCGGACAGGGTCTTCAACAGCTCGTTCTTCAGGATCTGCAGCTATACC
>Ga0154471_121_pt2 | contig 48865 bp, 48 predicted proteins | sample RifGroC2_FD_115950 | JGI IMG/M metagenome (GOLD analysis project Ga0154471, IMG submission 115950) | Geobacteraceae bacterium GWC2_53_11
AAAGGCGGTCGGGATTGCAGGCGGAGCTTTGGCAGCATCCTCAGTCAGCCGTGTGGTCATGGCGGCGTTGCCCGAACCCGCTACGCAAAGTTCCCCGGACACCATGCCGCCGCTGGTGCCAAACAATGGACATCATTACAACCCGGTAGTGACGCTCAATGGCTGGACATCGCCCTGGCGCATGAATAACGGGGTGAAAGAGTTCCATCTGGTAGCGGAGCCGGTTGTGCGTGAAATGGCACCCGGCATGAAGGCACACCTGTGGGGGTACAACGGGCAAAGTCCCGGTCCCACCATTGAGGTGGTCGAAGGTGATCGGGTACGCATATTTGTGACCAACCGGCTCCCCGAGCACACCAGCATCCACTGGCACGGCCAGCGGCTTCCCAACGGTATGGATGGCGTTGCCGGGCTTACCCAGCCGGCAATCCAGCCGGGCAAGACCTTTGTTTACGAATTTGCGGCACGGCGTCCCGGTACGTTCATGTACCATCCTCACGCCGATGAAATGACGCAGATGGCGATGGGGATGATGGGGTTCTGGGTCACCCATCCAAAAGCACGGCATCCTCTGATTGATGAAGTGCAGCGTGATTTCTGCTTCCTGCTGAATTCTTACGACATAGACCCTGGCAGCTATACACCGAAGATCATGACCATGCTGGACTTCAACCTGTGGTCCTGGAACAGCCGCATTTTTCCGGGTATCGATTCGTTGAACGTGCGTTTGCATGACAAGGTGCGCATCCGTATCGGCAACCTGACCATGACGAACCACCCGATACATCTGCATGGTCATGAGTTTCTGGTAACCGGTACGGATGGCGGACCTGTCCCGAAGAGCGCACGCTGGCCCGAGGTTACTACCGATATTGCCGTCGGTCAGATGCGGCAGATCGAATTTGTGGCCGATGAAGAAGGCGATTGGGCCTTTCACTGCCACAAGAGTCACCACACGATGAATGCGATGGGGCATGACGTGCCTACTCTGATCGGTGTGGATCACCGAAGCGTGGCCAGGAAGATTACCAACCTTATTCCCGACTACATGGTGATGGGTGAGCGCGGCATGGCAGATATGGCCGAGATGCAGATGCCGCTGCCCGACAATACGATCCCAATGATGACCGGCGATGGGCCGTTCGGTTCTGTAGAAATGGGGGGGATGTTCTCGGTGGTAAAGGTGCGCAAAAACCAGAAACCGGGTGATTACACCAATCCGGGCTGGTACAGGCAACCATCCGGCACGGTAGCTTTTGAGTATGCCGGGATGATGGCAGAGCCGGCCCGCTTTAAATCTGAATCAGGAAAATCCATGCCGCTCAAACAAAAACCTGCTCAGGAGCTGGAGTTTCAGATTCGCAAACCAGTCGGCCATTCTGGTCATTGATCGTGGGAGGTCACCTATGAAGCTCAATTACTTTATCGCGGTACTGTCAATCATTGTCTTTGCAAGTATGGCCTGTGCCAGTGGCAATCATGCCGGTGACCATGGATCGGTCGATGCCATCGGGCAGGCCGGTAACCCGCAAAAAGTTACCCGTACCATAACGGTTGACATGTCGGATTCAATGAGATTCACGCCGTCAACCATCACGGTCAAGCAAGGCGAAACCATCCGGTTCAATGTGAGGAATTCCGGCAAGCTTCAACACGAAATGGTGCTTGGCACGGAAAAGGAGTTGAAGGAACACTATGAATTCATGAAGAAGCATCCGGAGATGGAGCATGCTGATGACAACATGGTGACGGTTCAATCGGGAAAAACCGGAGAGATCACCTGGCATTTTACCAAAGCGGGCAGCGTTTCTTTTGCCTGCCTGCTGCCGGGTCACTATGAAGCAGGGATGAAGGGAACGGTAAAGGTGAAAGCCGACACCAGGAAAAGCGGGGATAAAAAATGAAAACTATGAAATCACTGTCAATAGCCCTTGCGCTCCTGTTGATATTCGGCATAACCGGCAATGCACTGTCAGAGGAAAAACAGGGTGATGCCATCATGCAACAGTCGCCCGCTTCAGTTGAGATGACTGACGGCGTAATACGCAAAGTTGACAAGAGCAACAGCAAGATCACCATAAAACATGGTGAAATTAAAAATCTTGATATGCCGGGAATGACAATGGTGTTTCAAGTAAAACATCCTGACTTGCTTGAAAAGGTGCAAGCTGGAGACAAAGTGAAATTCAGGGTCGAAAAATCAGGAAGTGCGTTTGTGGTCACCGACATCCAACTCGATAGATAATGTGCCGGTGGGGGCTCCCAGCAAGCCGGGCAAAATGGCGGTACATACTCGTAGCGACAGTATGAGAAGAAGGACTGATGTCAAATCAAGTGATTATGTGGACTGTTTTCGGCCTGCTGGTAGCCATCATGCTGGTCATCGACCTCGGACTGAACCGTAAGAGCCATGAGATCTCCTTCCGGGAGGCACTCACCTGGAGTGCGATCTGGATCTCTCTGGCTCTGATCTTCAATGCCGGTATCTACCTGTATCTGGGGCAAGCCAAGGCGCTGGAGTTCTTTACCGGATACGTTATTGAAAAGTCCCTTTCGGTTGACAACCTGTTTGTCTTCATCATGATCTTTTCCTACTTCCATGTACCACGCCTTTATCAGCCGAAGATCCTGAAGTGGGGTATCATCGGCGCACTGGTGATGCGGGCACTCTTTATCTGGCTGGGGATCGAACTGCTGGAGGCATTCCACTGGATGATCTACGTCTTCGGTGCGATCCTGATCGTGACCGGTATCAAGATGGCGTTCGGCGGAGATGAGAAAATCGAACCGGAGAAAAACCCGCTGGTCAGGTTGGTACGACGATTCATTCCCATCACGAAACGGGTATGGGGAGATCGGCTATTTATCGCTAAAAGAGGTGTCCGGGCAGCCACTCCACTATTTCTTGCACTGGTGATGATCGAATCGAGCGACGTGATATTTGCCCTTGATTCTATACCGGCCGTGTTTGCCGTCACCAGAGACCCGTTTATTGTCTATACTTCCAACGTCTTTGCCATCATGGGACTCAGGGCGCTCTATTTCCTTCTCTCCAATGTAATGGGGATGTTCGTCTATCTGAAACTGGGGATATCATTTGTCCTGACATTCGTCGGGGTCAAGATGCTTCTGGCAGATACCCGGTTCGAGATACCGATGCATTTCTCACTCGGAGTTATTTTCGGCGTGCTGGTCATTTCCATCATTATTTCGATCATTGTCGGGAAAAAGCGCAGCAATGTGGCTCTGTAATTCCGGTTATGATTTGGGAATTGACCCATGTTCCGGGAAAGGTGACCTATCTCGGTTTTTCTCTGATCTTTACACCGACAGATCTTCTCGAAGCTAACAGCCAATACACCGCTACTATTACGACCGGGGTCAAAGACATTGCGGGTAATGCACTGCCAAGCGACTATGTATGGAGCTGGACGACAGGTTCGAGCTTGAACATGGCCACACCGGTTATTCAATACACCATTCCGCTCAACACGCAATCAAGTGCAAAAAGTCTACTCGAACGGCACTTCCAGCGTAAGATTTTAAAAAAATATCGATGTTGCCTTACCGCCGTTGTACAGACCAACCATGACGGCGAAAATGCCTCCTTCATCTTCGAGAAGCGCCACACCATGCCTTTACTTCACATAAATAAACGGACCTATAACCAATAATCAGGTTGCTATGACGTAAGTTGTCATATGGTTGATGTAGCATGCTCTCTAAGGAGGGTATGCCATGAATATGAAAGAGTTTAGCACCCAGTTTCCCGATGAGGAAGCCTGCCGAGAGTATCTGGAATTGATGATATGGCCTTCAGGCCGAATCTGCCCCCATTGTGGACGTCTGAAGTCCTGGAGCATATCAGCAGAAGGCCGCCGCTATGGACTGTATGAATGTGCTGCCTGTGGTAAGCAGTTCACTGTCACCACGAAGACACCGCTTCACAGTACCAAGCTGCCGCTGAGAACCTGGTTAATGGCCATGTATTTCATGCTCAACTCCAGCAAGGGGATTTCATCTGTTTTCCTTGCGAAGTGGATCGGCACATCTCAGAAGACAGCCTGGAAAGTTGGCCACGCTGTTCGGGCAATTATGGCCTCACAGGCAGACGGCATGCCCAGACTTGCCGGGACAGTTGAACTTGACGAGAAGTATCTCGGCGGCAAGCCCCGGTATCAGAAAGACGTTAAACACAAACGAGGGAGAGGCACCGCCAAGTCATGTGTTTTCGTTGCCGCAAGCCGTGATGGTCATGTGCGGGCACACGTTGTTGAAAATGATAGCTATTCAGAGCTTGCTCCACAGGTTAACCGATTTGTTGATACAAAAGCTGATCTCATGAGTGACCAGCTTCAGGTTTACCGTAAGATCTCTGAAGATTATGCCAGTCACGCGTCAGTCAATCATGGAACAAAGGAGTTTGTGAACGGTACCGTTCACAACAATACAGCCGAATCGTTCAATGCAATTCTTGAGCGAGCCAAACAGGGAGTTTTCCACGCATTGAGCAGACGGCATCTTCAGCGCTACGTCAGCGAGGTTGTCTTCCGATGGAACCACCGTGAACCGGCAAGGGAAATATCAAAGAACGGCATCAAAAAAATCATCTACAAGGCAAAACCGATACTTGAACAACTTCGATCACTGCTCAGGTATGCGGTTGGAACTCAACTCAGAAGATCCTTTGTCGGTGGGATCTTCATACCAAGACCTGCTTTTCGGTTATAGGTCCGTAAATAAATACCCGATCATTTAAGCTGGTTACAAAAAAAACACTCTGTTGTTCTCAGATAATTCTCTAGTGCAAGGTATGTTGTTATCCCAGTCATTGACAACAGACAACACGATGATATTTCGAGACTTTATTTGAGCGCAGTTTTGTTTCTACTGCAACATAAGTTGCAGTAGAAACACCAGTAATTATAGATTATAAAATCAATTTCTCTCGTATATTCGGAGAGTTGTCGCATTTTTCAATTAGGAATTCCATGGCATTAAAGTTGCTGATTACACACAAACATTCTGATATCAGGAGGATCAAAAGATGTCTTTTTCAGATAAGGAAGCTCTCATCGTCGGGGGTAGTAGTGGTATGGGGCTGGAGAGTGCCAGGCTGCTGGTACAAGCAGGCGCTTCAGTGACGCTGGTTGGACGAAGCCTGGAAAAGCTGGAGAGAGCGCGTGATACGTTCACTATTCGTGACAATGTCCACACGATTCAGTGTGACCTTCTAAAAGAAAAGGACATCAACGATTTAGTTCTACATGTGCGCGATAATATGAAAGATATGAAATATCTGGTCAACGCAGCGGGCGTATTCTCTCCAAAGTCATTTTTAGAACATACCTATGAAGATTATGACGCCTACATGGAACTTAACAAGGCAACCTTCTTTGTGACCCAACAGGTAGCCAGGAACATGACAGTAAACGGCGGCGGGTCAATAGTAAACATTGGCTCCATGTGGGCCCATCAGGCAATAAAGGCAACACCTTCTTCGGCCTACTCGATGGCCAAGGCCGGTTTGCACTCCCTGACTAATCATCTGGCCATGGAACTGGCAGAATTTGACATCCGGGTCAACGGAGTTGCTCCTGCTGTGGTAGAGACTCCCATCTATGGCTCCTTCATTAATCCCACCGAGATTCATGCTGCTCTCCAAGCCTTTAATAACTTTCATCCAATCGGGCGAATCGGAAAACCTATCGATGTGGCGGCAGTAATCATGTTCCTGCTCTCTGACGATGCCAGTTGGGTGACAGGGGCGATCTGGAATGTAGATGGCGGGGTGATGGCAGGACGTAACCAGTAGCCCTGGTAATCACTAATTGGCTGCTGGCCATTATCGTAAAAGTCAATAACACGGAACTTTGGGCAGATATCGCGAATTCCAAGGGGGTTGATCATGAGCGAAACAGTTTCACGACGTGATTTTTTCAAAATAAGTGGTGGAGTGGCTGCCGGTGTAGGTCTGGCTGTGAGCGGAATGGCAGCGCATTCTGCTGAAGCGGCAGTCAATACCAGCACCAATTTGCCCTACCGGAGTAAACCGATAGCGAACATCAGAACAATGAAAACAAATGACCCGGTGCACTTTGCCTATCCGGACTCAGCCAGCCCCTGTGTGGCAATCAAGACGGGCAATCCGGTTCCGGGTGGCATCGGTCCGGACAAAGACATCATCGCCTACAGCACGCAGTGCACCCATCATGGCTGCCCGGTCTCTTATGATCCAAAAGAGAAGTCGTTCAAATGCCCCTGTCACTTCAGTCTGTTCGATGCGGAAAAGCAGGGTCAGGTTATTTGTGGTCAGGCGCCTACCAAGTTGCCGCAAATCGTACTGGAATATGACACTAAATCCGGGTCAATTTTTGCGGTTTCCGTGATTGGCCTGATTTATGGCCGCCAGGCAAATATCCTCTAAGGAGATAAGCTATGTCAGAAGATCGTCTCGTATTGCCGCCGGTTAATGCGCACAAGACCAACTTGACCTGCCATTTCTGTATCGTGGGCTGTGGTTACAAAGTTTACAAATGGCCGGAAAACAGAGAGGGTGGCAAGGCACCCAATCAAAACGCCCTGAAACTCGATTTTCGTAAACAGATTCCCGCATTTTCTGTCATCGCAACCAAGGCGCAACAGACTGTCGTAGCGGATAAAGATGGCGGCCGTTACAACGTGTTGATTGTTCCGGACAACGACTGTGTCGTGAACCGTGGTGGCGGATCCTGGCGAGGCCTGCATATGGCAAGCTACATGTACAACGCCGACAAGCAGCCCAATGCCCGCCTGATTCATCCGCGTATGCATACCGGCGACCAGTGGCTGGATACCAGCTGGAAACAGGCGCTCGCCTTGTATGCCGGTGTGACCAAAAAAATTCTGGACAGCAAAGGTCCCCGTGAGATCGCCTTTGATAGTGCAGATCACGGCGGTGCCGGCGGCGGCTTCGAAAACACCTGGGGAGCGGGCAAGCTGATGTTCACCGCATTGCAAACTCCGCTGGTGCGCATCCACAATCGCCCTTCCTACAATTCAGAATGCCACGCCACCCGGGAAATGGGCATCATGGAATTGAACAATTCCTACGAGGATGCTGAAATTGCCGACTGCATCATGGCCGTCGGCTGCAACCCGTATGAATCGCAAACCAACTATTTCCTCTACCACTGGGTACCCAACCTCAATGGCACCAGCATGGACAAGAAGAAGAAATGGTTCGGTACGGAAATCATCGGCAAAGCCCGCATTATTTACGTTGATCCGCGCAAAACCACAACAATCAGCATCAGCGAGTCAATAGCTCCGGATCGAGTGCTGCATCTGGACATCCAGCCGGGTACTGACGTAGCACTATTTAACGGACTGTTCACCTATGTGGTCGAGCAAGGCTGGATAGACCGGGACTTCATAGCCAGGCGCACCAAGGGCTTCGATGAGGCGGTCGCCGCCAACAGGATAAGTCTGGAAGAGAGCAGCAGGATTACCGGCGTATCCGTGGAGAAGCTCAAGCAGGCTGCCGAATGGGCCTACAAGCCGAAAGACGACGGCAAGAGGAAGCGTACCATGCATGCCTACGAAAAAGGCATCATCTGGGGCAACGACAACTACGCCATCCAGTCGTCACTGCTCGATCTGGTTATCGCCACACACAATGTGGGTGGTCGTCGTGGTACCGGTTGTGTGCGTATGGGGGGCCACCAGGAAGGGTATGCCCGCCCGCCCCACCCCACCGGAGAAAAACTTTACAACGACCAGGAAATCATTGCCGGTAAAGGCATGATCTACACCGCCTGGGGTGCGAACCCGTTCCAAAGCACCTGCAACGCCGAGCAATTCCGCGAAGTAGTGCTGCGGCGCTCCCGGATTGTCAAGGAAGCGATGCAAAAAAGCCGGAGAGCAACCACCGAACAAATGGTGGAAGCGATTTATGACGCCGTAGCCAACCATGGAGGCCTTTTTGTTGTTAACATCAATCTCTACCCGACCATGCTTGAGCAGGCTGCGCACCTGATGCTGCCGGCGGTACATCCGGGCGAAATGAACCTGACTTCCATGAACGGCGAGCGCCGTATGCGGCTGTCACAAAGATTCATGGATCCACCGGGCAGTGCCAAAGCGGACTGCCTGATTGCTGCCGATATCGCCAACACCTTGAAGGAACTGTACAAAGCTGAAGGCAATGACAAGATGGCGGACCGCTTTAAAGGCTTTGAGTGGAAAACGGAAGAAGACGCCTTCAACGATGGCTTCCGGCTACAGGGTGCGAAAGATGTAGGCGGCGTGATCCACAGCCAGGGTGGCGACACCGGCTATCTGGCAACGTACGCATTGCTTGCGGCTGCCGGCAACAACGGCGTGCAATTGCCGATCAAGGAAGTGAGTAACGGCAAGCTGATCGGAACCGAGATGCTCTATACCGACAAGTTCGGTACCGATGACGGATTGGCGCATTTCAAGCCTTCACCATGGAAGGGGCTGCTACCCGCCGTGCAAGGGCAGAAGGACAAATATCGTTTCTGGATCAACAATGGCCGTATCAATGAAACGTGGCAAACCATGTTTCACGAACTGGCTGCAAGTAACGGATATGCAGCGGATACCACAGAGCGCTGGCCAATGGCACCGCTGGAGATCAATCCGCAGGATGCGCAGGAACTGGGTGTCGCCAGTGGTGATATCGTTGAGGTATTCAACGACTATGGCTCCACGTATGCCATGGCTTATCTTGTACCGACCATGAAACGCAACCAGGTGTTCATGCAGTTTGGGCACTTCAATGGCGTGATGGGTGATGTGACCACCGAAGCCGTTGACCGCAATGTCATCCCTTACTACAAGGGAGCATGGGCCAATTTGCGCAAGGTGAGCAGCGGTGAATACAAGAAAACCGTCAGCTTTAAGAGCCGGTTGTACACGGCTTGACCGCGAGTATTGTAAGATCGGCGGTATGATCACTTCAGCGGTACACGTACTCATTATGACACCAGTGATATTCGTGCTTATGAAGAAGCGGGATCTGATAGAAGGGACGACTGCATTATTCGGGGATGAAACATTGAAAACGAATGGACGGGTATGGACTCCGGCGGTGAGCCATGACAATCAGTACGGAAAAAGAATCCCCGACAATACCGCTCGCGGACCCGGATGACAGAAACCATGAAGCGGGCAGCCGCATTCTTCTGCTGAGCCTGTCGGCCCTCGGGATTGTCTACGGCGATATCGGGACGAGTCCGATCTATGCCTTGCGTGAATGTTTTCACGGTTCTCACCCATTTCCACCGACGGAATCAAACATCCTTGGCGTACTGTCGCTCATCTTCTGGGCGCTCATGATCATAATTTCGCTCAAGTACCTGATCTACGTAATGAGAGCCGACAACCACGGAGAAGGAGGCATCCTGGCGCTGCTGGCATTGCTTGCGCCCTGGAAAGACCATTCGCAGAAAAGCCGGGTATTGCTCTTTATCGGGCTGTTCGGCGCGGCGCTCCTCTATGGCGACGGGGCGATCACCCCGGCCATTTCGGTGCTCTCCGCCGTAGAAGGTCTGGAGATTGCGGCGCCGGGGCTGAAGCCGTATGTGCTGCCGATTACCATAGCGGTTCTGGTGCTCCTCTTCCGTTTCCAGAAGCGCGGCACCACCCGGATCGGAATAATTTTCGGCCCCATTATGCTCCTCTGGTTCGCAACCCTGGCGCTCTTAGGTATCAGCTGGATTGTCCGGGCACCGCAGGTACTCGCCGCCATCAACCCGTCTCATGGAGTTATTTTCTTTATCCACAACGGCTGGCGCGGTTTTGTTGTTCTCGGGGCCGTCTTCCTGGTGGTGACCGGCGGAGAAGCTCTTTACGCCGACATGGGACATTTCGGACGTTTTCCGATCAGGCTTGCCTGGTTCGCTTTGGTGCTCCCTGCTCTCCTGCTCAATTATTTCGGTCAGGCGGCCCTGATCCTGCTCCACCCGGAGCAGGCGCATCAGCCGTTCTTCAATCTTGCCCCGGACTGGGCGCTCTACCCTCTGGTTCTGCTTGCCACATGTGCCACCGTTATTGCCTCACAGGCCGTTATCTCCGGGGCTTTTTCCCTTACCAGGCAGGCCGTGCAGCTCGGGCAGTGCCCGCATGTCCACATTATCCAGACCTCTCAGGAAGAAATTGGACAAATCTACATTCCCAGTGTCAATTGGCTGCTCATGGTTGTGACGATCTCACTCGTGTTAGGCTTCGGCACGTCGAGTAAACTTGCCGGTGCGTACGGAGTGGCGGTTACGACTACCATGGTGATCACGGTTGTGTTGGCCTATTTTGTAGCCGTAGGGACATGGCGGTGGCATCCCGTCACTGCCGGAGTTGTCACAGTACTGTTCCTGACGGTAGACGTGGCTTTTTTCGGAGCGAACATGATGAAAATAGGATCCGGCGGATGGTTCCCCCTGGCAGCAGGCGGTATCGTTTTCACCATGATGGCGACCTGGCGGCGCGGCAAGGAAATCCTCACCCAACGATATGAAGAAGACATGGAACCTCTTGAAAACTTCCTGCTCCGGATTGCCGAAAATCCCCCGTTGCGTGTTCCGGGCACGGCGGTATTCATGGTCAAGCGGATTCCCGGAACGCCTCCCCAACTGCTCCATCATCTCGCCCATAATCAGGTTCTTCATGAGCAGGTCATATTTCTCAGCGTCGTTACCAAAGAAGTCCCACGGGTATCAGCTGAAAATCGGCTTGAGGTCATAAAGATGGAACAGGGGTTCTCCCAGGTGATCGTCAACTACGGTTTCATGCAAAGCCCTCATGTGCCGGTTGCCTTGCGGGAATGTGAATCATTCGGTTTGAAGGTAAACCTGGACACCGTCACGTACTACCTGGCCCACGAGACTCTGATTCCCTCCCTGAAACGACGAGGAATGGTGCTCTGGCGGGAAAAACTGTTCTCGTTTATGACCCGGAACGCTATGCCGGCGACTGATTTTTTCAGGATTCCGCCAGAACGGGCCATTGAATTGGGTATACGGATCGAAATTTAATTTGGCTGGGCGCAGCAAAGAAGGCTCAAAGTTTACAAAAGAAAGCCCCCATCTCGCAGCTCGAAATGGGGGCATCTTCTCCAAGCACAAAACCCGTAAAAAGCTTACGTCAAATTCCAGATCATCATTTCCAGTATGTCTCTCCAGTTCTTGCCGATTTCGTTGACGACCGTCGGCTCAAAACCGCAGTGCATCATGCACTGGGCACAGCGGACATCCTTCCCTACCCCGTACTTACTCCAGTCGGTCTTTGCCATCATCTCGGCATAGGTTGGATAATGGTCATCGGTAATCAGGTAGCACGGAGCTTTCCAGCCGCGCGGATTGCGAGTCGGGTTGCCCCAGGGGGTGCATTCCAGCTTTTTTTCGCCCTTGAGAAAGCGCAGATACATCGGTGTCGAATAGAAACGATGCTTTTTGCTCATCTCGTAGACATCGATAAACTTTTTCTCAATCTCACGCCGCTCCAGAAAAAGCTTTTCGCCGACCGCCTCATAGCCGAAACCGGGCGCTACCAGCACTCCGTCAACACCAATATCCTCAAGCTTGCTGAACAGCATCTCAATTTCGACCAGATCGGTTTCCTTGAAAATGGTGGTATTGGTGCATACCCTGAAACCAAGCTCTTTCGCCTTCTTGATGGCTTCCATGGCAATCTTGAAGGCGCCTTGGCGCTCCAGAATACGATCATGGGTCTCTTCCAACCCGTCCACATGGATATTGAGCGTAAAATTGGGGTGAGGCGTCATGCTGTCAAGCGCTTTTTCAAGCAGGATGCCGTTGGTGCAGAAGTAGATATGCTTGCCCCGCTTCAGCACACCGGCAATAAGTTCATGGATGTGGGGATAGAGAAAAGGCTCGCCACCGGTGATGGTGACAACCGGTGCCGGACATTCATCCACCGACTTCAGGCACTCTTCCAGGCTCATCATATCCTGAATTGTGTCGGCATATTCGCGGATTCTGCCGCAACCGGAACAGGCGAGATTGCAGAGGTGGGTCGGTTCCAGCATCAGGACCAGCGGATATTTTTCTATTTTGTTGATCTTGTTGGTGATGATGTATTTGGTAAGATCGTAATTCAGCCGCAGAGGAAAACGCATTGTTAAGTTCCTTATTTAACCAAAACGGCAATTATGCCACAGAGGCTCAGAGACGCAGAGAGAAACACAGGGTTTTATTATGTCTTCCTCTGTGGCTCTGCGTCTCTGTGGCAAAATGTTATCGTTCCCACATTTCCTTCTTGTCCTTGCCGAGATAGGCACGCTTTACCTCGGCATTTTCCAGCAGTTCATCAGCCGGTCCTTCGAGAATGACCTTGCCGGTTTCCAGCACATAGCCGCGATCAGCAAGTTTCAGGGCAGCCTTGGCATTCTGTTCGACCAGCAGGATGGTTGTGCCGTTCTCCTGTCGCAACCGCTCCAGCACCCGGAAGATCTCTTGCACGACCAGCGGGGCAAGCCCCATAGACGGTTCGTCAAGGAGCAGCATTTTCGGGTTCGCCATGAGCGCCCGGCCGATGGCCAGCATCTGCTGTTCGCCGCCGGACATGGTGCCGGCCAGCTGTTTGCGCCGTTCTAATAGACGCGGAAACAGGGTAAACACCTTTTCCATATCCTTGTGGATGGAGGCTTTTCCTTCCCTGCTCCGATAGCGCAGGTATGCTCCCAGCTCCAGATTATCCTCGACGGAAAGGGGCTTAAAGACCTGTCGCCCCTCAGGAACCTGGGAAATGCCGCGCTGCACGATTTTGTCCGGCGCCAGAAACGTGACCGTTTCCTTGCAGAAATTGACCTCACCGGCAGAGGCGGGCGTCACGCCGGAGATGGTGTTGAGGATGGTGGTCTTGCCGGCCCCGTTAGCGCCGATCAGGGTAACGATCTCTCCTTCGCCCAGATGGAGGGAAACGTTTTTGAGGGCGTGTACTTTTCCATAATAGGTATTGATGTTTTTAAGTCGCAGCATCAGTCGTCATCCCCCAGGTATGCAGCAATGACTTCAGGACTTTCCTGAATCTGGCGCGGTGTCCCTTCCGCCAGTTTTTTGCCGAGGTTAAGCACCACGATCCGGTCACAGATATCCATGACCAGCTCCATATCGTGTTCCACCAGCACGACGGTAATATCCAGGTCACGAATACGTTTGATCAGCCCGGCAAGGGCGAGCGTTTCCTGGCTATTCAGTCCGGCGGCCGGCTCATCCATGAGGACGATACGTGGCCCGACCGCCAGCGCCCGGGCGATCTCCAGCAGGCGCCCCTTGCCGAACGGCAAGCTACCGGCTGTGTGGTCCGCAAGATCGGCAATGCCGGTAAATTCCAGCCATTTCAGTGCGCCGTCTCGGATGCGGCGCTCTTCGGAAACAGTCCAGGGCATTTTAAGCGCACAAGCCAGCAGACCGCTGGAACTCTTGGTATGCATGCCGACCATGACGTTTTCCAGCACGGTCATACCGCCGAACAGTTCGATATTCTGAAAGGTCCGCACCATGGCCAGTCGGGCCAATCGTTCCGGCGGCAGGCCGGTGACATCCTTACCCTCCAGGGTGACCGTCCCGGCGGTCTGGTGATAAATGCCGGTAATAATGTTGAACAGCGTGGTTTTACCGGCGCCGTTCGGACCGATCACGCCGGTGATGTCCCCCTTGGCAATGGAAAAGGAGACCGAATCAAGAGCGGTGACACCGCCGAATATCTGCGTAATGCCGGAAACTTCAAGCATTGTCGCCCTCCCCCTTCTGCTTGAAAATTTTCCGGTAGAGAGCGGGAATACCACGCACGAGTCCACCTGGCATGAACATGACCATGATCATCAGCAGGGCACCGTAGATAATAATATCGTAATCGTTGGCGCCGCGCAGGAACTCCGGCAGCAGCGTCAGCAGTGCGGCACCAAGGAATGACCCATAAATACTGCCGAGTCCGCCGATAACAACCATCGTCAGCACTTCAATCGAAAAGTTGAAGCCGAAGGACGCTGGAGAAACAAACGTCATGGTGTGGGCGTACAGGCTGCCCGCCAGGGAGGAGATAACCGCCGAGAGAGCAAATATCTGCACTTTCAGAACCCGTGAGTTGACACCCAAAACCTGTGCCGCTACCTCTGAGTCATGCACCGCACGCAGCGCCCGGCCAATCCGGGAATTCGCCAGGTTGAGCGAAAACAACATAACCGCCAGGGTCACGCCCCAGATCAGGTAATAGTTTTTCACATCGGAATCGAACACAACGCCCGCCACTTCCAGATTCGGGATACCGGACAGACCGGACGGGCCGCCGGTCAGATCGACCGTTTCGTTGAACACGATGTAGATGATGATGCCGAGGCCGAGGGTCGCCATGGCAAGATAGTGACCTTTGAGCTTCAGAATCGGAAACCCGATCAGGTAGGCCAGGCAGCCGACCACAAGCGCCGCCAGCGGCATGGCGCTCCACGGATTCAGGGCGTAGGTAGTTGTCAGGACGCCGGAAATATACGCACCGAGGCCAAAGAAACCGGCGTGGCCGAGGGATATCTGGCCGGCATAGCCAAGCAGCAGGTTGAGGGCAATGGCCAGCATGGTGTTGATGCCGACAAACACCAACACGTTCATCAGGTAGCCACCGTGAAAAAAATGGGGAGCAACCATGATCAACAGGGCAAAAGCAATAAACAGGAGCAGATCACGTTTCATACGTTACACCCGCTCCGAGTCGGCTTTGCCGAACAGTCCTTGCGGCCTGAGAAACAGGATCAGCAGGAGGATGATAAAGGCGATGGCGTCCTTGTACCCCGACGAGATCAGACCGGCGCCGAGAGATTCGAGTATACCCAGGAGCAGGCCGCCGATTACCGTGGAGATACCACTGCTCATGCCGCCGATGATTGCCGCGCAGAACCCTTTCAAGCCCAGCATGACACCGACATCGTAGGCGGTCATGGTCAGGGGGGCCACGATGATTCCGGCAACCGCTCCCATGGCCGAACTGATGATAAAGGAAAACAGCACCATGCGCCGCACGTCAATCCCGACCAGACCGGCGGCCCGGCGGTTGTAGGAACAGGCCCGCATCGCCTTGCCGCTAATGGTGTGATAGAAATAGAGCTTGTTGAAAATGATAATTATCAGGGTGATTGCCAGGATCCAGAGATGCTGCGGGAGAATGGTGGCGCCGCCAATGGCAATAGGGGTATCACCGGAAAACGGAGGGATCGCATGGGTATCCTTGCCCCACACCAGCATTGCCAGACCGCGGATCAGAATGCTCCCGCCGATGGTAATGATGACCAGATTGATCGGGGTCGGCTGGCGAAGCGGCCGGATAGCCAGCCGCTCGAACAGGACTCCGATGACAGTGCAGACGGCAACGGCACAGGGAATCGCCGCCCAGAGCGGGAGCTGTAAAAGCTCCAGGCAAGAGAGCGTCACCAGCCCGCCCAGCATGACGAATTCACCCTGGGCAAAGTTGATGATGCCGGTGGCGTTGTAAATGATCGAAAAACCGATGCCTATCAGCGCATAGATGGCGCCGGTCGAAAGACCGGACAGCGAATATTGAAGAATCTGATCGAACTGCATTGGACCTCATAAAAGAGGGGCGAACGACTGTTCGCCCCTGCACAAAGAATTATTTCCGGACAACCTATTTGACGATAACCCAGTCTTTGTTCTTGATTTCAACCAGCACAAAAGCGTCCTTGCCCAACCCGGCATGGTCCTGGCCGGAATAATTGAAGCTGCCGCCGATACCGGCAAAGTTACGGGTTTTTTCCAACTGGTCGCGAATCGCAGCAGCCGTATCCGCACCTTTTTCAACGGCATTCCTGATCAGCATGACGGCGTCCCAGGCGTGTCCGCCAAAATGGTCACCTTCTGCACGATAATGTTTCTGGTAATCCTTGACGAATGCCATGAGTGATTTCTTCTGCTTATCGGAGCCGGACAACATATCGGCAACAACAACCTTGCCGGATGGGAGCTTGATCCCTTCGGCAGCTTCGCCGGCCAGTTCGATGAATTTCTTGGACGAAACGCCGTGGCTCATGAACAGCGGTGTTTTGATGCCGAGCTGGCGGGCGTTTTTGGCAATAACAGCCGGACCGGGGTTGGTACCCCAGCAGATTATGGCCTGGGCATGAGCGCCGCGAATTTTGGTCAGCTGGGCGGTCATATCCGTATCCTTGGGACCGTAGGTATCGTCGGAAACGATGGAGATACCGTATTTAGCAGCCTGCTGCTTAAGCTGTTCACGACCCGAGGCGCCAAAACCATCAGATACGGTGAGAATGGATACCTTGGTCATCCTGTTTTTCTGGAGGTGTTCAAATATTTTGCCGACAGCCAGCGCATCATTCTGGGCGGTTTTGAAGACCCATCGTTTAACCGGGTCAGTGATCTTGCTGCCCGCTGAACAGGAGATGAGGGGAATCTGCTCTTTTTCCGCAACCGGAATAACCGCCATGGTTTCACCGGTGGTGCTTGGTCCGATAATGGCCACGACCTTATCGTCCTTGATCAGCTTGGTAGCGAGCTGGACAGCTTTGGTAGCATCGCCTGCGGTATCGTATACCACCAGCTCCAGTTTACGGCCCTTGACGCCCCCTGATTTGTTGATTTCATCTATAACCATCTTGGCGCTGTTGCGTTCCGGCTCACCCAGGAAAGCGGCGGGTCCGGTAACGGCAAACAGTGCGCCAATTTTGATCGGTGCAGCGGCAAATACAGTCGTTGAAAACAGCAAGGTAACAGCTGCAAGTATGAAGTTCATAACTTTAAAGTTCATTGAACAATCCCCCTGAAATCCGGTTTAGTAGATTACTTGATCAGCGCCCAATCGCCCTTGACAACCTTGACCATCTCAAAGGCGGACAGATCCAGCCCGTTGTGGTCCTTGGCCGACATGTTGAAAACACCCGATATGCTCACAAGCTTGCTGGTGCGCTCTATACCGGCACGAATCAGGTCGGGAGTTGATCCGGACTTTTTGATGGCGTTGGTGGCCAGCAGGAACGCGTCGTACGCGTAACCGCCAAAGGTGGAAGCTTCGACTCCATACGCTTTTTTGTATGACTGGTCGTAGCTTTTCAGCAGGCTCTTCTGGACATCGTTTTTCGGGAGCGCATCGTACACTGCCAGCTTGCCGGCCGGGAGCATAACTCCTTCAGCGGAGTCGGCGCCTGCCAGTTCGATGTATTTTTTCGAGGCAACACCATGGCTCATGTAGAGCGGTGTCTTGATGCCAAGCTGTTTGACATTTTTGGTGATAACGGCAGGGCCCGGATTGGTGCCCCAGCAAATGATCGCATCCGGCTTGATGCCGCGGATTTTGGTCAGCTGCGCGGTCATGTCCGTATCCTTGGGACCGTACACTTCGTCGGCAACAACGGTGAAACCTTTCTGCTTGGCCAGTGCCTTGATCTGCTCGCGGCCCGAGGCGCCGAAGCCGTCGGTTACGGTCAACAGGGCAAAGCTCTTCTGTTTTTTGGCAGCCATGTAATTGAGGATTTTTTCTGCGGCAACATGGTCGTTAGCCGGAGTCTTGAATACCCAGTGTTTGGCCGGATCGGTGATTTTGATGCCGGCGGCGCAGGAAATCAGCGGCACTTTCTCTTTTTCCACGACTGGGATGACGGCCATGCTCTCGCCGGTGGTGCTTGGTCCGATGATGACGCTGACCTTGTCGTCCTTGATTAGCTTGGTAGCAAGCTGGACAGCCTTGGTGGCATCGCCGCCGGTGTCATAAATGACCGCTTCCAGCTTCACGCCGTTAATGCCTCCCTTGGCATTGGCTTCCTTCACCAGCAGCTCAAGGGTCTTTTTTTCCGGTTCGCCCAGGAACGATGCCGGACCGGTAACGGCAAAAAGGCCGCCGATCTTGATGGTTCCGGCTGCCAGCGACAACGACGCGGTGACGAGCACCAGACAGATACTGCTGAAGAGTAACGACAACTTTTTCATTGAGACCTCCGAGAGTGTAGTCAATCTACAAATTGTACAGTCTACTACCTTCAAGCATATTCACATTATTGGCCTTCAATGCGGCAATCGCTTTGTCCGTTTCATCAAAACGGAAAATGATGACCGCATTGCCGCCACAACGCTCCACATAGGCATACATATATTCGACGTTGATTGCTTCGCGATCCAGCGTCTGGAGAATCGCGGAGAGGCCGCCGGGACTGTCCGGTACTTCGACGGCAACAACTTCCGTCTGGTTGACCGTGAAACCGTGCTCTTTCAGCACCGTAGTCGCCTTGGCGCCGTCGTTGACGATCAGGCGCAGGATGCCGAAGTCCGACGTATCGGCCAGGGAGAGCGCCCGGATGTTGATAGCGGCTTCACCAAGAATACGGGTTATTTCGGCCAGACGGCCGGACTTGTTTTCGATAAAAATGGATATCTGTTCAACTTTCATTGTTTCCTCCTGTTAGTCCCCTCCCCCCTTGTGGGGGAGGGCTAGGGTGGGGGGAGAATTTATAGTTTCCGGTTATCAATAACCCGCTTTGCCTTGCCTTCACTCCGCTGGATCGTTTTTGGCTCGACCAGTTTTGCCGTGCAGGTAACGCCGAGCATATCCTTGATCTCTTTTTCGACCCGGCGCGACAGCGCCTGAAGCACCTTGATCTCATCGGAAAAGAGCTGTTCGCTGACTTCAACCTGCACGGTCAGCGTATCCAGCGTGCCCTGCCGGTCAACAATCAGCATGTAGTGCGGTTCGATCCCCTCGATGCCGACCAGTACCGCCTCAATCTGGGACGGGAACACGTTGACGCCCCGGATGATAAGCATGTCGTCGGAGCGTCCGCTCATGCGGGTGATGCGGGCGTGGGTGCGGCCGCAGATGCACGGCTCATAGGTAAGGCTGGTGATGTCGCGCGTACGGTAGCGGATCAGCGGGATGCCCTGTTTAGTGATGGTGGTGATGACCAGTTCGCCCCGCTCCCCTTCCGGGAGACGTTCGCCGGTATCCGGATCGATGATCTCGGGGATGAAGTGATCTTCCCAGATATGCAGACCTTTTTTGGCTTCGATGCACTCGATGGCAACGCCGGGCCCCATGATCTCCGACAGGCCGTAGATATCGATGGCCGACAGGTTGAGCTTCTGCTCAATCTCGCCGCGCATCTCCTCTGACCAGGGCTCGGCGCCGAAAATGCCGACGCGCAGCTTCAGCTTCTTGAAATCGACACCTTCCGCCTGCGCTTCCTCGGCCATGAACAGCGAGTAGGACGGGGTGCAGGTCAGTACCGTCGAACCGAAATCCTGCATGATCATGATCTGTCGCTTGGTATTGCCGCCGGAGATCGGAATAACCGAAGCCCCCAGCATCTCGGCACCGTAATGGGCGCCAAGTCCGCCGGTGAAGAGGCCGTAACCGTAGGCGTTGTGGATGATGTCGCCCTTATGGGCGCCGGCGGCGACGAAAGAACGTGCCATCAGCTCGGACCAGACCGAGATATCTTTCTTGGTATAGCCAACGACGGTCGGTTTGCCGGTGGTGCCGCTTGAGGCATGAATGCGGACGATCTCTTCCATCGGCGCGGCAAACAGGCCGTAGGGATAGGAATCGCGCATGTTCTGTTTGGTGGTAAAGGGGAGTTTCTGCAGGTCATCAAGGCATTTTACGGTCGCAGGCGAAACACCAGCAGCGGCAAAAGATGTTTTATAAAACGGCACGTTGGCATACACCCGTTCAAGCGTCGCTTGCAGACGTTTCAGCTGCAGAGCTTCCAGTGCGGGACGCGGCAGGGTTTCAAATTCGTCGTTGAAAAACATACGTCTTACCTCGATAGTATTTTTAGGCAATTTCCCTTCTCCCTGAGGACCCTCTGGGGCCTAAAGGAGAAGGTGGCCAAAGACCGGATGAGGGGGGACAGCACCATTATTGCAGCATTCCCCCTCACCCTAGCCCTCTCCCTCAGGGAGAGGGAATTGATTCAGAAAATCAAACCAACCCGGCGGCAAAGCTCTCCTGGGTGTAGCCGTTGACAACCACATCCAGATGGCCGTCGTTCGGACAGAACAGCAGGCCATGAACCGGTACATCCTTGGGAATCAGCGGGTTATGCCTGATGATCTTGACCACCCGTTCAATGTTTTCAACCGGATGGGCAAACACTCCCAGCCACTGCTTCAGGTCGGGAATATGGATATCGATCACATCAGGTGAAATGCCTCGCGCGATCATATCCTGCTTGATCGATTCGGCGTCGATCTGGGCCATGCCGCAATCGCGATGGCCGATGACAAACACCTCGTCCACGCCAAGCATGAAGATACCGGCCACCAGGCTCCGGATCACGGCGCCTGACATGGGATCGACAATGGTGTTGCCGGCGTTCTTGATCACCTTGGCTTCGCCGCGTTTGAGCCCCATGGCTGGTTCGAGGAAATCGACCAGACGGGTATCCATGCAGGTAAAGATCGCCAGCTGCTTCTGGGGCGATTTGGGCAGCGGCGGGAAAGCGTTCGGCTTCACAAAATTCTTGTTGGCGGCGATGATGGAGTCGAGCTGCGTCATTAGAGCGCCCTGCCCTGCTGGAATGCCAGCTTGTTGACCGCCAGCGCCTTCGGCGGCACCATCTTTTCCAGCGCTTTCAGCCAGAATTCTTCGGCAATGTCGAGACGCCTGGATACCGCACCCAGCAGGACCGTGTTGGCTGCCCGGACATTACCGGCGTCGGCGGCAATTCTTTGACCGTCCACCAGCAGGAAATCGGGGAAACGGGCCTTGATGCGTTCCACCAGCCCTTCAGGATACAGTTCCTGCCCCATCAGCACCGACGGCGGAGAAATCTGCAGATCGTTGGCCACCACGCTTCCACCCTGCTTGAGCAGCGGCAGCGAACGGGCGGTCTCCATCAGCTCGAAGCCGAACAGGATGTCACCCTCTCCTTCCGGCACGATAGGAGAGAATACCTCGGCGCCGAAACGGACATGGGACACCACGCTGCCGCCCCGCTGGGACATGCCGTGGATCTCGCTCTTTTTGACATCGAAACCGGCCAGCATGGCCGCTTCGGAAAGTATTTCGGATGCCAGCAGAATGCCCTGCCCGCCGACCCCGACCAGCAGTATATTCGTTATCTTATCGCTCATTTCACACCCCCGATTGCGCCAAACTTGCACAACTGGCGGCAGACATCACACCCCGTACAGAGCAGCGGATCAATATACGCCTTGCCTTTTTTGCTGCCATCCCCCGCCGGACGCCATTCAATGGCCGGACAGCCGATTTTCAGACAGGCGCGGCAGCCGGTACAGGCGTCGGCATCGACGGCGTAGACGGGCCCTTTCTGGAACACTTCTTCACGTTTGATCAACACGCACGGCTTGTTGGTAATGATTACGGACGGCTCGGGACGTTCCATCTCCTCGGCAATGACCCGTTTGGTTTCTTCCAGGTCAAGCGGGTTGATGATGCGGATGTGCTTGACGCCAAGCGCCTTGCAAAGGAGCGGAATCTGTACCGCGTTGGTCGGCTGATCCATCAGGGTAAAGCCGGACGCCGGATTGTCCTGGCGGCCGGTCATGGCGGTAATGCTGTTGTCGAGGATAATCACCGTGGCCGGGGCATTGTTGTAGACCATGTCCATGAGGCCATTGATGCCGGTGTGCAGGAAGGTGGAATCACCGATAACTGCCACAACCTTTTTCTTCTCCTCGGCGGAGACAACCTTGGTCACGCCGGTAGCCATGCCGATGGAGGCGCCCATGCAGACGCAGGTATCCATGGCGGAGAGCGGCGGCATGAAGCCGAGCGTGTAGCAGCCGATATCGCCGGTAACATAGGCTTTCAGCTGGTTCAGCGTATAAAACACACCACGGTGCGGACAGCCGGGGCACATGTTAGGCGGACGGCCGGGAAGTTTTTCGGCGGCGGATTCAGATGCCTGCGGAATCTTGAAGGCGGCGCGGAGACGGCCCGGTGTCAGTTCGCCGCACAGCGAGATGATTTCCTTGCCGATGGCCGGAATCCCCATGGCCTTGACCTGATCTTCGATAAACGGGTCAAGCTCTTCAATGACATACAGCACATCAACCTTGGCGGCAAATTCGCGGATCAGGTCGTGCGGAAGCGGATGCACCATGCCGAGCTTCAGGGTCGAAGCGTTGGGGAGCACTTCCCGCACGTACTGGTAGCAGATACCGGCGGTGATAATACCGATGGAGGTATCGCGCATCTCCACACGGTTGAACGGCATGGTGACCGCAGCCTTGGAGAGATTGACCAGGTTCTGCTCTACCAAGGGATGACGAACCTTGGCGTTGCCCGGAAGCATGACCAGCTTGGCCGGATTCTTTTCCAGTTTCGGCACCGGCAGACCGGTCACCCGTTCGCCCAGTTCGACAACTGATTTGCCGTGGGAAATGCGGGTACTGCTGCGTAGCATGACCGGTGTGTCGTACTGCTCGGACAGCTCGAACGCCAGGCGGGTGAACTCCTTGCACTCGCGCGAATCGGACGGCTCCAGCATCGGCACCTTGGCAAAGCGGGCATAGTTGCGGCTGTCCTGCTCGTTCTGGGATGAATGCATTTCCGGGTCATCGGCGGCAACCAGCACGAGGCCGCCCCGTACGCCGGTGTAGGACAGGGTAAAGAGCGGATCGGCCGCCACGTTGACGCCGACATGCTTCATAGTGCAGAGCGCCCGGCCGCCTCCAAACGAAGCGCCGATGGCGACTTCCAGAGCCACCTTTTCGTTGGGTGCCCAGGAGGAGTTGATTTCCTTGTACTGCAGGGTGTTTTCGAGAATCTCGGTCGAAGGGGTGCCGGGATAGGCACAGGCAACAAGGCAACCCGCTTCAAAAGCGCCACGGGCGATGGCTTCATTGCCGGATAGAATGGTTTTCATCAGATGTATCCTTGGAGCGATCAGTTGGAGTAAATAACGGCGGACTATACTAAAAATGGCGTGATAATGCAATTTGTTTGAGAATCCAAGTAAAACAGGATGTTATTTTGGGCCGGTATAATAAAACTATTTTCAGGTTAGGGCAATTGCCCTCTTGACAAAGTTTTATATGACCCCGTATGTATTGCTGAAACTACGTAGCAGGTTATGGCGTTTTTGCAAAATTCGGAAATGTTTTCAAAGTGAAGGAAAGTTTATAGATGTAGAAACCAGTTGATTTTGCGAAAAGTACGAAAGTATATATTTGTAGAAACTTCTTGGGGTTATAGATCTAGAAACTTGCTTCTACATCTATAAACTTGTTTCTACATTTAGAAACCCGGCTCTAACCGGTGATTTACGAGTTGGCCGACGAACAGAAAGAAAATCGAGCAGTGTGGCGATTTGTTGGCGGAGGTGCTAAGTGGCGACAAAGAAGAAAACTAAAACCCTGCTGGATCAACTTTCAATTTCGGGCGGATGTTTCTTTGCGGGAATTCTTTGCATTTTATTTGGTTCTTCGTACCAAGGCGAATTACTTGGAAATGGAAGCGTCAATATCGGAAAAAACAGTGCACGCGTCCTTTTGGCTGGGAAAGACGCTCAGAACAATATCAACTTTTTCTGGGTCGGTGCAGTCGTTTTTTTTCTTGCCGCCCTCATTAATCTAATCGTTTCCGCACGTAGAGAGTTTAACACCCCTCAACCTTTCGGGGACTCCACCAATATGGTTATGATTTGCTCGAAGTGTGAAAAGCCGTTTTCGCTTGAGAGTTTGGAAAAGGCAGAATGTCCTGATTGCCAAGTTGGTTTGGTACAACTGAAAGGGTTTTACGACAAATCATAAGTATTTACTGAGGTTCAGCAAATGGACGTTTTCGCAATTACATTGATGGGAATATTTTGTAGTCTCCTCATATTCATTTCTTTTCTAATATATTTTGGTCAAAGCTCCAGAAAATGGCCATCCGCCGCAGGTAAACTCCTAGAATTCAAAGCAGAGCAAGTTCGATTTGTTTCAATAAAGGTGAAATATGAATATTTTGTGAATGGAGAAAAATATATCGGAAAGAGAATTAGTTTTATCAATCCGTTTTTCTCAACACTTGAGGAATTAAAATCAGATGAATTCTGCAGCCGGATCCAGCGAGAGGATTTTAACGTATTTTATCATCGTAAGTACCCTAAGATATCAACACTCAAAAGAGGTTACAACGAGTGGGGCGCAACAGTACTGGTCATATTGATGCTTCTATTTGGTGTTTTTGAGCTGATAAAAAATATCTATTTTTAGGAATCCAACCCACTCGGCGGCACGCGGCCGCCGCTTTGCTCCGCCGCTTAGCCCCAACCCCTTCGGACGAGAAATAATTATGAAAAAGGCGAAAAAGAAATGACGTCCGAAAACCAAGAAAAGTCAAAGGATGAAAACGACGATGAAAAGGCCAAAGATTCTTTAGAAACCGAAATCAACGGGGCATATCAGAAACGGGATGAGCTGTGGAGCCGGAATTGGTGCCCTTTTTGTGGGAGAACAGACTGTAAAAGCAAACTACACTTTTTGAAACTTTACACGTTACCAATGTCATCTCTTCCACCGAAGTATGCATTTCTTATGAGAGTGGTGCCCTTCGGCATCCTGTTGTTGCTCATAATAGGCGGGAAAATTCTGTATCTCATGTTCACGAAAAACTGAGGCAAGGAACACAATGCCCAACCACGTCGTTAGACGCCGCCCGCCCGAAAAGACCGGGCCTGCGGGTCAACGCCGACCCCGTTGGCCCAGAAACATAACTCATATCCACAGCGATGATATTCGGGACTTTAATGAAAAAGAAAAACATACAAAATAGACTGGTTGCGTTTATAGATATTTTAGGATTCTCACAAAGGGTGAAGAATATATCAACAACGAAAGACTTAAAGGACTTATATAACGATGTAGATCACGTCCAGAGAGAATTTGAAGTAGTTGTTAAGGACAAATCTGAAAAAGAGTATAGAAAAATGGCCGGCAAAGATGTCCTTGCCTTTTCTGATTGTCTAGTAATAAGCCTAGGTGCCGAAACGAAGTGGACCGACTCTGAAGGTTCATTTGAAACATTTTTAGTTGAGTTTGAACAAATAGGTCTCGCGCAGATGCACTGCATTCAGAAAGGTATTTTCATAAGAGGAGGGATTGATATTGGTTGGTGGTATCACGACAGCCATAAGGTAATTAGCAGTGCTCTAGCAACGTCCTATGAACTTGAGGGGAAAGCTGATGTTCCGGTTATTGCACTGTGTAAAAAAATTCATGATTATCTTAATGGACACCCCAATAAGGAAGCCTACAAGCACGACTTTGACCCACTAGAACTTCTTAGAAAGTACCACGACAAAAATATGGAATTCTGGTTCATCGACTATCTATCTATCTGCTTGAGGGCGCAGGATTTTTATGAAGATAGAGAATTTGTCTTTGAAGTGCATAAAAAACAGATTGAAAAGGCATATAGCAAAGCTAATACAACTAAAATAAAAAAGAAATACCGATGGCTATCAAAATATCATAACGAGATCCTTGCAGAACATGGGTCTGGATTCGCTAAACACAAAATAGTATTAAAATCATAGGTACAAAGGGATGCCGGCCAAGAAACTGCCGGTCAGGCTCCTGGCGTTGGCAAAGATGAGGAAGACAGAATGGACCCACTTACGATATTAGGATTAATCCTCGGGATTCTGGGCATTGCCATAAGTATCGGCATAGCCTTCTGGCAAAATTCACGAGCAAAGAATGCGGAGGCAGAGCTGAACGGTATTCTATGTAGCTTGCCATCGCAGGTCCTTGACAACATGACAAGGCTTTTACAAAACAACCAATCTGAAACGTCAGGGTTATACGGAATGATGAACTCCGAAAAAGTGCTCCATTCCAAATATGTTGATTTAGATGGAGATGAACAAGAAGAACTCATAGTTCAATATCCTTACGGTGCTCATGGCTCAGCAATGCAGGTCTTCGGACTCCGAAATCGGGAGTTCAAATTCATTGCTGAACTCTTAACGAATACACCCTCTGGATTTATTGCTGAAGATATCGATAACGATGGCAGAATTGAGATTGTCGCCCACGAAACCTCAGAAGACTTTCCATTCGTACTGGGTCTGCGAGATGAGGTCTGGTACAGACTTGAGAGCAATCGATTTGTCGAGATCAAACGAACAAAACTGTATGAGCCGCATGATGTAGACCTAGCTTATGCTGATATAGATAAGCAAACCGAAGCGCTCTCAAAAAAAGGCCAAGCTGTTTAAGTTTCCGAATCGAGGCCAACTGGGAATGCCAACCATCGGCTTGTGCGGTGAAGCCCACACACACTCAGCCCAGTTGAACAGGGAATTTGGGGTCAGATCAATTTTGGGGTTCGTTAGCCATAAACCTGTCCAGGTTTTCCCAACTTTAAAAGTTATTGGAGGAATGACAATGTATGTCGCATTTGTAGATTTATTAGGATTCTCTTCTGCGGTGGAAAGTTTATCTGAAGCTGATGATGTTTCATTCGCCGATTTGGTTTCCGAAACGACGTCGTTGGGTTCAAAAACACCCTATTCGTACCATTTATCCAGTAGTTCTGTTCGCAACCTTTACGACATGTACACAGAATTCCAGCGCGAATGTGAAAAGGCTGCTTGGGTTCTATCAGAATATCATTCCCATGTCCGATTTTCACAAAAAATGTCAGCTCCAGACGCACAAGGAGATAACTTCTCCTACAAAGCTGTGGTTTTCTCGGATTCAATTTTTCTAGCGGCATCTTCACTCGAACCTGTCATCGACGCTGCTGGAGAACTAATCGCAAACCTTCTTTTAAAGAAAATTCCTAGTCGCGGTTCGATCGCCAAAGGGAGTTTTCGTACTTTCGAATGGAACTTAAAAACAGGGCAAGGGGCCTCATTTACAGCATGTGCACCGTTCCTTGGGTCAGGTGTGATACGAGCGTATCATACCGAATCGAAAGGTCCACGAGGGATTCGGCTTCTAATTAATAAGTCCTGCTGGCAAGATGTCCAAGCGCTAGACAGTTGGGCACTATTAAGCCTTTCTCCTGATGAGATGTCAGAACACTGGGGTCATGAAGTAAATCTAGATTTATACGGACTGTCAGGAAATGCAAACATAACCCTTCTTCAGATGATGGCAGAAGAGCTTAGCAATCTGGTTCCTGACAACATAAAAGCTCGCCATTATGACCCTACCCTTTCTGCGTATTCTCGCATGGCCGCTGTCGATAGAGATCAACCGCGTCAATTTACTCGATCTGATTGGCGTGATGAATTTTAAGGAAAAGGAGGTGGCAGGTCTCCACCCGGGACAAATTTCATAGTTGGAGACCTGACGCCTATGTATTTTCACTATGGGAAGTAACAAGGAGAGGCTGTCAATTGGTCAACATTGAATACAAAGTGAAGGCGTCAGTCCTCGAAATTTGACATTTCGTAAAATGAGGTCCCAATCGGGTAGCCGGGGGTTTTTCTCCCCCAGCCCCCACACCACCCGGCATGCGGGTCCGCACCGGGCGGTTCGATAGAATTACCGGGCCGTAGCCGGGTAATGGATCTTCACCCACAGGTCTTTGACAGATAGTAACCCTTGATCCTTCAGACATTTGTTGGTCAGACCGGTATGGGCGGCGAGTCGTCTTGACATCGCCCACGGGCCGCTTCTATTCAGGCCCGCTCGGATGGCGGTGCCAAGTTGTGTACCAAGCCTGAGAAGGTTCTTGATCTTGGTACGGCACCAGCGCCACTGTTTCCAGTAGCACAACCGTATTCTGCGCCGTATCCAGCCGTCTATCTCCGGGATTTCACGGTAATATTCCGAGATGCCGAAGTACCCCATCCAGCCACGGAGATATTGGGCCAGTTTGAACAACCGGTACTTCATGGAGACCCGCCAGCTTCTTCCGGTGTACTGCTTGACGCGGCGTCGGAATTCCCGGTATGCCTTGTCAGACCAGATGATGCGGGTTCCGCTGAAGATGAAACCGAGGAAATCAATGCGGGATGTTCTTGCTACCGCACTCTTGGTTTCATTGACCGTAAGCTTGAGTTTGTTCGTCAGAAAGGTTTTCATGCCTTCCATCACCCGATCACCGGCACGCTGGCTTTTGACCAGTATGACGAAGTCGTCAGCGTAGCGGACGAATTTGTGACCGCGTGTCTCAAGCTCTTTGTCTAGTGTGTCGAGCAGAATGTTGGCGAGGAGCGGCGAGAGCGGCCCACCTTGAGGAACACCCAGACGGGTCTTTTCCAGACGCCCGTTCACCTTCACCCCGGCTCGCAGGTACTTGCCGATCAAAGCTAACACCCGCTTGTCGTGAACTTTCCTACTCACCAGATGCATGAGTAGATCATGGTTGACCGTGTCGAAGAATTTGGCAAGGTCGATGTCCACGGCAATACGGTAGCCCTGCCGGATGTACTCCCGTACCTGACGGACAGCGTCTTTCGCTGACCGGCGGGGACGGAAACCGAAGCTTGATTCCGAGAAGTCCGGATCGAAGATCGGCGTCAACACTTGGGCAATGGACTGTTGGATCAGCCGGTCAAGTACGGTGGGTATCCCCAGCGGGCGGGTTCCGCCCGTTGCTTTGGGTATCTCCACCCGTTTAACCGGCAAGGGTTTGTAACTGCCTGTCGTCAGCGATTCGCGGATGGTTTTCCAGTGAGAGCGGGTATGGTCGGGGAATTGTTCGATGGTGATGCCATCGACGCCGGGTGCGCCTTTGTTAGCCCGTACCCGTTTCCACGCTTGCTCCATGTTCGCACTGGAGAGTATCCGCTCCAGCAGGTGTTGCTCCGGGGTTGGCTGGTCAATGACGCGCTCCATGGGCATTCCCCCGGTCGGGTTCTCTATGTCATGAAAGCTCATTGGGGCTCCTCCCCTGTTCTTCGTTCGGCCCTTCGGCGGGGTAAGGCTTCCCGGCTCTCTGTGCCGGGCTTGTTTCCAGCCGTCCAATCGCAAGGGGACGGCGTCCGACGCCTACTATGGCTTTTGCTGACTTCTGCTCCATCACGGCTACCTTTACGGTGCCGCGCTTTTCTTGCGAAACGCAAAGTGGAGCAGATCTCCCCGGATAAGAACGTGAACTGTCGCTACACAACCGCAGCATTTACCATTTCTCCTGAATCCGTGGACTTCGTCATGTTGTGCTGACTTGTCCGGATGATGGCCTTGTATGCTGTTTCTGTTCGTCGGCTCATAGCTTTGCGCTCGGGCTTCCTCCAGACCTCTCCTCGCGGAGACGCCCTTGCCTTCGGCTAGTACTTGTTTTACCCTGTCTTCGCGACAGTGACTGGATTCTCGTACAGGGGACTTGCACCCCATAAGTTCACGCCCATGACGGGCGTACACTCTCGTGTGGACGCGGACGGCAAAAACCCGCCGCCGGTCACACTCATACACGTTGAACGAGGAATAATGAAAGACGGATTTTTCAAAAAAGAAGCGAAAATAATGTTGTGGCTTTACGTGATGATTCCAGTAATCGGAATTGTTGCTGCCGTTGTCATTCCGTATTTGGCAAGGCATAGCGAGAGCCCCCTGTCGTTCGAAGAGCTTATGAATCGGGGTGAGCAGTACACGGCTAAAGGGGACATTAAGAAAGCTATCGAAACATACAAAAAGGCAGTAGTACAAAAGTCTGACGATTCGAGAGCACATGAAGCATTAGGTAATGCATATTACGAAATGATGGGAATCACAATTCGCCGATCAGCGGCCAATTCCGAGGAATGGGAGCAGATAAAAAAGCAAGGCCAAGAATTAAGTGGGTTGGCAATTGAGGAATACACGAAGGTTCTGCAAAAGAATAAAGACAACTGGAAAGTACGCTATAGAGTCGCGACAGAGCTTTTCAATCAAAAGAAATACAAAGAAGCTATTGAAGAATATCAGCAAACAATACAGTCAAAACCTGAATACGCAACTGCATACTCAATGCTCGCAAGTGCATATCTCGGAGTTGGTATGCATGTCCTTGCTTTGAAAAACATTGAGAAGGCTCACTCGCTTGACCACGACGATGAGTACTATTATTTCGACCTCGGCAAAGCCTACTATTTCATAAAGGACAATGACAAAGGGTTTGAAATGGAAGCAAGGCTAAAGGCCATGAAATCCAAGTACTACCAAGAGCTCTTGGACTACAGATTTTCCAAAAAAAAAGAACCGTGACAGCGATGTCCAACAAGACAGAAGCAGCGGCCAAAAAACCGCCGCTGTTCTGCCAAGCCGTTGACCGGAATAAAGAAAGATCAGGATTGAAATGGGCGAGCTAACGAAGAAACAACATCGTATTTTAGATTTTGCCCTTGATCAGTTATTCAATACAAAATCTATTATTGCACCGGCATCAATAAAAGACTTTTCAACCCAAAATGTTCTTTCACGAATACTCAGACTGGAGGATAAACGGACTATCCTCCTCACGGATAGTGGTCTTAGCCAACTAAGCAGAATTGTTACAACAATCGATGAAGCTAATGTTTTTGATGGTCTGGCTAACTACTCTGATATTTGGAGCGCCTGTCATTGCACTATTGAAATGCTGTTTTCAAAGGGGATGAGACCAGACAACGGGTTAGAGTTACTAGAATTACTATGTAACAAGCTAGGGTCTGAGATAGACAATCACACTTACGCAGTCCCGTTATACGGCCTCAAAATGGAAGGAATTGATGCCATAACTATTGGAACGATGAAAATTGTTAGTTCACCTCAATCAGATCTTGAAACTTCTGGCGTAAAATACAACCATGTAAACCTTCCAAATATACTGAAATCAACGAGCGATTATCTTTGGCTTATAGGTTCCGAAAGAGGTACGCCGCGAGTCTCACAAGACAAGTTTAGTGAGCAAGCTTTACTGGCTGTTGGTCTGCTCGCAGTACATGCTGGTGCAATATATGATAGAGGAGCTTCAGTATTTCGGATAGGTGTAGTGCTGTCCCCGGAAGATGCCCATGGCAGAGCAGTATGGTTTTCATGGAAAGACAACAATCCGCAACTAACGGAGCATCACACCTTCATCAGGTCTCAGCCTTTTGTCGTTGATACTTTAGTGTCTAAAGAACTTAAATCAAACACCATCCTTACTCGCGGGTTTCAGATACTCAAGTTAAATGATAAAAACGAAATTGAGGACGCAATCACCAAAGCAATCTATTGGTACTCAGATGCACACCGTGATACCGCGCTCTCCATGAAATTCATTAAATTCTGGAGTTGCGTTGAGACGTTCTTCTCAATGGACAAAAAAGACATTACCAGATCAGTATCAATTGGCCTGACTACCGTCTTGGTCTTCGGAGGCTACAAGTTCGTGGCAGAAGCAGAATATATCTCATTCAAAAAACGAGTAGCCAAATTGTATGACCTCAGATCTCATGCGGTGCACAGAGCATCATACAAACATGTCACTGAGCGTGACGTTGCCGAACTCAGCCAATGGGTTGCCTGGATGCTTATCAATATGATTTCTTTCGTCGAGCGTGGTTATACTCAGATCAAGAAAATAATGGCTATATCTGAGCAACTCGATAAGAAGTGCGTCGCTGAATCAAAAATGTCAGCAATGGGGCCATCCGTTTAAAATGGAATAATCTAAAAATGCGATCCCCAACAAGGCCGGTGGACACCGACCGAGCCGTTAGATGAAAAATGATTGACTTAAAACAACCATCGGCGTACGGTTAAACGTACGAAATGGAGGTTATTTAAATGACAACGCTATCAGCAACAGAAGCAAGAAAATCCCTTTATAACCTTGTCGATGATGTTGCTTTATCACATGTCCCGATTCAGATTGTTGGCAAACGGCATTCAGCCGTTCTCATCTCAGAAGAAGATTGGCGTGCAATTCAGGAAACATTGTATCTCACATCAATTTCTGGCATGCGAGAATCCATCAAGAGAGGTCTCAAAACCCCAGTATCCGAGTGCAGTGAGGAACTTGCATGGTAAGCTGGCAACTTGTTTTTACCAAGCAAGCGCAAAAAGATGCAAAAAAGATCGCGAATTCCGGGTTAAAGCCGCAAGCCGAACGACTACTCGAAATTATCAAAGAAAACCCCTTCAAAAATCCCCCTCCATACGAAAAACTTGTAGGCGATCTGTCAGGTGCATATTCCCGTAGAATCAATATTCAGCATCGACTGGTTTATGAGGTTTTGGACAACATAAAGACTATAAAGATTATCCGAATGTGGACGCATTACGAGTAGCCGAAGCTGATCATCCAACTAGCGCTCAGACCATGTCGCGGCAAAAAGCGCCGCACAGGTCAAGCGCTGATCCGTTATTTTTGCCCGGTATAATACAACTATTTTTCAGATTTGGGCATCTGTTCTCTTGACAAATATTAATATGAGCCCGTATGAACGCTTAAGAAACTTTTGCGCGTTATGGGAAGCATAACGCTGAAATGGCATGATATGTAACCCCCGTGGGTGTCAATACCGACTAGAGGCTGTTACCGTGAAAATCACACTGAGCAAACGCCCCACCAAGGACGAGTTGATCCTTGAACTGCACGAGTCGAAGTTGATCGAAAGAGAATATCGACTGCTGCTTGATGAGTCGAGTGACCCTATTTTTGCCTTTTATCCTGACGGTCGCTACCGTTATGTAAATCAGGCATTTGCAAGCGGTGTCGGTTACGACCGTAACGCCATCATTGGCAATAAAATATGGGACATTTTCTCCAAAGATGAAGCAGACAAGCGCTTTGCCTTGGTCAAGTGGGTTTTTGAAAACGGACAGACCAGAATCATCGAAGTGCGCGTACCCCGCCCGGACGGAGACCGCTTCTATGTGACCACAGTCAAGCCGATAGTAGACAGCGACGGGGCTGTAGTTACTGTTATCTGCATTTCAAAGGACATTACCGAGCACAAGCAAGGTGAAAAAGCGCTTCAGGAAGGCAAAGACCTTCTTGAGGAAATAATCGAACTGAGCCCTATCTCAATGGCTATCGTTACTATGGACGGCACTATTGAGCAAATCAATCGCCGCGCTATTGAAACATTCGGGTATTCCCCGAACGACATTCCAACTATGGAACAATGGTGGGTACTGGCATATCCCGATGAATTGTACCGTGCCGAAGTGATTGCCAAATGGATGGAGCTTGTCGGAAAAGCCATTGCCGAAAAGAGCGAAATCGAACGCCGCGAATACCGGGTCACCTGCAAGGATGGTGCGGTCAAGACGGTACTTATCTTTGGCATCCCGGTTACAGGCAGGGTTTTCGTGATGTTTGACGACATCACTGAGCGCAAACGCGCCGAGGAAGAACGGCTGCAACTGGAGCAGCAATTCCTGCAAGCGCAGAAACTGGAGAGCCTGGGCATAATGGCGGGCGGCATCGCCCACGACTTCAACAATCTGCTGCAGTCGATTCTTGGCAATATGGAACTGGCAGTGCGATCTCTTCCACAGGACGCAGCCCCACATACCTATATCACCAGTGCCGTGAACTCTGTCCAGGCTGCTGTTCATCTTACCAATTTGATGTTGGCATATGTCGGCAAGGGTTTTCTTGCCAAAAAGGTTCTGGATCTGAACGAACTGGTCAGGGTGAATGCCGATATGCTGAAAACAACCGTCGGTTCCGCAGTATCACTGGAATTGTCCCTCTCACCGGATTCACCAAAAACAATGGCGGATGAAGCTCAAATTCAGCAGGTGATCATGAATCTGCTGACCAATGCAGCTGAATCCATTACGGAACAACCAGGCTTTGTCAGGCTTGCTACGGGTCTTCAAAACTGCGATCACACCTTTCTGGCAGCCAGTCTGCTTGACAAGAAACCGGAACCTGGACGCTACGTATTTCTGGAAGTCAGCGATACCGGCTGCGGTATGTGTGCGGAAACCATGGAACGGCTCTTCGATCCGTTCTTTACGACAAAATTTTTTGGGCGTGGCCTCGGAATGTCGGCCGTTATGGGGATCATGAAGTCGCACAACGGTGCTTTGTTTGTCCAGAGTGCTCCAGGGAGCGGTACAACCTTCAAGGCATTTTTTCCCGCATCCGATGCAACGCTACCGGGCATATCACCGCAAGAAAAAGCACCCTCTGTTGAAAACAGCATAATGACAAAAGCGCCTTTGTCCGGCGTGGCACTGGTGGTGGATGATGAAAGGAATGTTCTGCGGACATGTAAGAAGATGGTTGAACTGTGCGGTTTTACGGTAATTACCGCCCGTGATGGCATTGAGGCGGTTGCCCGATTCCGTGAACATACCGAAGAGATTGATATCGTTCTCCTTGACCTGACCATGCCGAATATGGACGGGATCGCCGCAATGAACGAAATCTACCGTATCAGACCTAATGTCAAGGTGATCCTCTCCAGCGGTTTCAACAAGGATGAGCTGAATAGCCGCATCACCGGCCAGGCCCCTTCCTGCTTCATCCGCAAACCATACAGCCTGACCGTGCTGGAAACAGAGCTCCGAAGGGTCATGGTGACAGAATAATTTACATCTGAAAAGATGATAAGGTTTATGTATGAACATCACCGCACTCATCACCATAACCCTTGCGATAATCCTGCAGTCGCCCTGTCCGTCACACGCCGAAAACCATCCGCCGCCCGCAGCCGCTATGGCCCCCTCCCCTGTGATCACCCATGTCATCGAGATCAGCATGAGCCGCAACCTGTTGACACTGTACGAAATAGAAGATGGCGGCAATAGATCGGCCATTGCCGAATACCCGGTCGGCTCCGCCGTCACGGGGCTTAAAACCTATCCGCTTGGGGTCGGCAAAGTAACCGGGATTTACTTCAATCCCTGGTGGTATCCAACCCCCTATTCCCGCCAGGTATTCCGGGAACGCGGCATCATCCTTCCCGCAGCAGTGCCGCCCGGTGATCCGCTCAACTACATGGGGCCATTCAAGATTGCCCTGTCGCACCGGACGTTCAAGGGAGCCATCTACCGGATCCACGGCAACAACAACCCGAAACGGGTCGGCAAACGGGTGACTGGGGGCTGCTTCGTTATGGACAACAGAGACGGCCTGACCCTGGCTCATACAATCAAAGTCGGCACCCCGGTCACCATCCTCCCCTGAACAACTTCCGAATCATGCTCCTTCCCCGCCTCTCCTCTTGACAAAACGGCCTCAGGGGTAAATAATCCGCGTTCCTGTATACACAAGCCTGAAGGGACGTTTATCATGCGTATTGAAAGTGATTTCCTCGTTATCGGCAGCGGCATCGCCGGCCTCTCCTTTGCCCTCCAGGCAGCCAAGCATGGCAGCGTCGCCATCGTAACCAAACGTGACATTTCCGAATCTGCCACCAGATATGCCCAGGGGGGCATCGCCTCGGTGTATTCAGACGAAGACTCGTTCGATGCCCATGTGGAGGATACACTTGTGGCAGGAGCCGGAATCTGCCATGAGGATGTGGTACGGATGGTAGTCGAAGAAGGACCGCAGACCATTCGCAACCTGATCGACTGGGGGGTGAAGTTCACCACCAGCGGCGAATCGTATGACCTGACCCGCGAGGGCGGCCACAGCGCGCGCCGTATTCTGCATGCCGAAGATATCACCGGCCGGGAAATAGAACGGGCACTGGTTGAAGCGGTCAAGCAGCACCCGTCAATTACCATTTACGAAAACCACATCGCCATCGACCTGATTACCTCCGCCAAGATCGAGCGCCGCAAACTGGAGCAGAACCGCTGCCTGGGCGCATATGTTCTGGATATCCCCAACGACGCCGTGATCACGTTCAGCGCCAAGATCACCCTGCTGGCCAGCGGCGGCGCCGGCAAGGTGTATCTGTACACCTGCAACCCCGACGTGGCGTCCGGCGACGGCGTTGCCATGGCCTACCGCGCCGGGGCAACCATTGCCAACATGGAGTTCATGCAGTTCCACCCCACTACGCTGTTTCACCCGCAAGCCAAGTCGTTTCTGATTTCCGAAGCGGTGCGGGGCGAAGGGGCAATTCTGCGCCGCCGCGACGGCACCGCATTTATGGAGAAGTATCACAAGCTCAAGGACCTGGCTCCCCGGGACATCGTGGCCCGCGCCATTGACAACGAAATGAAGACCAGTGGTGATGACTGTGCCTTCCTCGATATCACCCATGAGCCTGCCGATGTGGTACGCAACCGCTTTCCCAACATCTACCAGACCTGTATGGAATTCGGCCTGGACATGACCAAGGATTGGCTGCCGGTCGTCCCAGCCGCTCACTACCTATGCGGAGGGGTGGCGGTCAATTTCGACGCCGAGACCGATATCCCCGGCCTGTACGCCATTGGCGAAACCGCCTTCACCGGCCTGCATGGCGCCAACCGCTTGGCCAGCAACTCGCTGCTTGAGGCTGCCGTGTACGCGGGACGCGCTTTCCGTCATGCCACTACTGCTATTTCATCAATGGCGGGCGATCTGCGCGAGATCCCGGCGTGGGATTCCGGCACCGCCACCAACAGTGATGAGATGGTTGTCGTTTCCCAAAACTGGGATGAAATCCGCCGCACCATGTGGAATTATGTCGGCATTGTCCGTTCGGACAAGCGCCTGGCACGAGCCATGAGCCGCATCAAGCTGATTCAGGGAGAGATTGAGGAATATTACTGGAACTTCAACGTGACGTCCGACCTGATCGAACTGCGCAACATCGCAACGGTCGCTGAGCTGATCATTAGCTGTGCCCAGAAGCGCAAGGAATCACGAGGCCTGCATTATAACCTGGATTACCCGTTCCTCGATGAGGTGAACGGCAAGAAGGACAGCTTTGTCAAGAAACGGTTCTAAAAGGACGGTACCCGTGGATATTAACGAAGTTCGCAAGCGGATTGACCTGCTGGATGACGTGCTGCTGCGCATCTTTAACGAGCGCGCCCGGTTGGCTCTGGAAATCGGCCATGCCAAGAAAGAACTTAATTTGCCGGTTTTTGATCCTGCGCGGGAAAAACGGATTTTCAACCGCATGAAAGAGGATAATCCGGGACCGCTGGATGATGAAGCCATCGTCAGGATGTTCGAGCGCGTGGTTGACGAGTCCCGCCGCCTGGAACGTATCATGTCACATATAGAAGAAGTTTAAGGGAGTATATATATCATGTTGATTATCATGAAGAAGCATGCTGAGGAAACGGCTTTGGATTCCATCAAGGAATACCTGATTACCCGCGATTTCGACATTCACCAGTCAACCGGCGCCAACCGCACCATCATCGGGGTGATCGGCGACACCGCGACCCTTAATGACCATGAAATTGAAACCATGCCGGGAGTCAGCCAGGTGGTGCGCATCAGGAAGGACGACTAGCAACGGGTACCAAAACCTTATCAAGGGCGGTTTTCAAGCTTTCAATGGTGTACGGTTTTTGAATGAATATCACCAGGCCTTCTTCATCAGCCACTGCTGCCGGAAAGTCGTCTCTGCTGTAACCGCTCGACAACAATGCGGGCACTCGTGATCCCCTCTTCCGCAACTCATTCAGCACCTCTGTTCCGTCCATTTCCGACATGGTCATATCAAGCAGCAAAAGGTCTATCGAGTGTCCTTGAGCTGTATATATCTGTAGCGCCTCTCTGCCGTTCCCAGCGCTGATGACAGAATATCCGAGTGCATCCAGAAGGTTTCCGGTCATTTCTTTCAACATCTCATCATCATCAACAAACAGTATGGTAGGCCTGTCCGTTAACTCATGTCTTTTAGGCATGTCTTCTATGGTCGCCGGCATAACCTCTTCCGAACACGCGGGGAGAACGAACCGGACAACCGTACATTCACCCGGATGACTCTGAATACTGATCGTTCCCTTCAGTGCCTTGACAACTCCGGAAACAGCCGCCATATCAAGTCCGCGACCGGTAAATTTGGTGCTGAAGAACGGATCAAAGACCCGTTGCAGCGTATCTTCATCCATACCGCAGCCACTGTCAGCAACCTCAAGAACGACCTTGTTTCCGGTCGCGGCAACCTCGCAATACCCTCTGATAGCAACCGTGCCCGGCTGATTGCCAATTGCCTCGACAGCATTATTAAGAACACTGGTTACCGCCTGCCGCAGCTGAATCGGGTCCGCCTTGATATGCGGGAGATCATCCGGTATATGCAGACTCACCACAACGCCGGTACTGCCAACTGATGCACGGACCTGATCATAGACGGGAGCAAGAAGCGTTTTCGGATGCATTTTCACAAAACGGTACATGCCATGACCTGAGTACAGAAGCATTTTGTGACACAGGTCCGCAGCATGCTGCGTGGCTACGGATATTTTTTCCAGATACGTCTGCACCGGCGATTGCGGCTGTAGTTTCATTTTTGACAGATCAACCGCCCCCTGGATAACCATCAGAAGATTGTTGAAGTCATGGGCTACACCTCCTGCCAGGGTGCCGATATTTTCTAGATGACGGGCATGCTGAACCTGCTCAAGAAGAGATAAACGTTCGGCTTCGCCCCGTTTGATTTCGCTTATGTCCTGTATAACCCAGATTGACCCATTATCAGGCTTTGCAGGATCGACAGCCTGACCGGCAAGAAAACAGGGAAAATGGGTGCCGTCAACCCGTTTCATCGTTACTTCCGCGGAGAACATTCCGCCGTTGGAAAGTTCCTTATACCCTTCGTTTCCTATTCGCTGACATTCTCCCGTATCTGCGTAAAAAAGACAGGTATTCATCCCCCTGGTTTGCCCCGGTTCATAGCCGAACATCGTGTCGTGTAGCGCGTTTGTCCATTGAATGGTACGATTCTTTATGAAACCGATGCCTACCGAAACATTATTGAGGATGATGCGCTGTTCATGGACGGAAGCGGCGAGAAGTGAAGTACGCTCGTCCAGTTCCGTCTGCGTGGTCTGAAGTGTGTCAAGATGCCGCAGCATCGCACGGGTCAGCATGAAAACAAGAAGACATAATCCCAACGTGAGAGCGGACTGAATGACCGACCGATGAACCCAAGGCGTAAGAACGTCCTGCTCATGGAGCGACACGATTGCCACGATTGGAAAACGGGTTAACCGGTTATACGAAATAATACGATTGGCATTATCCAACGTACTTTTAACAATATGATAGGTTCCGGATTCTTTCTGGAACAGGACATCCTGAAAGATTCTTGAATTTTTGAAGTCCGTTTGATAGGCATTTTCAACGTACGGCTGGATAACCAGCGGTGCTCCGTCATTACGCACCAGCAGTATTCTTCCACGGGGGCCGATACTGGTCTGGCTTAAAAAGCGTTTGTAATAATCCACCTCGAAGGCTGCGGCAATAAGACCGTTAAACGCCTGTCCTGGCTTGTTGAGCGGCCTCATGAGATTGAAACGCCAACGGTTCACCAGGCGGCTCATGACCGGTTTTCCAATTGTCACGTCAGCATCGGGATGATTCAAATAATGTTTAAAATAGTCGCGATCAGCAACTGATCGTGTACTCGGCGGGAACTGCTCTTGTGTGTTGGTAAACATCTCACCGTTCCTGTTTACCAGAAACAGGGCGCCAACCTGCGGAGTACTTTTAAGCTGGCGTTGCAGTTCCTGATACAAGCCAAGCGGGTCAACTTTCTCGTAATTCCTTTTAAGCGAGATGTCATGCACGGTCTCCCGTAACATCCCGCTTGCTTCAGCAAAGGCACTTTCGGTATGCTCGGCAAGAATCCGGGCATAATCAGCGGATTGCCGTTCCGCCTGGGTCATCGTTTCCCTCCGCCCCGAGTAGATATCCCACACGGAAAGGGCAATTACGGCAAAAAGGGTAATCCCGACAAACAGTCGCAGATTCGTTTTTATTTTCTGTATGGTGCATGCGGTCACGCGGATGTCCTTTATAGATCCGGATAGAATAGTAGCTGCTGCATGGCGTAAGCGGCTGCAAAACAGGGTTAATTAAAACGTATACAACACCCACTTTACTCTTTCAAGGCTAATCACATACAGTTTTCTCGAACTAGCTGACCCCAATCACTCATATGTACCATCCAAATTACTATTTGCTTGACACTGCTTGCGGGATAATGCTAAGTAACTAGCTTCAATTCCGATAATAACTCAAGAAAACATTTTGGAGGTGTAGTTTGGCTCATCATAAGTCAGCAATCAAAAGGATCAAGCAGAGTATTAAGAAAACCGCACGTAATCGTCATGTATCTTCGACGCTGAAAACATATATCAAGCGTGTTCGTGAAGCGGTAGCAGCTAAAGACAAAGACGCTGCTGTAGCAGCACTGAAAGCAGCTATTCCTGTTATTGACGCCACCTCTTCCAAAGGTGTCATTCACAGTTCAACTGCTTCCCGTAATGTTTCACGCCTGACCAAACTGGTTAACACTCTCGGCTAATTCACCGCTATACAACACAAAAAGGGGGCTGCGCATGCATGCCCCCTTTTTGTGTTGTAATGAGACTGTTTGCAGTACGTGGATTGAAAACCCGCTTTCCTACCACCCGCCCGTGCAAATCCCCATGGTTAATCCGTGCATCAGCGTATAGGGCTGTCCTCCCGTTTTTGAAGCGACATCACAACTATAAAACTCTTCGAAAATCCGCTTCAATTCTCTTCTCGAAAAATTGCGGGCCTGGGTAATAATATCACCGAGGAAAAATGCATTTATCGAAAGCTCGCGGCCAATATCGGCCTGCGGCATCTTCCGGTCCAGCAACTCCCGGACGCGCCATAACTGACGGAAATGCCGTGTCAGCGCCCCTACCATCATCGGCGCATCTTCCCCGTTCAGGAAAAGCGCATCAAGACTTCGTATCGAATTCTGCACATCACGCAAGCCGAGATATTTTGCCAGTTCAAAAGCGGTAAACGCTTTACTGCTGCTTGCCATGGTACGGACATCATCGACGCTTATACGCGCTTTGGTTCCGGCATACACAGCCAGTTTTTCTATCTGGGAACTTAATTCCTGCAGGTTGTTGCCGATCAGGGCCGCCAGCAGTTCTGCTGCGGCCGTTTCCATGGATTTTCCGTGAACCGTCGTCTCTGACTGGATAAATCCCGGCAACTTGTTATCGTACATCCGTTTATACTCGACCAGGTCGCCATGTTTTTTAAATTCCAGAAAAAACTTCTTGCGCTGATCGATCTTGGTACCGGTCAACAACAGACAGGTGCCAGCCGCCGGCTTCATAATATACGGAAGCAGCACTTCGAGCGCATCAGCTTTGAGCTGTTCCGCCCGCTTTACCACCACCGCACGGCGATCAGAAAACATCGGCAGAGTCTGAGCGGCATCGAGGATATCGACCCCCTTGGATTCGTTGCCGTAGAACACATTGAAATTAAAGTCTTTCAGGGACGGATCAATCGCCCGCTCAAGCAGCATCAGCACCGCCCGATCGACCAAAAACTGTTCTTCTCCGTACAAAAAACAGACGGTAGGGATGATGCCTTTTTTCAGTGATGTTTCAAATTCCTGCGGTGTCATGATTAGTAGGACTCTTCCAATGCAGATATGAATTTTTGGGCAATGATACGGGCGGCAGCATCAAGCGCCTGATCTTCAGCGTTACGCTGGAAGGCAAGATTCGTGTTGGCAGGGAACTGCTTTGATCCTTGCAGCTGCCCTTTCCAGAGCGGAGCCGCCTCTCCTTTTTTGCTGATTTCCAGTTCTACATCCAGGACCAGACTGTACTCCCGGATCTGGTCAAGAGCACTGTATGACATAGCCTTAGTGGTATAGGAGACGAGACGCGCCTTCATAAGGAGATCTGCATTCATTTCACTGTTTGCAGGGTTCAGACCGCGCCGGGCGTGAAATTCATCGTAGAACGCCCGGCGCAAAACGGTTTGAGCAGTAGGGCTGATACTTTCGTTCGCAAAGAACGGTACCCAGATTTGCTGATGCGCGCCAAGATGCCGGGATTGGGGGATGGTGGCATGATAGCCGCATCCCGTCAATGCCACCAGCAACAAGGCCGACAGCAACGATCTCCCCCGGATCATCATCGACATCTCCTACCCCACCACAATATTGACAAGCTTGCCCGGTACACAGATAACTTTGCGGACCGTCAATCCTTCAACGAACGGCACAATCTTTTCGTCCGCCAGGGCCAGCTGCTTCAGCTCTTCTTCACCGGTACCCGCCGCAACGGTTATCTTGGAGCGCAGCTTGCCGTTTACCTGCACGACGACCAGAAGTTCTTCGTCCACAACAGCACTCCGGTCGTAGTCAGGCCACGAGGCCTGCGTCAACGGTGTTGCATTGCCGAGACGCTGCCAGAGCTCTTCGGTAATGTGCGGAACAAAAGGAGCCATCATCAGCACGACACTCTGAAGGGCTTCTTTCATGACTGCCGGGAATTGCGGAGTGGTAAAATCGGCGGGCTGAAGAACATTAAGCAACTCCATGACCGCCGCGATTGCCGTGTTAAAGTGAAAACGCTCATCCAAGTCCTCAGTAACTTTACGGATCGTCTTATGTACCGCCCTGCGTAAAACGCGCTCTTCAGCGGTCAAAGCATCAAGATCCGGGGAACCGGCATTCTTGATCAGATCCAGACGATCATGGACCAGTTTCCAGATGCGCCCCAGAAAACGGAACGAACCGTCCACACCCGAATCATTCCAATCCAGATCCTTTTCCGGGGGAGCAGCAAAGAGCGAAAAGAGTCTGGCCGTGTCGGCGCCGTATCTTGAAATCAGGGCATCCGGATCGACAACGTTTCCTTTTGACTTGCTCATTTTTGCACCATCTTTGATGACCATACCCTGGGTCAGAAGGTTCACAAACGGCTCATCGGCGGAAACATGTCCCAGATCGCGCATGACTTTTGTAAAGAAACGGGCGTAGAGCAGGTGCAGTACCGCATGCTCTATTCCGCCGATATACTGGTCAACCCCCATCCAATAGTCAACCGGCTCCCTGTCAAGAATGTTGTCCTTGAAGTCAGGGCAGCAGTAACGCAGAAAGTACCAGGAGGATTGGACGAACGTATCCATGGTGTCAGTTTCACGCCGCGCCGCTTTCCCGCATGACGGGCAGGTGCAGTTTACGAATGACTCCATCTGAGCCAGCGGGCTTCCCCCCTCGCCGCTGAATTCAACATCTTTTGGGAGTACAACCGGCAGTTCCTGTTCCGGAACCGGCACGACACCGCAACTGTCACAATAGATGACCGGAATCGGGTTACCCCAGTAGCGCTGGCGTGAAATGCCCCAGTCGCGCAGCCGGTAGTTAACCGTTTTCGTACCATGTCCCGCTGCTTGCAGAAAATCGGCAATCGTTTCCTTGGCATCACTACTCAGCTGGCCGTCAAACTGAGCTGAATTCGTCATGACACCTGCTTCGGTATACGCCTCGGCCATACACGCCGGATCAAGTGTTACGCCGGCTGGCTGTATGACCACTTTCAGCGGTAGATCGTATTTTTTGGCAAACTCGAAGTCACGTTGATCATGAGTCGGCACCGCCATGACGGCGCCGGTGCCGTAATCCATCAGCACGAAATTGGCCAGAAAAATCGGCATCCGTGCTCCGGTCAAAGGATTGATGCAGTAGGAACCGGTAAAAACACCCTCTTTTTCAAAATCATCGGCGGTGCGTTTGATGCGATCAGTCTTTCTGATTTTATCAATGAAAGCAACGACAGCTTCTTTCTGTTCCGGCGATGCCAGATCAAGGGCACGGGGGTGCTCCGGAGCCAGTGACATGAAAGTCGCACCGAAGATGGTGTCCTGACGCGTCGTAAAAACCCTGATTTTATCAGAGCTGTTCTCCAGGGGGAAATCGATCTCGCAACCGTAACTTTTGCCGATCCAGTTGCGCTGCATGACCAGAACGCGCTCCGGCCAGCCGGGAAGCTTATACGTGTTTTCAAGCAGTTCCTCGGCATAATCGGTTATCCGGAAAAACCACTGATCGAGCTCCTTTTGATTGACTTCCGTATCGCACCGCCAGCAGCCGCCATTTTCTACCTGTTCATTGGCAAGTACGGTTTCGCACTTGGGACACCAGTTAACAAACGAGGTCTTCTTGTAGGCCAGCCCTTTGGCAAACATTTCCAGAAACAGTTTCTGTTCCCACCGGTAATAGTCAACGTCGCAGGTTGCCAGTTCACGATCCCAGTCATAGGAGAAGCCCATTTTTTTAATCTGGTTGCGCATATAGGCGATGTTTTCATAGGTCCAGGTTGCAGGATGGCTTTTATTCTGGATGGCCGCGTTTTCAGCCGGCATGCCAAACGCATCCCACCCCATTGGATGCATGACATTAAAGCCGCGCATCCTCTTGAATCTGCCGATAACATCCCCGATGGAATAGTTTCTGACATGCCCCATATGAATGCGGCCCGATGGATACGGGAACATTTCCAGAAGGTAATATTTTTCTTTATCTTTATCGACGAATGCCTTGAACGTTTTTTCGCTGTCCCATATTGTCTGCCATTTCTGCTCGATGTCTTTTGGTATGTACTTCTGTTCCACGGTAGTATCCTTTCAAACTGTTTTTTTTATATCAGTATTGCTATTGCATTGGCTGAGGACGCCAATCCGACTCTTTCTGATGACATCGTTCGCAGGCTGTCGGGTCTTTGACACTGAATGCCATGCTGAAACCATGACACGTACCGCAGAATTTCCCCTGATCCATCTCTTTCATCACCCAGCGTTTATCGGACAGCCCCGATGGAATCACGGCATAATGGCAATCACTGCAATTGTATCCCTTGTCGAAATGGGGCTTATGACTGAACTCGACGTTGCCGGTACTGGGAGAGAGCTCGTAGCGGACTGTACGCGGCATTCCGGGGTGGCACTTAACACAGTTGGATTTCACACTGAACGCAGTTTTGTCATCATGGCAGCTACCGCACGATTTTCCCTGCTCCATCTGACTCATGCTGAAATGCTTGTTGCCGGCTCCCGGAATGAACAAGTCAGGATGGCAGTCCTTGCAGCTATAGGCGGCAACATGCACTGTATGGCTGAACACCGCACTGCCGGAACGGTAATTGATCTGCTTTACCGTATGGCACTTCTGACAGTCGGATTTCACGCCAAAAGCAGCCTTGCCATCGTGGCAGGTACCGCATGAATTCCCTTTTTCCATATCAGCCATAGTAGCGCGCCGGCTCTCTTTCCCGGCCTTGAAAATGCCGTTATGACACTCAACGCATTTGAACATGCCGGTATGGACCGAATGGCTGAAGGTTGTTCCTCCGGTTTCCTTGAGCTTGAAAACCACATTTACCGTGGATTTATGGCATGTGCCGCAATCACCTTTTACGCTAAATACGGTCGAACCGTCATGACAGGAGCCACACGAAGCTCCCTTTTCCATCTGGGCCATGGAGTAGCGTTTATTATCCGGACCGGCATTGTACAACTGGTTATGACAATCAGTGCAGGTGTACAGGGCCAGGTGTTTGTCATGGTTAAATCTGGCGTCGTCAGAAAACAGCACTTCCTTGACAGGGTGGCATTTACTGCACGACTTAACACTGAACGCAGCTTTGCCGTCATGGCAGGCTCCGCATGATTTACCCTTTTCCATGTCACTCATGGAGTAACGACGGGAAGCAGCTCCGGCTGTAACAATGGCATTGTGACACATGCTGCAGGAAAATTTATCGCGATGTTTTACATGACTGAACGTCACAATACCGGCATCCTTAACTGTAAAGACCCGGACAGCAGGAGCAGACAGATGGCATTTTTCACAGTTTCCGGATACGGAAAAAGCCGTTTTACCCTCGTGGCACACACCACACGACTTTCCCTGCTCCATCTGTTGCATCGTATAGCGGACGCTTCGACTGCCGCCAATAAAAATCGAACTGTGGCATTCATCGCACTTGAACATTTTCAGATGTTCGCCGTGGCTGAACCTGGCGTCAAAGGCCTTGAAACGGACATTTTCAACATTCTTGTGGCATTTCTGGCAATCACCTTTGGATGAGAACGCCGTTTTCCCGTTATGGCACGCACCGCAGGATTTGCCCGATTCCATATCAAGCATCGTATGGCTGACCCGGTTCGGTCCGGGAATAAAGATTTTGTTGTGGCACTCAGAACAGGTAAAAGACATGTCAAGGTGGGCTGTATGACTGAAAACAGAGCCGCCCGCCAACGGAATCTCAGCAACAGCATGACACTTGACACAATCTCCTTTTACCGAAAAAGCGCTTTTTCCATCATGACAACCGCCGCAGGACCTGCCCTGCTGCATCTGTGCCATGGACACATGCGGATTTGTCTTATCTGCTTTGAAGAGCGCATCATGACAATCCGTACAGGTGAACATGTCGAGATGCTTGCTATGTTTGAACACCACCTTCCCGAAATCGGGAACAATAATGGATACGGAATCAACGGCATGGCAGCTTGAACAATTCTTTAACTGCGGAGCTTTAGGATTATCCTTGTTATGGCAGGCGCCACAAGACTTTCCTTTTTCCATTTCTGCCATGGTAACGGGACGATTGTTTTTTCGAACAATGTGATACACGGAATTATGGCAGGCAGAGCAATTGTTGTTGAGATTCTTTAAATGATTCTCGTGACTGAAGGGGATGTTTCCGGCGTTTTTGGTTGAAAACATCAGTATCTGCCTGAAATCGGCGGATACTGCACCTGGAAGCGAGAGTACCAAAACATACAGCAGAAAATGTAGAAACACGTTCAATATAATAGCCCTCATATATATAACCAATGAATCAGGAGAATCCGCCCTGCAAGATAATTTCCCCCGCAACCTGATCGAGCGGGACAATGCGATCAACCACTCCGGTCGCAACAGCTTCACGGGGCATGCCATACACGACTGCGGTTTCTTCCGACTCGGCAATCACGTACCCCCCCTGCTCCTTTATCGTTCGGATACCTTTGCTGCCGTCATTACCCATACCGGTAAGGATAACAGCCGCAACTCTCTTGCGGTAAATGCCGGCGCACGACTGGAGCATGACATCCACGGAAGGAATATAGCGATCAGATTCCGAAGGCGCAACAATACGAGCGGTTACCTGGCCTCCGCATACCTCAAAAACCATGTTATTGCCGCCCGGAGCAATCAATACCCGTCCGGGAAGCACCAGATCTCCGTCTTCGGCTTCTTTCACATCAAAATGTGAACTTCGATTCAGCCGGTCTGCAAAAGCTTTGGTAAACCCCGCCGGCATATGTTGGGAAACAACAATGGCAAAGGGATATTTCTGGCCAAAAGAAGATAATATCTGCTGAAGAGCTGGCGGTCCTCCGGTAGATGAACCGATCGCAACCAGGTCGATTGTATGCTGGAGGCCGACTCCTGCCCGACCTTCCTCAGACTTGACGGCGGTACGCTCCGGCAATAGCTGATCGGATGAGGTACGAACCCGGTTTCCGGGCTTAATCGCAAGGACCTGAAGAACCTTTTTCAGAAGGTCTTCTTTGATAGAAAGCAGGTCCACCGAAGCATTGCTTGAAGGTTTCGGCACAAAATCAAGCGCGCCAAGTTCCAAGGCCCTGAAAACCTTGTCAGCACCGCTTAAGGCACTGATCACAATTACCGGCAGTGAAAAACGGTTCGTGAGAATTCGAAGCAGCGTAAAACCGTCCATTTTGGGCATTTCAAGGTCCAGCGTCACCAGATCAGGTTTAAGCGCAATAACCTTTTGGATACCCTCTTCACCGTTTATGGCATAGCCTACGACTTCAACGGAATCGAGCCCTTCCAGCATCTTGGTTATGGTGCGGCGGCTGAATGCAGAATCATCAACCACAACAATCTTGATCTTTTTCACAGAGGACCTCCTGCTGGGAAACGATCAGGCTTCTGGTAAATCATATCGTTTTTGAAGTGTCGAAGAGTAAACAGGGTAGTTATGTTCATAAGAGATTCTGAGTGCCCCAACAGCAGAAAGCCACCGTCATACAAGGCAGAATGGAAAGATTCAATCACCCGCTTTTTGGCCGCTTGGTCAAAATAGATGATCACGTTGCGGCAAAAAATCAGATCAACTTTTCCAAGCATGGTCAAACGGTGCGTGTCAAATAAATTAAGGTGACTGATTGTTACCAATTCCCTGATGGAATCATTGACTTTATACCCGTCATCCTGCTGATGAAAAAAACGTCGCACATCCTGCTCTTCAGTTGCCCGAAAAGACGATTTGCCATAGACGGCACGGCGGGCGTGCTGGAGAACTTTTTGACTGATATCGGTTCCGATAATTTCAATGTCCCAGCCGGACAGTTCCGGTATGGTACTCAGCAGCATTGCAATAGTGTATGGTTCTTCCCCCGTTGAACATCCGGCACTCCAGATGCGTAGAGAGCGATTTCCACGCGCAGATTTTTTCTTGATCAGTTCAGGAATGATCTCATCGGAAAAAGCTTTCAGCTGAAACGATTCACGAAAAAAATATGTTTCGTTAGTCGTAAGAACATCCATGATATCCATTAGTTCTTGATCTTTGTTACGGTTGTACTTCAAGTAATGATAGTAGTCGTAGTACGTAGGAAGATTCAAGTCGGTCAGTCGATGGGAGAGCCGCTTCTCAAGAATGTATTTTGAATCCTGATCAAAATAGATCCCGCAATGCCCATAAATGCAATCGCGCAAAAGCAGAAATTCATCCTCAGACATCGTATGGTCAAGTGTAAAAGAAAATGTCATTGATAACCTGGGCCTGATAAACAGGGTAAGTATGTGTACAAAACACCATCAACGAGAACGGATGAGTAGACTGCGCGTACTAGTTTGAATTCCTGATTGAAAGGTTTTCTAAAGACTTGGCTGCCTGGCGTACGATATCAGGATCGCTGCTTGTAAGAGCATGGCGGATTATTTCTTCCGAAGTGCCCCCCCCGATTTCTTCCAGTATTTTCAGACTGGTTATCATCAGCAGGCCATCTGCAGTAGCGTGGATTGCTTTAATGATTATCCCGGCACGAACGGAATCAATACGTGCGATAGCTTTCAATATCGCGGACT
>Ga0154471_125_pt1 | contig 48298 bp, 40 predicted proteins | sample RifGroC2_FD_115950 | JGI IMG/M metagenome (GOLD analysis project Ga0154471, IMG submission 115950) | Geobacteraceae bacterium GWC2_53_11
TCACTGGCCGAAATCAACGGAACGCTGGACGGATTCACAGCGGAACGGTGGACGCCATCACGTCAGTTTGACTGGACGCTTTCACCGGAATACGCACTCTAGAATTCGATCATAGTCGTTATTGTAGTTGCCGCTCAGCCGCTCAGCCTCGACTGAATGATACACCTTGTTTGCCTTTATTACCTCACGACAAGCTGCCTGAAACTCGACCCCCTCCGAGTCAATTTCCTCAACCTGATGGCCCTTTTCCAAAAGAAGATCCTCAGCCTGGTAGGCGCCGTCGTACATATGGTTATTGATCAGCGAGTATGTGTTCATGGCTTGATAACACTGGTGCATTGTAATCAATGCGTCAGTGACGTCGCGGCTAACCGGTCCTTGGGTGATGCGCCGCAGTTCTTGTTGATCAAGGCGGTGACCGAGGTTACTGTAGGCATACTTGGTTACCAACTGCCGGGTGAGTGTTGCCATGCGGGCCTCCACAAAATGGTGTTGCACCGTGGCCAGCCACTGGCGCAGCCTGCGTCTGGCTTCTGGCAGCTGACGAGTACCCAGGGATTGCTTGAGCTCCCGCCGGCCGACCAGTGTCACCAGATCGTCAGGCACCCTCACCCTACCGTAATAGATTTCCCCGCGCAACGTGAGGCACTTTTGTTGACATGACGCTTTTCTTGGCATGATCGCCCTCCTGGTTGCCGGTACCCAGAGCGCGCAGAGGCGTCTGTGTACCAGCTGTGTACCAGTCAGGCGAAAACAAAAAGGCAACCTCTGTAATTACAGATAGTTGCCTTTGATTATGGTGGAGCTGATCGGGATCGAACCGACGACCTACGCGTTGCGAACGCGTCGCTCTCCCAACTGAGCTACAGCCCCAAATGAATAACATGAATGATCAACACTGTATTCCGTACCGAGTGCAATGCATGGATTTCGTTAGCGCACACGTCTTATCAAGTCTCGTTGTATTCTGTGAGCGGCAAAACAATTCTGAAGGCTGCGCCCTGTTTTGTGTTTTTAACTTCTATGGTACCAAAGTGATTGAGGACAATACGATTTGCTATTGCGAGCCCAAGACCGGTTCCGTGATGTTTGGTCGTAAAAAACGGGTTAAATATCTGCGGAAGCATCTCTTTAGGAATGCCTCCGCCGGTATCCTCAACAGTCGCGCATACAGACCTGCTTTTCGGAGAAACCTTCGCCAGGTTCAAAATCAGATCGCCACCTTCCGGCATGGCATCGCAGGAGTTCAATATAAGGTTGAGAAACACCTGTTTCAGCTGGTGAGAATCTCCCGAAACGACCCATGGTAATGAATCGCACGAGAACGATACCTTGATGTTATGATCTTCAAACGTGGTTGCACAGCTGGCAAGGCACTCACGCACAATTTCCTCAAGATCACAGCGGCTGAAGCAGATTGTCGGTTTGCGGGAAAACGCCAGAATTTCTGCGAGCATTTTCTCCAGCCTGCTGACTTCAGTTACGATGGTGTCGGCATACTGGTGCTCACGTGTCTTTGCCGGCAAAGTTTTCAGCAAACGCCCGGCAAATCCCCCTATGGTGATGAGAGGGTTTTTTAGCTCGTGAGCCAGATTTGCCGCCATTTCGCCAATAGCAGCCAGACGTTCGCCATGCAGAAGGCGTTCACGAGCATCCCGCAGGTTCAGGTGGGCATCTTCGATGCGGTTATACAACATGGAGTTCTCTATTGCCATGCCGGCCTGATTGGCAAAAAGTTGCAGAAAATTCACATTTGCCGTTGATATTTCCCGCGCAGAATCCGGGTTATCCACCACAATCATTCCGATAGTCGTCTCGCGAGCCACCAGAGGCACTGCAGCAAAAGCTCCGCCGCATAACTGTCTGACAAAGAGGCAGGTCGGACATTCCTGACAGAGTGTGTCGTCGGAGTGACAGAGAGTGCGGTCAAAAACAACCTGGTGTATAAGCGGGCAGGCGGTATCGATATCAATGCGGGTCAGGCGGACTTGCATACAGAATTCGTCGGAGCGTTGCCGCGAAATTATATCATCGCTGATGTCCCAACGACTGCCAAGAGCGTCGGGGCCACCGACAATCTGCAGTCCATCGGATAAATGCCGGGACACACCCAGCATGCCTTGAAGCACATTGGATTTTTCATTGCGCAGAAAAAGAATGGCACGCTCGAACAGGTTGGATGAAGGAGTGGTAAGTGCGGTAAGAATGAGGTGCGTCAACTTGTTAAGACGGATAGTAGAAAGTAATGTATTACTGAACTGGTAGAGAAGCGTCAGCTCTGACAGACGGTTATCGGTTTCAGGATGTTGTAAAGAATCATGGATTTGCATGCCTGACCTGTTCGCCATTACTTATTGAGTAGTGGTACGTTACGCCCGACGTTCCTTTTCTTCAGCAGCCATTTTGCAGTCTATACACTGAGTGGTTACCGGCCTCGCTTTAAGACGCGCCTCACCGATCTCTTCCCCGCAGTCATCACAAATGCCAAACTCATTTGACTCAATGCGATCGAGAGCATCTTTGATCTTATTGATCAACTTCCGCTCACGATCCCGGATACGTAATTCGAAGTTACGATCTGATTCCTGCGTTGCCCTGTCAGTGGGGTCGGGAAAATTTGAAGCGTCAGAAGTCATCTCGGTTACGGTCTTGCCCGCCTCACCCAGTAACGCCTTCATTTCCTCGTTGAGTATATTTTTGAAATAATCAAGTTTTTCCTGGTCCATGATTAACTCCCAATTTCAAATAAACTGTTAGATTTTAGTGAGAATAGGTCAATAAGTCCAGAAAAAAATCGGTTTCGACCACTCCGGGCACAACGGTCATTTTACAAAACTATTACATATGCTGTCACTATGGCTTGCTATTATAGCAATGTCGAAATTCATTCCAGGGGGAACTATGACACAGCCATTAATAATTGGGAAGCATACTGTTCGCTACCCGCTCATCCAGGGTGGTATGGGTGTGAGGATATCAGCCGGTCGGCTTGCAGGTCATATCGCGAAAAACGGTGGGGTCGGCTTGGTAGCCGCTGCCGGTATCGCCCTCAATAGTGGCCTCTATGATGGCAAGAATTTTTTCCAGGCTGAGGCGGAAGCTTTTAAAGCCGAGTTGCGCAAGGCATATGAAATAGCACCTGACGGAGTTATCGGTGTTAATGTTATGGTTGCTCTCTCCGATTTTGAGCCGCTCGTCAAGGCTGCTATAGAAGGAGGCGCCAAGGTAATCGTATGTGGCGCAGGACTGCCAATGGGACTTCCTGAACTTACCGTAGACCACCCCGATGTCGCCCTGGTACCAATTGTTTCCTCGCTTCGGGCTGCCCAGCTTATTGCACGAAAATGGCAGAAAACATATCACCGACTGCCGGACGCTGTAGTGGTAGAAGACCCCGATACCGCTGGCGGCCATCTTGGTGAAAAAATGGAAAATATCGGGACCGGCAAGTATGATCAATATGCAACGGTCCGTGAGGTCAAAGCATACTTTCTCGACGAATATGGTGTCGCCGTACCGGTTATTGCAGCCGGTGGGGTCTGGGACAGAGCAGATTTGGAGCATGCTCTTGCGGAAGGAGCTGACGGCGTCCAAATGGCAAGTCGCTTTGTATGCACTGAGGAATGTGATGCCAGTGACGAATTCAAGCAACGCTATCTTGACTGCACCGAGGAAGATATCGGGTTGATTATGAGCCCGGCAGGACTGCCGGGAAGAGCTATTCTCTCCAACAAAGAAAACATCCGGCAGTACGACCTTGACCACCATACTCCCTGCCGGATGGGTTGTCTGAAAAAGTGCTCCTACAAAGAGTCCGGAGAACGGTTCTGCATCGTAACAGCACTTGATCGTGCCCAGCGCGGCGACGTCGAGACCGGTCTTGTCTTCTGCGGGACCAATGCCTGGAAAGCTAACAAGATTACAACTGTGCAAGCCATTTTTGACGAGCTTTTTGGGGAATTGCCCGAACAATAACATATGGCAAAACAGCGCGGATTTGTGTGGGCGAAAGGCTCTTTCTCCTATAGATGTTATTTTCTGCTTGACATGCCATGCCCATATAACTATATTCCATAACTCTTTAAAAATTAGAAGCGGATGGAGATGGCATATGTACGCAGTTATCAAGACAGGTGGAAAGCAGTACAAGGTTACCGAAGGCGAATTTCTCAAGGTTGAAAAACTTGACGGCGAAATCGGTGACAGCATAGAGTTCGCTGAAATCCTTATGGTTGGCGGAGAAAAGACTGTTGTTGGCGCGCCACTCGTTGCAGGGGCTTCCGTAACGGCCAAGATCGCAGTACAGGGCAAAGGCAAAAAAGTCCTCGTATTCAAATCAAAGCGCCGCAAGGATTCTCGCAAGTTGCGCGGTCATCGTCAGCACCTGACCGTCCTCAAGATTGAAAAGATTACGGCATAACGCAACCGCATAAATATTTTTCCCAGGAGATACGGAAATGGCACATAAGAAAGCTGGTGGTAGTTCAAGAAACGGTCGTGATTCAAGCGGACAGCGTCTCGGCTGCAAGAAGTTCGGCGGCGAAACCGTCAAGGCCGGCAACATCATTTATCGTCAACGCGGCACACAGATCCACCCCGGCAACAACGTCGGCTGTGGCAAGGATTACACCCTTTTTGCCCTGATCGAAGGCGTGGTAGCATTTGAGCGTCTCGGCAAGGACCGTAAAAAGGTTTCGGTATACCCTAACTAATACCGCACGAGCAATAACGTAGAGACAAAAGGCCCGGAGATTTTCTCCGGGCCTTTTGTTGTTTCAGCTTTTACCTTCAGGCAAGCCGTTCGGCCATCCAGACCAGCGGCTGCAATGCCATTCGTGACAGCGATCGGACAGTTTCATGGCGCGCAATAAAGCGTGCCAGGGGAGGGCTTGCGCTGTAATAAGCTGCCACGAACAATCTCCCCGGCATATTCGTGAGCAAATAGCGGTCGCGGAAATTTCTGAGCGCCGCAACACGGGGATGCAACGGACTCCCATAAGCAGCCGTTGCGACGAAGCATCTGCTGTCTGAGCCCGAAGATTTACTTGCATCGGCTACAACAGTTACTACTGTCGTAGCTACAGCACTACGACCGATCTGGTCAGTGGCCATGACCCTTACGGTGAATGAACCAGGATCGTTGAATGATCTGTTTGCAGTGTAGGTTAACGGCGCACCGGCAAATTCCTCAAAAGCTCCGTCACCGAAATCCCACTCCACGCGCACAATCTCTGAATCAGGCGAACTGGCAACTGCATTGAAATCAATTACGAGAGGAGGCGCCCCATCGGAAAGGCTTGCACTCAGAGCAACTGAGACAGGCTTGATAGCAACATCAAGCGGAAAGCCGCTCCCCTGCCCGTTCACAAGCACTGTTCCCCCGACCGCTGTCGCCGGGATAACAGATGTGATTTCCGTATCGCTCCAGGAGGTGACCGGCAGAGCAAAGCCACCATGCATAAGGTTACCGCTTGAACTTCCGAAATTAACGCCGCGTATGGTTATAATTTCACCACGAACCGGTGCCACAGGGGTGACGGAAAATATGGCGGGCAGATCAGTCGCGGTTAGTGCACCCAGAGCGTTCAACCGTCCACCCGTTATTGTCGATGTTGTCAGTCCGGATAATTTGTCAACGCCGTTCATAATCCGGGCGCGCACCTGACGGTGAGTCAAGTCCGGAAATGCCCCCCAGACCAGGGCAGCAACTCCGCTGACAAAAGGAGCCGCCATTGATGTTCCTGCCGTCGTCCGATAGCGGAGAAACTGCTTGGTGTTTTTGTCGAACAGCGTCACCGTACTCAAGATTCCGCTCGGATCACCCGTATTCATTCCTCCCGGAGCAGCCAGATCAACAGAGCGCTGTCCGTAATTGGACCAGGAAGGCAATGCGTCATTCTGGGTAGTTGCAGCCACTGCGATATTGTTAGCAGAGCGAATGGAAGCCGGAACCACAATACTGTGGTCAATGTTGTTTCCGGAATTTCCCGCTGCCGAAACAACCAGCACCCCCTGTTTATCGGCCTCGTCAATAGCTTCGGCAAGCGCTTTACTGCTTCCGGCCACTTCAAAGCTGCAATTGATCACCTTTGCCCCATGACTAACGGCATAGGCCATACCGGTCACGGCATCGGCAAGATCGCCTTCGCCGAGCGGACCGTGTAAAAATTTGACTGCCATCAGCTTCACGTGCCAATTGACACCACTCACCCCGACGGCGTTATTTCCAGCCGCGCCGATAATTCCCGCAACGTGTGTCCCGTGTGTGTCCGCGGTGTCATCATCCATCGGATTGCCGCCAACGATGCCTTCTTTAATCACAACCCCATTCACATCATCAACTATGCCGTTGCCGTCCTCGTCAATACCGTTGTTTGCAATTTCGGCAGAATTGATCCAGAGATTGTCAACCAGATCCGGATGTCGGTAGTCAATGCCGGTATCAAGTGTTGCTACAATAACCGAGGAACTGCCGGTTGCAATATCCCATGCCTGCGGCGCACTGATGGCTGTCAACCCCCACTGTTCACTGAACCGGGTATCATCGGGGATTTGTGACTTACGAGCAATATAGTTTGGTTCGGCATACAGCACATCTGGATTACTGTTTAATTCCGACAGGGCCTCGCTCACTGACTTTCCGGCAGGAAGAACGATTTTTTGGAGACCATAGGGGAGAGAGTGCGGCAATGTGCGAGCTTTGAGTCCCGCTACGATTTTACCGGAGCTTTTCGGTGAGCGGAACTTGACAATCAGTTCGCCGGGACGATGGGCGGGAAGGCCAGCATCTCCACTTGAACCGCATGAAACGAGGGACACCGATAGAACCGCTGCAAGAATGGATGTAACAAGCCGTGATAAGGTGTACTTGGAAAACATGGTAAAGAGGCACCTTTACATAAAAAAGCGGGTGGAGGAGTTCTCCACCCGCACAGATGAATCACTAAACACTATCTTTTTACCGCAGTTTTCAACTCCGTTCCGGTGGCAGTAAACGGATACACAATCAAATTGCTGACTGTCTCTGTAACACTTACCTCGGTAAAGGCTGAAGTACCATAGTCATAGTAACCGTTCAAGTTCGCATCGACAAATGGCTCGCCTGGGTCGTAAATACCATTTCCATTATAATCAGTATATGGAAAATCAATCCCTGCGTCATACACACCGTTGCCGTTTACATCAAGAAATTCTGCAGAATCATAATATCCGTTGCCATTGGTGTCAGTAAACGTTTCTCCTCCAACCGGCGCATAGTCGCAGGATTTATACGTAAGAGTAACCGATCCGATGGATGTTCCAGCCGATTTGACAGCCCGTGAGCCAATTGCAGCCTGCAGCGCAGCACTCCTGAAGCTGGCCTTCTTAAATGGCTGCTGCATGGCGCACATGCCGGTTGGTGTGGCAACCGGCGTGGAAGTAAACGTTCCATACGTAAATTCAAGCAAAGTACCGGAAAGTGCCGTCCCGCTGGTAAGTTTAGTGTTGAAGTAGGAGGAAATGTCGGGTGATGAAGAGCCAGTGCCGTCACCCGGTCCCATGGAGGTTGCCATGATTACACGGTCACCCTGATTAAATACGCCGTTACTCGTACCCTGAGTAATATTATATTCTACACCGATCAGATCAAACTGACTACCGGCAGTAAGGGAAGGAAAGCCCATCGATGCAGCCAGTGCACTTAAATCGCCACTGATGGACATGAACGACATAGTTCCCGGCAGGGCCAAAGCAGCGCCACTGGAGTCAATGATGTTCCACGTGGCTGGATAGTCGCCAGTGTAACTGCCTACTGAAGGAGCAACATCGAAAGAATTGAATTTCTCACCTTGGGACAGGGTGATAGGACTGGCAAATGTCCACCTGCCGCTGATAAATGAAATTAAGATGTTATTTGTTCCGCTTGATACGTTGGCAAGACTTTCAGCTGTTGACAACAATGAATTGTTGCTATCGAAACATTGTGCTGTAAAAGCATAAGTTCCTGGTATTAGGTCCGCGCTTCCCGTTGCTCTTCCTGATGCATCCGGATAGAGGTACAGTTCACCCGGCGCATACGAACCTGTTGTCACATCAAACCCAATCCAACTCACATATACGTAGCTGGTTGCACTTGGAATAAGGCTTTTTGTAGCTTTCTGGGGGATCGTAACACTGAAAGATGCTTTGGCGCTTTTTGCCTGAGCGGAAGCTTGCTCCGAATCTGCTGTTGTCGAACTTCCGCAGCCGTATAGTCCCATGGTCAGCACGAGGCAGAGACCTGTAAAATATATTGTTCGTCTCATGAATGGTTCCTCCTTTTCATTGGCGGCGCCCCCGTGGAGCGCCGCTGATTTCTGGATGTCCGGGATGATCAGTCTAGCAGCATCCTAGACCGTGCTGAACCTAGCGTTTTTTGAAAAGCGCCGGTTTCTGTATCGTTATCGTACCGGGATATGTGACTACGGTTCCTACTCTCAGGTCAATGAAATAGGTCGCCGTGTTTGGAGTCGTCGAATTATCGCTTACGGTAACCTCAATGGTAAAGACCCCGCCATCTCCGACAGTTTTAGAATTGACGGTCGCCGGAGGCGTGAACGTTGCAGTTGCATAAGCGTCACTGCTCCAATTGTACACATCCACAGCCGGGTTAAACGTCAGGATTGTTCCAGATGTACCGACGGCGTTCGGAATAGTTACGCCATTGTACTTAACATTCCAGCTATAACTCAGGGTGGAAGCTCCGTCCAGATCGGAAGCATATGCGTAGAGCGGTAACGAGAAAGCAGGGGTGGTGCCTAATTGAGAGGTATTGATTACATATTGATCGGCATACAACCAGACCGACGGGGCAAATCCGCCATTGGAGCTTCCGTCGTAAACCAGCACCGATCCAAGAGGTGATTCAGCTGATGTTTTGCCGGTACTGTCCGTTGCAACGATATTCAGGCTATAACTGCCAGCCGAAGCAGGTATCGTCAACGGAATGTCTATGGTGTTCCCACTTTCAGCATCTGCCTTGGTAATCGTTCCGGATTTTAATTCCACCGGCTTACCTGTAGCATTGGTATAACTGATTGTGTAGCTAAGCGGATAATTTGCCTCGTAATCATACGCGTACACTGATGCCAATACGGTCGGCGTTGTTGTTGTCACATAGTACGAATCCAGCCACCCCCATGCTTCCGGCGGAGTATTTGCCTTGGTAATCGACTTCAACGTTACTTTAGATCCGGCTACAGCACCGTTGTCGCTGGCCTCAAAGTCAGGATGATCTGTAGTAACGCCGTTGACATTGAAAATTGCCGAACTTGTCCAATCGTAGCCCAAATACACTTCAAGCTCTCTGCCACAGGGAACCTCGGCGGCAAAATTACCACCGGTGTCTGCATAGGTGTAGTTATAATAATAATCGCTTCCGCCGTTATAGAAGGTGACCAGCTCACCGGTTGAAGAGGCTCCGCTCAAGGTTCCACTGACAGTACAGACAGCAGGCCGTGTAACGCTAATTGTTGTGGTAGCTGGGCATGTATTCTTCACTGAATCAAACAGACCAAGCGTTACCGTCTGCTCTTTGTAGTCATAAGATATCGGATCGTAGTAGCTTATGGTCGCCGAACGATCTGTGTCGGCATTATTAAATAAAGCGGCCTTGAGAGTGAACTTGCCGGTCGCATCCGTTACGCCGTAACCGTAATCAAATGTCTGGGCGCCATCTTCGCTGGTACGCAGGGTGGCAGTACCGTCGGTCGCGTAATCGTAATCTTCATCGTACATATAGAGCCACAGATCCGTAAGCGGAATGTTGCCGTTATCCTTGATGGTACCGGTGATGCAAACCTCTTTTGGTTCTGCCGAGCTCAGGATAATGTGGTCAAGGTTCCACCATTTTTCGAGATACGCCGGATTCGTGACGGTTATGTCAACGTAGTAGTTACCGGCTTTGCAGGCAGCTTTTGCCTGGTCCTTTGTGAAGGAGCTGCTAATGGCAACCGGTGTATAGCTGGTGCCGTTCGATGTAGAAACGACCCCGTCACCGATTTTCAGCCAGGTACCGTCTCCGGCATAGGGATCAACCGACCAGATAGGGACATCCCACTGTCCCGGTGTAGTCGTGTCTCCATCCTGAAGGAAGAGATTTTCACAGCTCGATTCCGGAACCCAACGGGTGACCTTGTTAACGATGCTCGCAGCCTTGCGTGTTTTGCCGGCCTTTGCAAGTTTCTTGATTTCTTTAAAAACATTCTTCCCCTGATTGGTGGTCAGGTCAATGTAATCAAAAGCCATCGAAACGAGCTGCCCGGGGGCGCTGGTCGCAGTTTCTTTCCCGCGATAGGCGCCGGGGAAGTACTGCGCCTGGGTGGGATCGGTAGAGTTGAACGTCTGAAACTGTCCGATAACCTTATTGGTTCCTGCAGGCAGCGCAGTGGTATCAATCTTCATATCAAGCTCAACAATCTCATTTGCTCCAGTTGTTATGGATTTACGAGCGGCCTTAAGTGCTGAACCGCTGTAAACTGATTTGCTCCCGGTTACTGTATTTCTGACAACGCCAATTTCAATAAGGTTTGCATTTGCAGCATCAGGTGTACCGGCACCGGTCGCAGCCTGGGCAAGCTCTGCCCGCAAATTGAGGGCAGAAGGTTTGTCATAATCGATGCGCTTGCTGAAATCGGCATACCCCGGTTTTGTCGCAGTGATAACCACATATCCGCCGGTATCGCTCAACGCAATATCCTGGGCAAAGCTGCCAGTCGTCCCTGTCGTAAGGTTGTAGACACCAAGCGACACATTGTTCTTGTCATACGAACGAATGGATACCTGTGCAGCATCCTGCCCGGCTGCCTTACGCACGGAAACCTTCTGGGTCCGTTTTGCGACCAGGCTGCTAAGCGACACCAGCGCAACGGTACCGCTGACCGTCGACGATTTCTTTGCCGATGGTGCCGGTGCTGGTGTTCCACCACCACCACCTCCTCCGCCACCGCACGCGGAAAGGAATGCTGCTGCTATAATACCAGTCAAGAGTCCCACACATTGTCTTTTCATACTGGTTCCTCCTTTTTCATTGCTGTTACGGTACGAAGTTCCGGCTAAAATTTAGGTGGTTACAACTCTATACCGCGTTATTTTTTGCTGTCAACTGTATAATTACAATCATTCGGGCCCTATTGAAAGAAATGCACCATATTTATGTAAGTCATCTAAAGAGCAACGGTTTTAATTAGAAAAAAACCTCAAACATAGCAGTCAGTTAGTTAGTAACACAGTTTTATTAGCCAACAATCAGTTTGACAATACACCATCATAGTGTAGAATCCACCGTACGAAAAAATATACAGATATTAAAGGTAGGTATCATGATCAGATCAAGCCTGACCCGCAAAATTATCCTTATAATTGCCGCCACACTCTTCGTGGGCTTTGCCGGTCTTGGAATCCTCTCAATCTACCTCGAATACACCGCTACCATAGATCTTCAGCGCAAAAATGCTCGCCAACTGGCATCCACCGTCACCCACGACATTCTTACTCAGATGACCAAGGGAGATATGAAGGATTTCGGCAATTTCGTTTCCGAAATCAAGGCCAAGGGCGGCATTGCCGGAATCAGGCTGTTTAATGCCGAAGGCAAGGAATGGGGCAGCGGAACCGTCAATGAAGAGATGCGCGCCGCCATCGCTTCCGGAACACCCAAAGAATTGTCCGCAAGTAAGGAAGGAAAGCGTTTTCTCGACCTGGCGGTTCCTTTGGCAAATGAAGAACGCTGCCGGGGCTGTCATAAAGCGGAGGATAAGTTTCGGGGCGGCATTATTATTACAACGTCGCTTGAAGACGGTTTTGCTGCTGCGTTGCGTCTGACACTGGTTATGTCAGCAGTGGGGGTCTTCTTCTTTTTTGCCATGCTTGCTACGTTGTACATCTTTTTCAATCGTACCGTGGTTCAGCAAATCGCGGAACTCTATAAACAATTGGGGGATCTGGCCGGCAGCGAAGGCGATTTGACCAAAGTGCTCCATGTTCGCACCACCTGTGAAATAGGCAGACTGGGTGAAGAATTCAATAATCTGACCGAGAAAATCCGGAGTACTTTTTCCGAACTATATGTGCAGACCTGCCTTATTGGGACAAGCGTCTGCGAGTTGGCTGCAGGCACCGAGCGGACACTGAAGATGACTCAGGATCAGAAAGATCAGTCTTTTACCGTTGCCGCATCTGCTGAGGAAATGGCACAGACCATTAACGAAGTAACCGAAAACACCCATCGCGCCGCAGTCCTGTCCAGCGAAGTTGACAGTGCCGCCAGCAGCGGAATGGCCGTTGTCGAAGAAACCTGGAGTTGCATGCAGAAGATCAGCATGAGCGTCAATGATACGTTGGTAATCATTCGTGAGTTGGAGGCTTCCTCTGCGCATATCGGTGAGATGGTTGTTCTTATTGAGGATATTGCAGACCAGACCAACCTTTTGGCACTTAATGCCTCAATTGAAGCCGCACGCGCAGGAGAGGCCGGCAAGGGCTTTGCGGTTGTCGCCAGCGAGGTTAAAGGCCTGGCGGAAAAAACCACCGCATCAACTCGTGAAATCAAAAAAGTTGTCGCAAGCATCCAGAAGACCAGCCGCAGTGCTGCCGACATGATCGGCACCGAAAGCGCTCTCGTCCAGACAGGCCTCATCAAAGCTGAAGAGGCGCGCAACAGCCTGGAAAACATCAAAAACCATGCAAATGAGTCACGATCAATGATCGTACAGATTGCCACTGCGGCTGAAGAGCAGAATGCAACGACCAATCATATTTCCGAAATGATTCGCCTTGTTTCTCACAGTGCGGGAGAAACATATACGATGATGCAGCGCACCAGCGATGCCTTTGTCACGTTTGCCGATGTTGTCGAGCAGATCTACGGATCCGTAGGTAAATTTTCGGTCGGCAATTATCACGACACGGTAAAAGAGTACCTTCGAATGATGAATATCCAGGTACTTGAAGCAATCGACAAGGCGCTTGCGGACCGGACTCTCACGCTTGAAAACCTTTTCGACCGGAATTATGTGCCGATTCCAAATACCACGCCGCAAAAATATACCACCCGCTTTGATGCCTTCTTTGACAAGGTTATTTCACCCTTTCAGGAAGCAATTGTCAGCCGGGACAACAAAGTGCTTTATGCCATCTGCGTTGACAACAACGGCTATGTCCCATGCCATAATCTGCGCTATACCAAGCCGTTGACCGGCGATCCGGAAATCGACAAGAACAACAACAGAACCAAACGTAAATTTGATGACAGAACCGGCATACGCTGCGCCCGCAATACAGAGGGATACCTGCTGCAGACCTATCGGCGGGACACCGGCGAGATTCTGAATGACATGTCAAAGCCGCTGATCATCAACAACAGACATTGGGGCGGTATTCGCATCGGCTATCTTGCCCCGAAATAACAATTCAATCCTCGGTAATGGCGATAGTCACTTTAATATGATATAATTGTGCTATAGTTGTGTGCTACAAATAATATCGGATTTATTGAGCTGAAGCGGGGATGGAGTTGTATGAAGCATTTGGGAGATATACTGGTCGAGGCTGAAATTATCAGCAATAAAACGCTTGAGAGGGCGCTCGAACGGCAAAAATCCGAGAAAAAACGTCTGGGTGTCGTACTTGAAGAGATGGGGGTTATCACAGAGGAAGAGCTGGTTGATGCACTGTCAAAGCAATTTAATTTCAAGACGATCAAAAACTTTGTAGGGCACGCCTACCCTCAGGAATTGCTTGACCTGTTACCGTCCGACTTCGTCATGAAGAAGCTGGTTTTCCCGCTTCGCCAAAAAGACGCCATGCTGGCGGTGGCAATTACAGACCCTTTCGATCTTGAAACGATGGAGATGCTGAGCCGCATTACCGGACTTCAGGTCGTTCCCGTACTTGCTTCCCGTAAAGAAATCCTGGATGCCATTGCAGTGCATTATCTCAAGAGCAGTTCGGATAGCGGTGACGCCATCTTAGTGGTAGAGGACTCAGCCCCGATCGCAACGCTTATTCAAATTGCGCTTGTGAAAGAAGGATATAAAGTGCTGATGGCCTCCGATGGCCTGGAAGCATTGAAAATTGCCGTATCGGAACGCCCGAAGCTTATTATTACTGATTCCGTGATGCCGCGTATGGATGGCTACGGCTTGTTGCGCGCCATCAAAGCCAATCCGATGACCTCCGAAATCCCCGTGATCATGTTGACCTCCAAAGCGTCAACCGAGGATGAGCAGAAAGCGCTGGAGTTCGGCTTCAGTGATTTTATCCCCAAACCGGTTCAGCCACTGCGTGTCGTTTCCCGCGTCAAACACATCCTTGACATGACCAGAAAATACCGGCGTTAATCCCACAACCCTGCTCACCAATGCCTTGAATGTTTACCCTTCCCCTTGTGTCCGTTTCTGAAATCCCAGGGAGGCTGCGGATTTGATTCTCTCCAAAGTCCTGCCCGCCGTGAACGTGCCTGAGCTTCACTGCTGATATAATCCGACTCGTATGCTCCTTGCAAATACTGGCGATACGCCCACGCCATCCCCTCAGCAACCATTTCGCGATTGATATCCTTGCCTTGATAACGGATAACCGCCACCGCACGCTTGTACTGGTCAATATCCATGATCTCTGCGGTAACGCGGCGTCCCATGACCTTGTACATCAGCGTGCGTTTTGATACATCCCCGTACGGCTGTCCCGGCTTGTCAGGCTTCCTGGCTTCCGGAGCATCGATGCCGTACAGCCTCACTTTGAGCCGGCTTTCTTCGCGAGTGGTCAAGAGCAGTGTATCACCATCGTAAACCGCCTTCACCATCCCTTCAATGGTTCTTCCGGCATAAACCGGGCTTACCAGAACCAGGACCTGAAGAAGAATCAGCGCGTATATTTTCATTTACACCAACTCCGCAGCATAATTGAATTCGGTCGTACCGGAAAGTTCCCGGCCCGATTTGAAAGCGGCGATGATGTCACCCCATCTCTCGCGCGGTTCTTCACTCAAATCGATCACAAACGAGCTGCACCCCTGTTGCAACAATTCACCATGCCGCGCCGTCAGCGAAAACTGTTGCGCTGAACTGATCGTCTGAAGGCCATCCTGAGTAGTAACGCGATACGTTTCGCCCCGGTCGGAACGAAGCGGTGTGTTTGAATGCACCTCTTTGAGCCGAATCTTGGTGGTCATCACCGGTAGTGGCGAATAGGCCAGCACCCGCTGTTCAATGTCAACTCCCGCCGAAAGCAATCCGCCAAGATTGGCGCGGTCGTCCTCCAGATAGAGGGTTGCCGCTCTGGCGCCAAGTTCACGCCAGGTGGCCAGCGCCTGACTATTGAGCGAAAAACAACGGTGCCAGGTTGAAATCTGCAGATCTGTAAGACCACGGAACATTTCGAAATGAGAGAGATTGGCCGCTTCAAAGCGCCGGAAACCGGCTCGATGCAGGGTGCGCAAGGTATCTTGATACAGCGGGATGTCACGATCAAAGAGCATGAACGGGAGTTGCCAGATAATATTCTCTTCCGAACCGCGCATACGCGGAATTGTCGTGGCAATCTGGTGTATCGCCGCCTTTGACAGCGGCACCAGCGTGGCATCGGCACCGTTTTGGAGGGGAAAACGCCACTCTTTCGGTTCTGCCATGACAACGGTCAGCACTTCACGGGAAGCGGGACGCCGCTTGGCGGTCTGCACACTTTCCAGCTCCTTCAAGGCATCCCTGCGGGCAGATGCAATCTGTTCACGAAACTGAGCCGTGGAAGCCTCCTGTAACTGTTGGTAAAAACGACGGCGCAAATCTTTGAACAGGGACATCGGAATCAGCACGGCAGGAAAATCGGGAGCCTCCAGCGATTCGAGCCTGAATTGTGTATCGCCGCATTTCGAGAATTGACCGGACAGAACCGCCTGCATATCAGCGCTGCGGGCCGGTTCAAGCGGCCCGAGCGGGAAACTGAACTCATGATGAAATCCCGCTACCGAAGCAGAGATATTAAGCTGTTCATCTTTCAGTGACACAACCAGCTTACAGGGGAGTTTGTCCCCCTGTGCCCCTTCGAGCCTGCGCTGGGCGGCGTTGTCACTCAGCGTAAATGCCTCCCGGGATGATACTTTGTAGATCGAGTCACCAACCGAGAAACTGAATGGTGTTTCGACCTCAACCAGGCTTCCCGCCGGGGCTTCCATGGTTTTTTTCCGGTTAAGGGTCATTTCGCGCAGAGTCCAGGCTTGACCGGCCATATCACTCTTGGGTTGGGCTCGCAGGCGGTCGCCGACGTAGAGCGCGTCTCTGGTTTCAAATATGAGGTTCTTCCCTTTGATGCTCTTGATCTGGCCGATAAAGCGCCCGGTGCCCCCTTTCTGCCAGGGATTGGCAATGTCATCCGGTTGCTGGGAAGCCAGGAAACCCTTGGTCGGCGTACGGCCGAATGAATATTTCAGGATCCCCTTGGCAGTGGCCAGCGCCTCCTTATGCGATTTTTCCGGAGCATCGAGCACGGTGCGGTAGGCTTCAACCACGGAAGCGACGTATTCGGCAGACTTCATCCGCCCCTCGATCTTAAGCGACGAAACTCCGGCTTTGACAAGATCCGGAATAAGATCAATTGCTGACAGATCGCTGGTGGAGAAGTAGTGGCCCTCCTTGCCGCGATGATTGTACAAACGGCGGCAGGGCTGGGCGCACCGGCCGCGATTGCCGCTGTGTCCACCCAGCAGGGACGAGAAAAAACATTGTCCGGAGATGGAAAAGCAGAGTGCGCCATGGACAAAACATTCAATCTCAACCGGTGTGGCAGCAGCAATAACGGCTATTTCGTCAACCGCCAGTTCGCGAGCCAGCACAGCCCGCTGGAAACCCAGCTCCTGGAGCATTTTTACACCGGGCGTATTGTGAATCGTCATCTGGGTTGAAGCATGCAGGGGAATGGAGGGAAAGTGATTACGAATGAGCCGGGCCACTGCCAGATCCTGTAAAATAACGCCATCGACCCGCATCCCCGCCAGGGCAGTCAGGGTATCCACCAACTGGGGCAGTTCTTTCTCCTTCACCAGGGTGTTGAGCGTGATGTAAATCTTCCGGTTCTGCCCATGGGCGTAGGCCAGCATCCGCTCCATCTGGGCCAGCGAGAAGTTTTTGGCGCGGGCGCGAGCCGAAAAATCCTGAAGGCCTGCATACACGGCATCGGCCCCCTTTTCCATGGCAGCAAAGAACGATTCCAGAGAACCGGCTGGGGCAAGAAGTTCAGGTTTGGCGTGTGATCTTTTCATAAGGTTCCTCAAACAGAAAGCGCCCCAAACGGGGCGCTAACTCCATACCAACAGATTTCAAAGCCTGACGGCTATTTCTCCAGCAAAATGCGCAGCATCCGGCGAAGCGGTTCCGCCGCTCCCCACAAAAGCTGATCGCCGCAGGTAAAGGCGGACACGTACTCTGGACCCATCTTCATCTTGCGGACGCGGCCGATTGGAACCGTCAGGGTTCCTGAAACCGCTGCCGGAGTGAGGCCTTCCAAGGAATCGGCCTTGGTGTTGGGGATCAACTTGACCCACTGATTATCATTTTTGATCAGCTCTTCGATTTCGGCAATCGGCAGATCCTTGTTCAACTTGATCGTCAAAGCCTGGCTGTGGCAACGCATGGCGCCGACACGCACACAGATGCCGTCAACCGGGATCGGCGAAGTGGTGCCGAGAATCTTGTTGGTCTCCAGAAATCCTTTCAGCTCTTCACGGCTCTGGCCATCCTCAACTTCACGGTCGATCCACGGAAGCACGCTTCCGGCCAGCGGGAAACCGAACTCTTTGGTCGGCAGGGAGCCGTCCCGCAGAGCAGCGGTAACCTTCTTGTCGATTTCCAGAATAGCCGACCCCGGATTTTTCAACTCTTCAGCAACAACCCCGTTCAGAACGCCCATCTGCGACAGCAATTCACGCATATTGGGAGCTCCGGCACCGCTTGCCGCCTGGTAAGTCATGGAGCTGATCCATTCAACCACTCCGGCACGGAACAGACCGCCGAGCGCCATCAACATCAGACTGACGGTACAGTTACCGCCGATGAAGTCCTTCTGCCCCTTGGCCAGCGCGGCATCGATCACACCACGGTTAACCGGGTCGAGGATAATAACGGCATTGTCTTCCATGCGCAGGGTGCTGGCAGCATCAATCCAGTAGCCGTTCCACCCCTGTTTGCGCAGTTCCGGGTGAACCGACTTGGTATAATCGCCCCCCTGACAGGTGATTATTACATCAAGCTTCTTAAGTTCAGCAATATCCGAGGCATCCTTAAGAGTGCCCGCGTTCAGGGGAGCCGGTTGACCTGCCTGAGATGTTGTAAAAAAGACCGGATCAAAGCCCAGAGCAAAATCGTTCTCTTCCTGCATCCGCTGCATAAGAACCGAACCAACCATACCGCGCCATCCGACGATTCCGACTTTCATAGTACTGTTCCTTTTCTCGATGGTAAATTTGAAAGCGAATCCTACAGATTCGCTATTATTGCTGCGCCCATTTCTTTTGTGTTAACCAGTTTTTCGCCGGCGATTTTCTGATAAATGTCAGCGGTGCGATATCCCTGATCCAGTACCTTGGCAACCGCATTGTCAAGAGCATCGGCGGCGTCCAGCATGCCGAAGGAAAATTTGAGCATCATCGCAGCTGAAAGAATCTGGGCGATCGGATTGGCAATCCCCTGGCCGGCAATATCCGGTGCAGAGCCGCCTGATGGTTCATACATGCCGAAGGTGCCCTCTGCCAGCGAGGCGGAAGGGAGCATGCCCAGCGAACCGGTCAGCATGGCGGCTTCGTCGGAGAGGATATCGCCGAACATGTTTTCGCACAGAATGACATCAAACTGTTTCGGCCACTTGACCAGCTGCATGGCGGCATTATCGACATACATATGGGACAGTTCAACGTCCGGGTACTCCTTGGCAATGCCGATAACAATCTCGCGCCACAGTACCGACGATGACAGTACGTTGGCCTTGTCTATGGAACAGACCTTCTTGCCCCGTTTTTGGGCAGCCTGAAAAGCAACATGGGTAATGCGCTCAATCTCGGGGACGCTGTAACGCATGGTGTCAACGCCAACCCGCTCGCGCCCGACCCCTTCGATCCCTTTCGGCTGGGAGAAGTAGATGCCGCCGGTCAGCTCGCGGATAACAAGAATATTGAAACCGCCGCCGATGACCTCTTCCTTGAGCGATGATGCACCGGTCAACGAAGGGAAAATAATGGCGGGACGCAGGTTGGCATACAGGCCGAAGATTTTGCGAAGCGGCAGCAGGGCCCCGCGTTCCGGCTGTTCATCAGGGGGAAGCGTTTCCCATTTCGGGCCGCCAACCGAACCGAACAGAATTGCGTCGGAAGCCTTGCAGATATCAATCGTGCTCTGCGGCAGAGCTTTCCCTTCGTTATCGATACCTGCTCCCCCGACGTTGGCAGGGGTGCGGGTAAAGGTCACGTCATATTTCTTCTCAACGGCATCAAGAACATTAAGGGCTTCGGCCATTACTTCAGGGCCGATACCATCGCCAGCAAGAACCGCTATTTTATACGTTGCACTCATAATTCCTCCAAAGTTTCATATCAGAATAACAATCTTCCTATAATAATTTTTGCGGTACGCTTTTGTCAAACTAAAAGCATAGCTAACCGGCCTGTTTTTCCTATAGTTTGCCGTAATCCGGAACCAGTCTCCAGGTATCCCGATCTGCCACCGTTACAACATCATACGTGTTGAATAACATTCATTTATCCCGTACAATGGCGCCACTTTTAGTAAGGCACGTGAAGGGGTCTCCTGTGAGCAATCTGCTATTAATTACTGACGTTGCGCGGCTGCGAAAAATTTTCGGCAGGCTTACCGATGACAAAAACATCCGGCTCCGGGTTGTTAACAACCTGGAAAAAGGAGGCGAGGAGATCGCCATCGAGAAGCCGGATGTCGTCTTTGTCCAGACTCACCTGTCAGGCCTTTCAGCCGATATTCTCCTTATGCACCTGAAAAAACAACTGGGACGTAAACGGTCACGTTTCGTACTGCTGGCATCTCCTGCACAGACAACTGACGCGGTTCTGAAACAGTACCAGGGGTGGCTCGACACTTCGGCAGAAGACAGCAAGCTGCTGTCGGAACTGCAGCAGCTGCTCGGGGCTTTGCTGAGCAAGCCAAAGAAGATCGAGGATTCCGTCCCGCCGGAACCGGCTGCCTCAATAGAAAGCCCTTCTCAACCAGTCAGCAATGCAGAGCATACAGGACTTCTCGACACTCCTCCGGCTCCGGAGGTTGCTGCACCACCATCGACCGGCTCTGAGCTGCAACTCCACGTTGCCGCTCCGGCGACAGCCGAACCATCACTGGAAGAACAAGGCATCACCTATGCTCCACGGCAACGCTTAAAGGTCTATTCCGAATTCAACAGTTCTTTTGACAGCGCGGTCAGCAGCACACCCGAACCTGAAACCCTTGATCAGGCAACCCCCGCACTGTCCCACGATTGGGATGCAGAAGATATTGACACCGTGGAAACAAAACCGGCCCGTTCAAAAAGGGGCACATTTTTGCTCTGGCTGGCACCGGTTATTATCGCAGTCGTTGTCATTACCTATATGCAGCAGCGAAGCCCTTCTGCAAAGCCGGATTCGGCCACCGCCAAAACGGCACCAACAGACGTTGCGAAACCGGCTGCACCTGCTCCGGCTCTACCGGCAGCAACTCCTGCAAAAACACCGGCTGTCGCAGCCGCCGCACCTCCTGCCGCCCCTCAGGAACAGGACCGCATGAGTGACAAAGCCGTACTGAGCGCCATCGCCGAGAGCCGCGGGGCAAAGACTCCGGTTCCTGCAGCATCTTCCGGAGCGCGGCCGACAACCCTGCCGGATTTTATTCCCCGTTATGGCATGGACAAGCCGTTCAGCGCCGCCAATCCGGGCTGGGAACGATACAAGGGACAGGTTACCGAATTCAAGGTGCTGCGCGAGGCCCAGGCTATCAAAGCCATTCAGGTGATTGACCGGGGCGGTAATGGAGTTCCGGAATCGTTTATGAAAGGCGTGCTGCGTCAGGTAACCCAAAAACCGGTCATCAGCGTCGAAACTTCAGAGAAAAAAGACGGGTATGAGATTCAGCGAGGCCGGATAGCGGACGGTATCAAGGTGGTTTTTTATCGCGACGAGAATGGCGGAAAGCTGCGGGCATTTGTACTAACGTGGCAATGAATTCAGGACACCACATGACGCGTCTTTTATGGATAACCTGCATGCGGCCACAGCTTATTGCGGGTACTGTGGCTCTATCACTGCTCGCACTGTCATGCTCGTACAGCACGTCCTTTGCAGCAGAAGGGGCCGGTGAAATTCTTCAGCAAATGGAAAAAACCGGTAAGAGCCATGATCCGGTCGAAAAGCTGCCAGCGGTAATCGAAAATGAAACCCCGGAACCGGCCACGCCGAAACAGCCGTCCGGCAGAAAGATTTTTGTCCGGAAATTCCGCCTGGAAGGAAATACCCTGATCAGCGAGAAAGAGCTCCTGTCAGGTATTGACCTGGGCGATGGCAAGGAACTGACGCTCGACGAAATAAAAAGCGTCGCGTACATGATTACGGCACAATACCGCAGGAAGGGCTTTATTATCGTCAATGCCTATGTGCCGTCACAAAGCATATTTGACGGCGCGGTACTGACAAAAAGCGCTCAAGGGTACCAGACGGTAAACGCTTTTGGAACCGTCCTGATCAAGGTAATTGAAGGCAAGGTAGGAACCATTTCCGTATCCGGCAACACCCGTTACCGCAGCGCGTTCATTAAAAGATATCTCGAAACGGTCAGAAGCGACCCATCGTTGAAGGTAGAGACGCTGGAAAAAGAGTTGCTGCTCCTGAACGACTATCCCTTCCTGTCGGTAAAAACAACACTAATAGCGGGAAATGAACCGGGCACGACAGATATCCATGCAACCGCCTCCGATGGCAAGTACCCCCTGTTCGGCTCTGTTGCCTATGACAACTTCGGCGAAAAGGCAACCAGCAAAAATCGCCTCTCTGCTCAGCTGAATATTGGCAACACTATCACCAGTGGCGATCTGGTCCGATTGAACGGCATTATCGGAATTGACGACCTGAGTCTGAGCAGGCTTGCCTATGGCCGGGCAGAATACAGCGTGCCGGTGGGGGGCTTGGGAACGCAAGTGGGCGCCTACTATTCCAACACCGTCTATTCCGCTGAGGGGCTCGACTCGCTCGCTCTCTTGGAACTGAAAGGCAGCGCAACCGTTGCCGGCATGTATGCAACCCACCCCGTTCTGAAGAAATTCGACAAATCCCTGGTTGTCAGAGTGGGGGGCGAATACATTTCGCTCTCTGACGAGTTGCTGAAAAACATCCAGGACAAGGACGAAATACGCAAGATCACGACGGGAATATCGTACGAATCACTTGATACATTCAAGGGTAGAAATTTCGTCAATTTCAGCTATGCGAGAGGCCTTGGCGGTTTTCTTGGCGGCACCACAAGTGGAACTAATCCCGGCCCCAGCTATGCCGGCGCTGACGACTCCTTCGACAAACTCAATCTGGATGCCACGAGAATACAAAAACTACCGGGATACAACCTTCTGGTTGCCCGGGGAGCCTTCCAGTATTCACCGGACCGCCTGTTTTCGGCAGAGCGGTTGCAGCTCGGCGGCATGGGGTCGGTGCGGGGATTCGGAGCATCCATGAAGAGCGGCGATAGCGGATACGTACTGTCGCTTGAACTCGTATCATCACCGCTGTTTCCGGAAACGATGATATTCAATCAGAAGACCGGCGACACAATTAAATTGGCCCTCTTCACCGACTGCGGCGGAGCAATCAACACAAATCACCAACCCTCGGAGTTTACATCGACCTTTCTGTCAAGCATCGGGGCAGGGATACGGTTGTATGGCGGCAGCATGTTCACCTTCAAACTGGATTGGGCAATTCCCGGCGCACAGGACTCCTATAACAGCTTCAGCTTGAGTGACAGCAGGGTTTATGTCCAGTCGGCGGTTTCTTTCTGACGCATCTGCCCGCACCTGCTTGAGATTCAGGGGGAACTCATGAAACAACATCGCACGGCTTCAAAAACAATTCATGCCGGTTCGGCAGCAGGCACGCTGTTTCTGTTAGCCGTTCTGACCGTTACCTCTTCTCATGCCTTGCCGCAGAGCGGCACCGTCGTCGCCGGATCGGCAACCATTTCACAACCAAGCAGCACCAGCCTGAATATTGTCCAGTCCTCCGGCAACGCCATTATAAATTGGCAGGGGTATAGTATCGGCGCCGCTGAATCGGTTACCTATGTTCAGCCGAGCAGCAATTCGATTGTCTTGAACCGGGTTACCGGAGTAGATCCCACAAGCATCTTTGGTCGTCTTTCGGGAAACGGCCAGGTATGGGTGATCAATCCCAACGGCCTGCTGGTCGGCTCCGGTGCAACTGTTCAGACCGGCGGCTTCCTCGCATCAACCATGAACATCTCTAATGACAGCTTCATGTCAGGCAAATATGCCTTCACAAACACGCCGGGCTCCCGGGCGTCAATCGTCAATGATGGCGCCATCCAGACTGCCGACGGCGGATACGTGCTGCTCTCGGCACCCTCGGTGATAAATTCCGGTTCGATTATTGCGAACAAAGGAAAGGTTCATCTCGCTTCGGGCGACGTGATCACATTCAGTATCGACAACGGCAGCCTCATCAACGTGGCGGTAAGCGGCGACGTGGCCGCGGAAGCGCGGGGCATCACCAACAACGGAAAGATCACCGCCGACGGCGGGCAGGTCGTGCTGACCGCCAGGGTTGCCGGCGACGCGCTCAGAAATGTCGTAAATAACGTAGGGCTCATTGAAGCACACTCCATTATCGAAAAAGACGGCATCATCATTCTTGACGGCGGCGACCACGGGATTACGGCAAACAGTGGGACAGTGGATGCCTCGGGGAAAAACACCGGCGAAACCGGCGGTTCCGTAACCATACTCGGCAGCAAGGTGGGGCTTTTCGCCGGTTCCCTGGTGGATGTATCAGGTGACGCCGGAGGCGGAACGGCTTTGATCGGCGGCAATTTCCACGGGGCAGGACCGGAGAAAAACGCCGCCATGACCTACGTCGAAAAGGATGCCGTCGTAAAAGCCGATGCGCTTGGCAGCGGCAATGGCGGTTCGGTGGCGGTATGGTCGGACGACGCCACCCGCTATTTCGGCACCATCTCCGCAAAAGGCGGGGTGCGGGGGGGAGATGGCGGTTTTGTCGAGATATCGGGCAAGCATTCCCTCACCTATGCGGGACTCGCCAACCTTGAGGCATCACGGGGAACAACCGGGATGCTGCTGCTTGACCCGGATGAGATCACCATCGTCCATGGTTCCATCGATACCAACATCACCGTCACCGGCGCAGGCCCTTTTGCAGATACCAGTAGTTCCGGAAGCGGCTCGTTTCTTTCCGACAGTACGATCAACAGCCAGCTCGGCACGGCAAACGTCACCGTCACCACATCAACAGAAAGCATTACCTCCAATACCGACGTGGTTATCGATACCAACAGCAAGACACTGACACTGGACTCCGCCAAAAACATTACGCTGGGCGGCACATTTAACGATGCCGGTTCATTGGGCGCTCTGAACCTGAACATCGGGCAGGCCGGTACCGGCGGAACAATGGCTTTCTCCAGCGGAGCCGTTATCAAGACACATACGGTGAGCATCACCGGCGGCAGCGGCAGCGATACACTGACAGGACAAAATGCGGCCAATACCTGGAACATCACGGCACCCAACACCGTGACCCTCAACGGCATGAACGCAACCGGCATAGAATCACTTGTTGGCGGCTCGGCTTCGGACACCTTTTCCCTCGGCTCCGGAGTATCTACCTTTAACGGTTCGATTTCCGGTGGCAGTGGCGCTAATTCACTTGCCGCAACCAACGGAGTTAATACCTGGCAATTATCTGCTGCAAACAGCGGAGCGATGAACAGCACCACGGTTTTTTCCGGGATTTCCAATCTGGCTGGCGGTTCGGGGGCTGACACCTTCACGCTGGGCGCAAACGTAACCAGCTTCAACGGTTCGATAGCAGGCGGTGGCGGCTCCGATACACTTGCAGTAACGGACGGAACCAATGGCTGGAAGAGCACCGGACTTAACGCCGGTATACTGAACACAACGACCACGTTCTCGACCATAACCAACGTGAAGGGGGGCGCCGGCACAGACACTTTGACCGGACAAAATGCGGCCAATTCCTGGAGCATCACGGGCGCCAATGCAGTAACGCTTGACGGCATGAAAGCAACGGGGATAGATATTTTGGCGGGTGGTTCGGGCGCCGATACCTTCACATTGGGGTCAGGGGTGTCATTATTTTCCGGCTCAATTGCCGGTGGCAGCGGTGTCAATTCGTTAGTAACTACCAATGGCCTCAACTCATGGCAAATAACCGGTGCAAATGCCGGTACAGTGAACGCTACGACTAACTTTTCAGGAATCGCAAATTTGACCGGTGGTACCGGCTCGGACATTTTTACCTTAGGTGCGGGCGTCCTGACATTCAGCGGATCAATTGCCGGCGGCGGCGGTGTCGATACGGTGGCAGCGACCGACGGCGTCAATGCCTGGAGTATCACAGGTGTCAACGCAGCGACGCTCAACGGGATGACCGCCACCGGGATTGAAGCGTTGGTCGGCGGTTCAGGGATTGATGAGTTCACAGTGGGCTCGGGAATATCAACATTTAATGGTTCAATTACCGGTGGTGGCGGCACGGATACTCTGGCAGCCACTAACGGAACCAATGACTGGCTGATAACCAGCCCCTCTGCCGGAACGCTGAACGGAACCACCTCTTTTTCCGGCATCTCCCTTTTGGTCGGAAGTTCCGGTGTGGATACACTAACCGGTTCCAATCAAACGTATACCTTGGATGACAGCACTGCAAACACGGGGAGCAACGGCCCCGTTACCTGGATCTCAATCGAGAGCCTGACCGACACCGGAGCAGGCGTTTTTAAGTTCGGAAAAGCGGGCAGTGTCACCGGAAATATTTCCGCAAACAGCGGCACGTTGGACTATACCGGTCACACTTCGGCAATCAAGGTGAATCTAGCCGGCAGCGCAGGTACAACTACCGGCATAGGTGGCACTTGGGACGGCATTACTACAGTGATCGGCAGCGCAAATTCAAACGACACGGTTACCGGTTTCAACCAGATTTACACGCTGGATAACTCGATAGCAAATATGGGGAGCAACGACACGGTGACGTGGTCGTCAATCGAAAATCTGACCGACACCGGCACTACCGGCAGCTTCAATATGGGGACTGGCGGCAGTGTCTCTGGAAATATCGATGGCGGTACGAGCGGCACACTCGACTACGGAAGTTACGGAACGAGCATCACGCTAAACCTTAGTGGTAGCGGCACGACCGGCATTGGCGGCACCTGGAAAGGCATCACCAATGTGGCCGGAAATCCAAACAACATTGATACCGTTATCGGCGCAAACACGACCTACAGCCTGACCGGTGTTAATGCGGGTAACAGCGGCAGTGTCTTCTGGACATGGATTGAGAAAATCACCGATACCGGTAACGGTACGCTATCAACAACCGGCAGCCAAAGATATACCCTGACCGGTTCAAATGCAGGATTCGTCATGGCACTTCTTCCCGATGGTTTTACCGGCATCGGCAATCTGACCGACACCGGCGCGGCCAGTTTCAGGTTCGGGGCAAATGGCGGTGTGAGCGGCAACATTTCCGCAGTAAACGGTACACTGGACTATTCGGCAGGGATTGCGGGACCGGTGGCAGTCGATCTGACGGCGAAAACCGGCACCGGCATCGGCATGAACTGGAGCGGTATCACAACCATTATCGGCAGCCCGGCGTCGGGCACGATGAGCGGGACCAATGCAACATATAACCTTACGTCAGCCAACACCGGCAACAGCGATGGTGTCTCCTGGACATCGTTTGAGAACCTGCAGGATTCCGGTGCAGGCATCTTCAGGTTTGAATCAAACGGCAGCGTTACCGGCAACATTTCCGCTCTGAACGGCACGCTGGACTATTCGGCGGGGATTACCGGACCGGTGGCGGTGAACCTGACGGCAAAGACCGGCACCGGCATCGGCGGCATCTGGGACGGAATCACCACCATAGCCGGCAGTTCCGCCCCTGACACGATGGGCGGGATCGATGCAACATACCATCTGACCGCTGCCGACGCAGGAAACAGTGATGGTGTTTCCTGGACATCATTTGAAAGAATTGCCGACACCGGCCTCGGCACCGTAATGACAACCGGGGGACAGGCGTATGAGCTGACCGGCGGCAATAGCGGCACCGTAGCGGCACTGCTGCCGGGAGGCTTCTCCGGGATCGGGAGCCTGGCCGATTCGGGCGCAGGTTCATTCAATTTTGGTGCAAACGGGAGCATTTCCGGCAACATTTCCGCACAGGACGGCAAGCTGGACTATTCTGAGATAGCAGGGCCTGTCTCTGTCGATCTGGCGGCACAAACAGCCACCGGCATCGGCGGCACCTGGAGCGGCATCTCAGCGATTACCGGCAGTGCGGCATCAGACACCCTTACCTCGTCCGGAGCAACGTACCATCTTACTGCTGCCAACACCGGTAACAGTGGAGACGTCTCCTGGACATCGTTTGAAAATCTGTATGATACCGGGGCGGGCAACTTTGGATTTGCTCCGGGCGGGTCCATAACCGGCAACATTACCGCTGTAGACGGCACCCTTGACTATTCGGCCCGCAGCGAGGCAGTAACGATCAATCTACTGACACAGAAGGGCTCCGGCATCGAAGGCGTCTGGAACGGCATCACCGCGTTGATCGGCAGCTCCGCTTCCGATACCATTGCCTCAACCGGGGCAACATACAATCTGACCGATGCCTCTGCCGGTAACAGCGGCGCGGTCTCCTGGTCATCGTTCGAGAAAATTGTCGACGCGGGCACCGGCGCAATCACAACAGGCGGTGGACAGACACACACCCTGAGCGGCACGAACAGCGGTAACGTAGCAACACTGTTGCCGGACGGATTTACCGGGATAGGAAACCTGACTGATTTTGATGCGGGCATCTTCCGGTTCGGTGCAAACGGCAGCATCACCGGCAACATTACCGCAGTGAACGGCACGCTGGATTATTCAGCCGGGATTGCGGGACCCGTAATGCTTGATCTGACGGCACAAACATCCACAGGCATTGGCGGTACCTGGAGCGGTATCTCGATGGTAACCGGCAGTTCCCATACCTCCGATACCGTTACCGGAATCAGCCAGTCATTCACGTTGACCGGCAGTGACGCGGGAAGCAACGGGAGTGTAAGCTGGACATCGTTTGAAAACATCACCGGCTCGGGAACAAATTCATACATCGGTGCAGGCGGGTCTCTCTCCGGATCGATCATTGATACCGGCTCTTCCACCACCCTGCAAGGGAATATCCAGACCGGCGGCGATCAGATCTATACCGGCGCGGTAACGCTTGCCGACGCAACAGCGCTGACTTCCACCGGCTCCGGCGCTATCACCTTTGCCGGAACGCTCGACAGTGACGCCACACCCCGTGACCTGACCATCGGCACTTACGGGGCGACAACCTTCGGCGGCCTCGTTGGCGCATCTCCCCTGAACAGCCTCACCATAAACGCCGGAGGCACAACCTCCATCAATGGCGGCTCTATTACGACAAGCGGCGCTGCCGGTCAGGTGTTCAGCAACGATGTCGTACTTGGCGCCGACACCACCCTGAGCAGCGGTTCCGGTGTAATCGCCTTTACCGGCGCTCTGGACGGTTCCCAAGCTCTCACGCTGTCGGCCGGCACGGGTGACATCTCCTTGAGCGGCGCTGTCGGAGCCGTAACCCGCCTGAACGGGTTCACAATAACAAGCGCCGAAAACGTAGCTATCGCCACTATTGCCGCCGCCAGCCTGACTCAGGCAGCCGGAAGCGGCTCCACAACCCTGAATGGGGTAGTGGATACCACTGGAGTCACCATTACCACCAACGGCTCTATCACAAACAACGGCGCTATCCTCACCACCGGAGGCGGACCGGTCGTACTCACCGCCGACAACTATATCCGTATAAACAACGCCATCAGCAGCAGTGGCCCGATTACCCTCACCGCCGGTCGTTCCATCACCGAGGGAAGCAACGGTTACCTGACAACCGCCGCGCTCCTGACCACCCGGTCAAGCAGCGGTCAGGCACTTGACGGAAACGGGAATAACACCATCGCCAACATCAATGCCGTCAACAGCGACAGTGGCGACATCACCCTGACCAATAACGCCGCACCACTGACCATAACCGGGCTCACCCAGTCAGGCGGCAACCTGGCTATAACAAACAGCGGCGAAGTCACCAGCTCCGCCCCCCTCACCGTTACCGGAACGGCCACCATCACCGCATCGGGTCAACCAATAACCCTGACCAACGCCAACGACTTCACCGGAGTTGTAACAGTCGCAGGGGCAGCGACACGAATCACCGACGTGAACAATCTCTCGGTCGCCCTTAACACCACCGGGCCAACCATCCTCCTGGCCGGATCCAACATGACGGTTTCAGGCATCAGCACCGACACGGTGACAGCAACGGCACCAAACCAGGTGACATTGGCTAACCCGGCCGCTTCACTGCTCACCATAACCGGTAACACCATTACCGGAACCATGAACAACTCGAGCCCGCTTGATCTCACCACAACCACGGCTCAACCCTGCGTTTCCGTTGCTTTGGCGGGTAATCAGCCATTTCTAAATTTTGTGGGTGATACGACATCGAACATCAGGGGATTGGGGACATATAACGGGACTGTTGTGGTGGGGAGTGAACTTGAAAATTACAAAGCCACAATAGGTATGAGAGCAGCGACAGTAGCATCAGCTACAAATAGCGCAACCATGGAAAAAATGAGCAAGCTATCGCGATTTGACGACTACTTCACCATAGCTTCCAGAGCTTCAATCATAAATGATGAGGAAGCGGTCAGGTCGCCCGAGTTGGATCCGATACTTATAGACCGCTGATTTTTCCGAAGTTTGAATACCGCTCAACGGGGGTTGTCACGCCACTCTACTGCGCCAAGCCGGGCATTCCCGAGATAGGTGTACACCAGTGTGATGGTACCTTCCGACTGGCTCCTGGTTGGGATGTTGTTATGTTTTGCAATTCGCCACGATTCCGTAAACTGGGCGCCAAGCGCATGCCTTCCCCAGACACGGAAGGTGATCCCCGCGTTGGTGCGGACAATGGTTTCCGAACCCGAAATATCGTCAGCTCCATGGCCGCTGACATAGTAGCCGCGACTGGTAACATCAAAGAGTGTCCTGTCTCCGCAATGAAGCGCGGCAGACACCAGACCCTGCGGTGTGATGCCATAGTGATAGTCTCTTGTTATACCTGCCTTCCAAGCGTCATTTGTGACGATCTGCGTTCCGGCCGCACCGAAACCAATCCCCCCAAGAAGAGAACCCTGTAGGGCAATACCTGGAGCGACCCAGTACTGGCCGGTAGTTCCAAGTGAAGCCGCCGTCGATGATACCCGAAAGAGATAGGGAGAAATATAGTCGTAGCTCCCGTACAAACCCCAGATGCCGCGAAAATTCTGCCCTGCCTCATATTTCCTGCCGAGCAGCATGCCGCGCAGCATGACGTTTTCCACGGGATTATTGCTGTCGGCAAGAGTCGAAATCTGGAAATCGAAATAGTCCAGAGGGCGAACATAGGAATACCCCTGTTTGCCCGGCAGGCCGTAGGACATGTAGAAATCCATGGCGGTGTTGTTCCTGAGATTCGTGGGACCGGTGGAGAGAATGTCATTCGCATGGGTATTCAGGCTTGCACCCAAGGTGAGGCGCCAGAAAGTTGCCGGGTGGACAGCAGGCAGGCTTGTGCCAAAGCGTTTATCAAAGGCCAGCCGGTTGACTTCCGAGGTTGGAGAAATCAGCATTGCTCCAGTTTCACGCAGGAAACCGGGGTTACTGCTGCCCCCCAGCACCAGATTGGACATGCGGAACAGGGCCTCACCCAGGAGGCTACCGGCATTGCCGGTGGTAATCTGGTCGTTAATTGCAGGAGCCTGATTCTCGCCGGCCATTTCCCAGGCAAAACTCCCCAAATTGCTGTATATGAGCGACTCCCAGAAGTTGAGACCGGACGACCGGGCAAAACCGTACATCATGGCACCTTGATAGGGATGCCCGAACTGGTTGGTGTTGAAGGGGTCTGAATCGTATTTCCAGTCCTGCCTCCGTAGATTCGACCATGTTGTGGCCAAAGACGTATCGTATACCTTGTTTCCATACTCGTCAGGACTAGTATAGCGTTGCCGGTCAAACAGGTTCAAAGCCGTCAGAAACCCCGATATTTCTAGCGCCGGTACCAGGTAGCTCTTGTCGACTAAAGCGAGGTCCGGTCGCGTGGCTTCCGGAGCATTATTGCCAGTGGTTCTGTCGTCACCGGATAGGATGGTTTCATCCACCTGTAGCCCTGCCGGTAGCAAGCTGGGCGGCTTGTTGGTTTTACTGCCCGACAAGGGAATAGAGGTGTTGGATGTTGCAGGAAGTCCGGTGAGTTCCATGCTAACAGGTTGTTCTGCAGCAAATGCAGCCGCCCTCTTGGTATCAGCATAGATGAATGCCAGCATCGCCAGGATCAGGCAGACACCTGGACGGCCAAGGAAGAACCGATTATTGATACTCATATCATACCCCAGCATCTACTATAGTGCGAGGCATCCATTCCGCCGCGCAGTTCATTGCAGCTTCGCCAGACGGACGAATAGAGTTCGGATTTCTTTAGTGCCATGGTGAATCCTTTTTTGTTCTACGCTCAAAACAATAGCCACTTTGCATACGAAAAGTGGCTATAAATTCAAAGAGCTGATTATGGCTGGAAACAAAAAAAAGGGTTCCCGGCAGTTGCTGGAAACCCTTGATTTTTTGGTGCCCGGGACTAGACTCGAACTAGCACACCCTTGCGAGCACAAGAACCTGAATCTTGCGTGTCTACCAATTCCACCACCCGGGCGAGTGAACTGATTTCATACCATCTCCTTTTTCATATTGCAAGCACAAAAAAACAAAACAGTGCAAAAAACCCCTAAATTCTTGACAAATAGACATGTTTGGTGATATCAGGAGTGTTCACATTTTCAGACATCAATCGGAGGAATCATCATGGAACGTACGTTCGCAATCATCAAGCCGGATGCAGTTGAGCGCAAGCTGGCTGGACAAATCCTGGCACGAATCGAAGAAAAAGGCTTCAACATCGTTGGTATGAAAAAAATTCAGCTGACAAAAAAACAAGCTGAAGGTTTTTACTATGTGCATAGTGCACGTCCTTTCTTCAACGACCTGTGTGCTTTCATGTCACGCAGCCCGGTGATCGTGCTTTGTCTTGAAAAAGAAAACGCCATCGCTGACTGGCGCACCCTGATGGGCGCAACCAACCCAGCCAATGCCGAGCCGGGAACCATCCGCAAGGATTTCGCGGTCAACATCGAGGAAAACTCCTCACATGGTTCCGACGCGCCTGAAACCGCTGCATTTGAAATTCCGTATTTCTTCAGCGCTCTCGAACTAGTATAACCCGTTTACGTCTGCTCAAACTGAAAAAGGCTCCGCATCTGCGGGGCCTTTTTTGTTTTTAGCCTGAATATGAGAATCTACGCGAAGTGTGCTTCCACTGCCTCAGCCAGAGAGTCAAGGGTGGATGATTCCGGTTCGATATCCACTTTCAGTCCCAGATCCCGGCAACTCTTTGAAGTGATCGGGCCGATCGACGCCACCACCACACCTTTCAGCATATCCAGCATCAGCTCTTCTCCCATCATGGCCGCCAGGTTTTGCACTGTTGACGACGAGGTAAAGGTGATGCAGTCCACCGAACGTTTTTCCAGGGCAAAGAGCGTCTCGGGAGGAAGCCGGTCAGGAAAGATGTTGCGATACGCAACCGGGCTGTCCACATGTGCACCCATTTTCTTCAGTTCACGGGGAATAACATCGCGAGCCTTGTCGGCGCGTGGAAATAACACCCGGCTCCCCTGCATATCCAAACGGGCAAATTCATCGACCACACCTTCAGCTTTATAGTCGCCTGGCACCAAATCCGGCTTAATACCGAACATACGGATTTCGTCAGCGGTCTTTGGACCGACTACACAAATCCTGCAATTTCCCAAAGCCCTGGCATCCATCCCCACTGAATCCAGCCGCTGAAAAAAGAAGCGTACGGCATTGGCAGATGTCAGCACTACCCAGTCATAACTGGGCAGTTCGCGGATAGCCAGGTCAAGCAGCTGCCAGCTTTCCGGCTCCACGAGGCGTATGGTTGGACATTCCAGCACTGTTGCGCCGCGTGCGGCAAGCTTGGCGGAAAATTCACCGGCTTGCTCGGCTGAACGGGTAACGATAATCTTCTTCCCGCACAGCGTACGCTTGTCAAACCATTTCAGTTTCTCGCGCAGAGCCACCACTTCACCGACAATGGTAATTGCAGGTGGCTTGAAGCAACATTCATCCGCACGGTCGGCAATAGTGGCCAGAGTACCGACCAGCACCTGCTGGCACGGTGTCGTGGCCCATCGCACCAAAGCTACCGGCGTATCAGGGGATCTGCCGTGCTCAATCATGCGCTGCATATTGCGGCGGAGGGTCGTTATGCCCATATAAAACACGACGGTACCGCCTCCCAGCGAGAGACGGTCCCAATCGATGTTGGATTCCTGTTTATCCTTGCCTTCCTGACCGGTGACAAAAGCAACCGAGGCTGTTACATCGCGATGGGTCAGCGGGATTCCGGAGTAGGCGGATGCCCCGACAGCAGCGGTAACACCGGGCACGACTTCGAAGGAGATACCGGCATCACGCAGCGCTTCGCACTCTTCCCCCCCCCGGCCAAACACAAACGGGTCGCCCCCCTTCAGGCGTACGACGACCTTTCCCGCACCAGCCTTGTCAACCAGCAGACTATTTATCTCGTCCTGGCCCTGATTATGGCGTCCACCGATTTTGCCGGCATAAATCCGCTCGGCACTTTCAGGGGCATGGCAGAGCAGCTGCTCGTTTGCCAGGTAGTCATAGACCACCACCTCGGCTTTTTGCAGACATTCCACCCCGCGCAGCGTTATCAGGGACGGGTCGCCGGGACCGGCGCCCACAAGATAAACGATGCCACTATTCACCGATCGATCTCTGATAGACTTCTTCCAGAATGGCCTTGCCGCCGTCAGCCAGCAATTGATCGGCGAGTCGGATACCGAGCTGTTCACACTCGGCAACCGGACCGCTGATATCGCCGCGAACAGAACGCTGGCCGTCAACGGCAGCAATGAAACCGGTCAGACGCAACTGGCCGTTGCTGACGGTTCCGTGCGCCGCGATCGGCACCTGGCAACCACCCTCACAGCGCTTGAGCAGAGCACGCTCCGCACGGACCGCATAACTGGTGTCGGCATGATTGAAAAATGCGATGGTTTCGGTAATGACCGGATCAGCCAGACGGCATTCGATTCCCAGGGCACCCTGGCCGATTGCCGGAATGGACAGGTCGGTGTCCAGATATTCAGCCACCTGCTCGGTAAAACCAAGACGCTTCAAGCCGGCTGCAGCAAGGATAACCGCATCAAGGTTGTCATCGTTCAACTTACGGATACGGGTCTCAACGTTGCCGCGAATGATGCACATCTCCAGATCCGGACGCACTTTCAGCAGCTGTGCCTGGCGGCGCAGAGCGCTGGTACCGATACGGGCCCCCTGGGGCAGGTCGGCAAACTTTACGTTGCGGGAGATCACGACGTCGCGCGGATCTTCGCGCTCGGTGATGCAGTGCAGCCCCAGACCTTCGGGAAACTCGGTCGGCACGTCTTTCATACTGTGAACGGCAATGTCGATTTCGCCGCGCAGCATGGCCTCTTCGATCTCCTTGACGAACAGTCCCTTGCCGCCAACCTGTGCCAGGGGAACATCCAGGATCTTGTCGCCAATGGTCTTGATCTTGGTCAGCGTAACTTCCATACCCGGATAACGCTTCTCAAGTTCCGACTTGACCCAGTTGGCCTGCCAGAGAGCCAGTTGGCTGGCACGGGTTCCGATACGTAATGTTTTGGGGGCCATAATTTCTCCATGTAGTGATGTATTTGATACTAAAGTGTAACCGGTAGTCGTTCCGTCAGTCTTATTTCTTCCGGAGTCACCACTGCCCGGTAAGCCAGTGCCTCCACGCCGTTATCAACAGCCAGTCGCAGGAGCCGCCCGTATTCAGGATCAATCAGATCGGCCGGTGAGACCGAGGCACCATCGCCACGCTGGACGGTAAAAAAGATCACGCCGCGATCACCTTCACGCACCACGCGCATCAACTCATTCAGGTGCTTCTGACCGCGGGTGGTAACGGCATCCGGGAATAGTGCCCGCCCATTTTCGACCAGCGTAACGTTTTTAACCTCAACAAAGCAGCGCCCGGCCGAACCTTCCAGCAGCAGATCGATGCGACTGTGTTCTCCATAGGGCACTTCGGGACGGATCGCCGCATATCCCTGCAACTCCGTTACCGTACCGTTCTCAATTGCCTCGCGGGTCAGATGGTTGGGCAACCCGGTGTTGATACCTGCCCAGAAGCCGTCCGCCTCGACCAGTTCCCAACCAAGGGGATACTTCCGCTTCAGGTTGGGACTGCGGGACAGGAATACCCGGCTGCCGGGGACAGCACACCCTTTCATGCTGCCGGAATTCGGGCAGTGGACCGTGACTTCACTACCGTCTTCAAGCAGCACATCCGCCAGAAAGCGCTTATAGCGTTTGACCAGGGTACCGGCAACCAGCGGCGGCAATCGCACTATTCTTCAAGCTCCAGCTCTTCATCATCCCGCTGCAGCGCTTCCAGCTCAAAGAGCTGACGCAGGGCATCGACGTACAGATCAACCCGTCCCCCCTGACCGGACTGTTTAAGAACGGAAGTTGGAGCGTGAAGGAGCTTGTTCATTATGGCAACTGTCAGCGATTCCAGACGTTTTGCGGCATCGGGAGGCAGATCCTTCCACCCCGCAAGGGTCTTGTCAAGTTCAGCACGGCGAATCTCATCAAAGCGGTTGCGCAGGGCAACGATGGTGGGGGTCACTTCCAGGGTGGAAAGCCATTTGTGAAACTGGCCAATCTCCTGATCGATGATCTCTTCGGCTTTTTCCGCCTCCAGGCTGCGCTGGGCCAGATTTGCCTGGACGATCTCCTGGAGATGATCAACAGTGAACAGATAGGCATTTTCAACGTCATCAACCTTGGGGTCGATGTCGCGCGGCACCGCGATATCAATGAAAAAGATCGGTTTGAATCGGCGCCGTTTGATCACTTCCACGGCATCCTTCGGACCGATGATGCAGTGCGGAGCTCCGGTCGATGACAGGACAATATCGGCCCGGTGCAGGTGTTCAAAAAGCGACTCGAAGGGGACGGCCTCTCCGCCAAATTCCTCGGCAAGACGTTCCGCCCGCTCGAAAGTGCGGTTGGTTACCATCACCCCTTTGGCGCCGCTGTTGAGGAAGTGTTTGGCGGCCAGTTCGCACATTTCACCGGCACCGATCAGCATGACGGTCTTGTCGGACAGATCTCCCAGTATTTTTTTAGCCAGCTCTACGGCGGCAAAAGCCACGGAAACGGCGGACGATGCTATTTTAGTTTCGGTCCGGACCCGTTTGGCTACCGAAAAAGCCTTGTGAAGAAAGCGGTTGAGGATAATTCCTGAAGATTTGAATTCGGCGGCATAGCCGTAGGATGTCTTGATCTGCCCGAGAATCTGCGGTTCACCCACAACCATGGAGTCAAGGCTGGAAGCTACCCGGAATACGTGGCGGATGGCAGCTTCGGCATGATAGCTGTACAGATGCGGCTCAATCGCTTCAAAAGCCAGGTGATGATATTCGGCCATAAACCGCTTGATGCGGGCGATGCCGCCGGCAATATCACGGGTGGTGGCATAAATCTCGACCCGGTTGCAGGTAGAGACGATCACCCCTTCAATAATGCCCTCCAGCCTGATTAATTCAGCGAGCGGCTTTTCGATCTGATTAGGGGAAAAAGCCACCTTTTCACGTATCTCAACTGTAGCAGTTTTGTGAGAGAGGCCGACAACGATGATATTCATGATTGAGAACAGTCCAGGACTACGTAATGAAATTCTGGCAGCAGGGCTACCAGGTAATACTGTGCTTCATACTCAAAAACGTAAATAGTACAATGATGAAGCCGACAATCGAAAGAATGGCAGCACGCTTTCCGCGCCAGCCGATGGTGAGCCGGCCATGCAGGAGCGCGGCGTAGATAAACCAGATGATCAGAGACCAGGTCTGCTTGTTGTCCCATATCCAGTAGCTTCCGGTAGCCTGTTCGGACCAGATGGAGCCCGATATGATTGCGACAGTCAACAGCGGAAAACCGACGGTAAGACAGCGATAGCTGATATCATCCATTGTCTCAAGCGACGGGAGTTTCTGAAAGAGCGCACCGAAATGCTTGGTCTTGAGGAAATAACGCTGAGTAAGGTACATAACGGCCACCCCGGCAGCAATGGTGAAGCAGGCATAACTGGCAAACGCAAGTAATGCGTGGAACCAGAACCAGTTGCTCTGTAAAACGGGATGAAGCTGTCGCACCTCGGGGTGCAGTGAACTGGATGCAATCAACATCATAAGTGCAACCGGAGCAATGAAAGATCCGAGTGAGGTAACTTTGTATTTGCGTTCAAAGAAAATGAAGCCGCCGACGATGGCGAGACTGAAAAAAGACAGCGACTCCTGCATGTTGGTAAGTGGCAAATACTTCACCTTGCTGGCGAGATGAATAGTGGAGAGAAGATGTGCGGTAAAACCGGCAGCCAGAAGGCGGCCGGACCAGAGGGTAAACAGAGGAGACGTGCGTATCAGGCAGGCAAGATATGCAGCGACTGCACAGCCATATAAAGCCACGGTCAGAAAGAAAAACATATGTGTCATGGCACTAGTCCCTTGCTTTCAGTAGACTCGTCGAGCAAATGCTGGGCAAGCGAGCGTAAAACCTGCGTATTGTAAGTGCTTGGACTCCCGTTCGTCAACAGCTTTTCTCGTTCCATGGCAAGCTGTTCAAGGATAGCTCCATATTCATTGCCGATACATTCGGCAATGCGGTCCCGGACATCAGCGGCAAACGAAGGACAACGCCCGCCAGTTGAAACCGCTATTTCAAGATCGCCCCGATGCAGTGTTGCAGGAAAGGCGCAGTCACCAGATTCGGGGTTGCCGGTGACGGCGACCAGAATGCCCCTCCGGGAAGCCTCAGCACAGACCAGACTGTTTACTTCGGTATTATCGGTTGCCGTAATCACGAGAAACGCATCGTCAAGATCGGCCGGATTGTACGTACCGACTCTTACGGATATGAGCCCTGCATCATGCAACGAAGTAATTTCAGCCCGGATCTTCGTAGCTACAACGCTGACGCATGCGTCGGCTGCCAAAAGGGTCCGGATCTTGCGCAGAGCAACAGTGCCGCCACCGATAACCACCGCCCGCCTGCCATTCATCCGTATGTTCAGAGCCAGTGTGGACATCCGCCGCTTCTCCTGAGGCGCCATCATACTCTCGTCCCGCCTCCATTTCAATGATATGCATCGACAGAGTTTGCGCTTGATTTTTTCACCGCCTGGTATATCATCCAAAGAACATTACCAAGTGCATAAAGGAGATTTATAAGATGGCCAGTGAAAATGTTCTTGCATTTACCGATGCAAATTTTGACCGTGAAGTGTTGCAGTCCGAAATCCCCGTACTCGTTGATTTCTGGGCTACGTGGTGTGCTCCCTGTAAGGCGATTGCACCGCTTGTTGATACCATTGCCGAAGAATATGCCGGAAAGGTTAAAGTCGGCAAGGTGAACGTCGATGAAAACCAGGCAACTCCGGGTAAATACGGCGTAAGGGGTATTCCGACCATCATTCTGTTCAAAAACGGCGCGGTGCTGGATCAGGTTGTCGGCGCTGTTCCAAAATCCCAGCTTGACGCTCTGATTGCCAAAGCACTTTAATACGTTAGATGTTATTTCTGCATTTTCCGGCAGAAATAGCTTCGTCAATGTACGTATCCTTTTATCCGGGCTAGGGCAATGAGCTTCACAAAACGTCTTATCAGAATTCTGCTTGTCACCATTGCCGCATCATTCCTGGCTACACCCGGTCAGGCTGATGCGGCATCTCCCCGACTGGGGCAACCTGCCCCGAACTTCAAGGTTATTTCCACTTCAGGCCAGACTATTACCCAGGAGAACTATCACGGTCATGTATTGATTCTGGATTTTTTTGCCACCTGGTGCCAGCCGTGCCGCCGGTCCATACCGCATCTCGTTGAAATGAATCGCAAGTATGGCAAACAGGGTCTTCAGGTACTCGGCCTGAGTGTTGATGAAGATGGTGAGCGGGTGGTCAAGACTTTCATTGACGAGTTCCGCGTCAATTACCCGCTGGCTTTGGCGGGAGATGCCACGACGGGCGATTTCGGCATCAGATCGGTCCCGATCATGTTTCTGATCGACAAAAAAGGGAGGGTTGTTGAAGTGTATCGAGGCTTCACAACTGATTCAGCCCGCTCGCTGGAAGCGGCGATCAAGCGCCTTCTGGCAGAGAAGTAAATTTATCCGGATATATCACGTACATCAGGCACAACCCGCATGCCGGAGCCGTACTGCCCGCCTCTTTCCGATCCCCCTCCTGCAACAGCCGCTCAATGTGTGTTGGCGAAAAGCGTCCCTTGCCGACATCTACGAGTGTACCGACCATGACGCGCACCATATTTTTCAGGAAACCGCCACCGGTAACGTCAATGGTGATGCGATTGCCGTGAGTCGTGATCTGCACGTCATCAATCCGCCTGACCGTTGTTTTGGCAACACAATTTGAGGCGCGGAATGCGGCAAAATCGTGGGTGCCGATAAAAAGGCGGGCGGCATCTTCCATCACGGCAATATTGAGGGGCTCCCGAACCTGCCAGCTGGACAACCGGTCAAGCGGCGACCTGACAGATGAATTGAGAATGGTGTAACGATACCGCTTGGCATACGCCATGGTGATCGGCTTGAAACCATCAGGAACAATGCGGGCAGACTGAACGGCAATATCAGCGGGGAGAAAGCGGTTGGCACCCTCGACAAAGGCTTTCATGGGAAGGTTTCTGCTCGTCGTAAACGACGCTGCCATGGCAAGAGCATGCACACCGGCATCAGTTCGTCCGGAAGAGCGCACTTGCACGCGCTCCTTCAGCAACTGCTCAAGCGCATCCTCCACAACCTGCTGAATAGCAAGCCCATTTGGCTGCACCTGCCAACCGGAGTAATTCGTACCATCGTAGGATATGGTCAGTAATACAGTCGGCACCCTACTGTCCGGACGGTTCTGAGGCCAGTGTGATCAGATTGTCCAGCTCGGCCGAGTTCAGGTGATATGCCGTACGACAGAATTCGCAGGTCACATCAGCACCGCCCTCTTTTTCCTTCATGTCACGCAATTCATCGCTTCCCAGCGTCAAAAGAGCCCGCTCGACCTTTTCCTGACCGCAGCCGCAACGGAAGAAGATGTCATGGGATTCAAGGATCGTATAGGGAATGTCGCCGAAAAGTTCCCGGATGAGCGCTTCCGGGCCACCATCTGCGAGCAGTCCGGACAAGGCAGGCAGGGCGGCAATTCGCGCCGTAATCTTTTCAAGTTCAGCTTCGTCCGCCTTTGGCAACGTCTGGACCAGAAAGCCGCCGCAGATGGCAATCCGGCCGTCCTCGGCAAGGGTTGCTCCCAGTCCGACCGCAGACGGCGTCTGCTCAGAATCGGTCAGGTAATAGGCCAGATCCTCGCCGATCTCGCTGCTGACCAGCTGAACAACGCCCTGATATGGCCGTCCGCCTGAACCAAGGTCCTTGGACACCGTCAGAAAGCCGGCTTTGCCGATCAATCCCGCCACATTCCATTTTCCCTGGACCGGTTCAAGATCGGCAGTCGGATTTGCAACACAACCGCGGACCGCACCGTCACTGTCAGCTTCGATGATCAGTTTGCGAAGAGGGCCGTTTCCTTCAAATTTGAGCGCTATTCTCTGGTCACCTTTCAGAAGAGCACCCATCAAAGCGCCACCTGACAATCCGCGGGACAGTGCAATGCTTGCCGTTGCTGATGTTTGCTGAAGTGCGCATATTTCACGTGCAAGCCCGCTGGCATTGCATGCAAGTACCCGGATGCCACCGGACAGACACAATGCCCGAACAATCTGATCAGCCATAATTTTTCGAGACCTCTTTACAGTGAATTTTACCGATGTGAACGGAGACAGGTACTATACTACCGCTGCGCACACAAAAAAAGCCGCATCTTTCGATGCGGCTTTTTTCAGTGTTCGCGAAAAGCGAATTACTTTGCAGCAGGAGCAGCAGGAGCAGCTTCTTCTTTTTTCACTTCAGCTTTTTTAGCTTTCTTTGCTTTTTTAGCTTTTTTAGCAGGCTTTGCTTCTTTTTTCTCTGCAGCAGGAGCAGCAGCTTCTGCAGGAGCAGCAGCAGGCTTAGCAGCATCAGCAGCGAAAACTACAGCGGAGAAAGAAACAGCTACGAGGGCGGCTACGATTGTGGACAGAACTTTTTTCATTTGTACTACCTCCAAAGGATATGTTTGATTTATTCATTGCAGATGATGTGCCAAACACATTAAATCACGCAACATGATGAAATTACTAATTTATTCGAAGCAGGCTATCGCGACACACCCTTCTGCAAGCACCTCATCCGCAACATTGCATACCTTATTTGCGGTATAATCGATTTGTAACCGGCTACACTTCACCATCCGTCTCATACTATTCCGTAGTATTCCCGGTACCAGGACACGAACCGGGAAAGACCCGCTTCAATACCCGTATCCGGCCTGAAACCAACGGCATCGTTCAAATCCGTGACATCCGCACAAGTCACGAGCACTTCGCCCGGCTGCATCGGCAGGAATCTCTTTTCAGCTTTCTTGCCAAGACACTCTTCCAGCACCTCAATGAAGCGGCCAAGTTCGACCGGTTGGTGATTGCCGATATTAAACACCCGGTAAGGCGCGGAACTTGTTGCCACATCAGGAAGTTCCGCATTCCAGGAGGGGTCCGGCACCGGAACGTGGTCGATTACCCGGACGATACCTTCGATAATGTCATCGATATAGGTGAAGTCGCGCTGCATCCGGCCATGATTGAATACATCTATGGTACGCCCCTCCAGAATTGCCTTGGTAAACGAAAAATAGGCCATGTCGGGACGCCCCCACGGACCGTAGACCGTGAAAAATCTCAGACCGGTGACGGGAATATTGAACAGGTGAGCGTAGGTATGGGCCATCAGCTCATTTGAGCGTTTGGTCGCCGCGTAGAGAGATACCGGGTGATCAACCGGATGATGCTCCGAAAACGGCACCGTGACATTGGCGCCATACACGGAACTTGATGACGCATACACCAGATGCCTGACATTCGTCTGGCGGCATCCCTCCAGAACATTTAGAAAACCGGAGATATTGCTGTCTATGTAGGAGTAGGGGTTCTGAAGCGAATAGCGGACCCCCGCCTGGGCAGCGAGGTTGATAACGTAATCGAACTGGCCGTCCTGAAACAGCCGTTCAACAACGGACCGGTCCTCCAGCGCCCCCCGAACAAAGGTAAACCCGGCCATATCGTCAATGAGGACGAGGCGGTCACCTTTCAGCGCAACGTCATAATAGTCATTCAGGTTGTCAAACCCGGTGACCGTATGCCCGTCCAGCAGCAGCCGCCGGACAAGATGAAAACCAATAAATCCGGCAGCGCCGGTAACAAGTATCCCGCTCATGAGCTCTTCCTGTTCAGGTTGCAACACCTGATTGCCACAGTGATATGCAGAGCGGCAATATAATCCAAGAAGGTGCAAATTTCTAGGACATTCCCCTGTTACGCTGTTTCAGAAACAACGACAGGCTTCTCTTTCTTCTGGCGTTTCGGGGTTGCACGAACTTTTACGCCGGCGATGCTAGCAGGAATCGGCACAAATGAATCAGGGTCCCCCGGCTGGAGAATCGTATAGTGTGAAGAAGCGATCTTCCTGATGACGCCATCACTGAACTGGATAGTTGCTTTGAGAGGTGACACCTCCACAACTTTTCCGACACCCCATTCGATTGCTCCGGAATGGCTCACGACAGTACCTCGTTTGATAATCATGTATTCTCCTTGTCAGACAGGTAGACAGCGCTGCTGCTCGAATGCATCCGCACTGAACAGCATTACGACGACTGGGAAGGAATTTCCCAAAAACAGACTGCAGAAGTGGAGGGAGATGACCGGCAACAGAAGCAGAACAAAATTGATTTTTTGCTGATAGGTCGGTTAGTTAACTGTACTCTCTTATCCGGTTAATAGATAGGTATTACTACAATTCATATGCGGTACGGCGGTTATTCCGCCAGGAATCCACTGCATGATAACCAGTCACTCTCTGTATAGAACATGATCAGATATGCCCGTAATACATGGATCAAGGCACCGGCGATATCTTCCCGAGACAGCCGGGAGAGCGGCTTGGCGAATACCATCGACGGTTGGCATGAATAGTGTAATTCCAGCACACGACGACAGGAAGACCTGTCATCCTGAAAACCATCAAACTCTGTCAACCAGGCACCCACGCCCCGCTCTCAGCCACGAGATGCGGGGCGTTTGTTTTGCACCAACTTTTGTGGCTGAAAAAGACAAGAATGGAGCATACGGCTCAAAAGGCGGGGGATCATGGCGGTCTGTTTTATCGTCACGTGGCGCCTCAATCTGCTACCCCGATACATGCTGGCGCCCACCACAACGGGGCGAAGGAGATTACCTATGAGACAGATTGCGATTTACGGAAAAGGCGGCATCGGCAAGTCAACCACAACCCAGAATACGGTGGCGGGATTGGCTTCGCTCGGTAAAAAGATCATGATCGTCGGCTGCGACCCCAAAGCGGACTCGACCCGTTTAATTTTGCATGCCAAAGCCCAGAATACGGTTATGGATCTGGTCCGCGAACTGGGTACTGTTGAAGACCTGGAGTTGAATGATGTCATGAAAATCGGTTACGGCGGTATCAAGTGCGTAGAGTCGGGCGGACCTGAGCCGGGTGTCGGCTGCGCCGGCCGGGGTGTCATCACCGCCATCAACTTCCTTGAGGAAAACGGCGCCTACACGCCTGACCTGGATTTTGTTTTTTACGATGTCCTCGGTGATGTCGTCTGCGGCGGGTTCGCCATGCCGATTCGTGAAGGCAAGGCGGAAGAGATTTATATCGTTACCTCGGGAGAAATGATGGCCATGTATGCCGCCAACAATATTTCCAAGGGAATCCTCAAGTATGCGTCATCGGGAAAGGTGCGCCTGGCAGGGCTGATCTGTAACGCCAGAAAGACCGACAAGGAATTCGAGCTGGTCTCGGCGCTGGCAGCCAAGCTCGGCACCCAGATGATTCACTTTGTCCCCCGCGACAATCAGGTACAACGCGCCGAATTGCGCAGAATGACGGTTATTGAATATTCTCCGGAACATCCCCAGGCTCAGGAATATCTGACCCTGGCACAGAAGATCAACGACAACAAAATGCTGGTGATTCCGACACCGCTGGAGATGGAAGAGCTGGAAGAGCTGCTCATGGAGTTCGGGATTATGGAAGCGGACGATGAAGCCAACGTGGGCGTGGTAGAGGCAGCGTAACACTCCGTCATGTATATCAAAGAAGGGGCCAGGATGCTTGACGAAAAGCGTCCGGCCCCTTCTGGTTTGCCCGCAAGATCCCGGACAACTGACGGAGGCGCTATTCGATGGTAGAACGGATCCGTACCCGGTCGCCCACATGGTAGCGGGTTTTGGTACGAAACTCCTCACCGCTTTCAACGGTGACAATATACCCGTCAATCACTTCCTGTTCACGTTCGATGTAACTCACCCGGTCTCTCGGGTAACATTTTGTGCCTCGTGCCATGCTCTGGCCTGTTGCAGCGCCAGCTACCGCCCCAAGAGCCGTCATAGCCGCATTGCCCGAACCTCTGCCAAACTGGTTCCCAATCAATCCCCCCGCAACACCTCCCAGAATTGCGCCACCGATTCCGCTGCTCTCCTCACAGATTTCCTCCCTGGAAGTCGTCGGCTCGCGGATGGTAATGATTCTGAATACTTCACGCACATTCGTGACGGTCGCCATATTCATCGACGGTCCATCGGCGCATACGTTCGTACTTGAAAAAAGAACTATTGCAGCAAGCAGCATCGTTATAGCTTTCATACGCTCCTCCCGTTTCATAGCGGTTTGCGAGGATGCATCGCTGTCGCAGGAAACATCCATACGACAAGTATATAACTAACCCTGACCACTTACAAAGGCTGATTCTGCATCCGTTCCTTGTGATTCAGGCCAGCTACCAGATGGATATGTTCTTATCATACCCCTTGGCCTGCATATACTCCGCGTATCTCTTGTCCTCCACCAGAACATGCTGCATATACCAATCCCTGAGAAACGAGACCAGAGAGGTAACAGCATGTTTTTCTCCGTTGCTTACCGCCTGTTCCATCTGCGCCACCTGCTCTTCGAAAAGGCGGTGCCGTTGCTGATGCTCCTCGGAACCGGGATACCCGACTTTTCTCAGCAGTGCCTCCTCGGCGGTAAAATGCAGCCTCGCATATGACTTCAGGTCATTAATAATGCCGTGGGTATCAACAATGGCATCGTGACCGGATGCATAGCGTATGCATTCGTTCAGATATTTGAGCAGCGTCTGATGCTGGAGGTCGATTTCGGTAATTCCAAGAGCAAAGCCGGGTTTCCAGACAAATTGGTCCATAATTATCTCCTGTTGTTTATCTGCACTGTATTTTATCCGATTTTGGAAAACAGTAAAGAGGTGGAGGGTCAAAAAGGGTGCCGAGCTTTTGGTTTCACTTCAATAGTGAGGAAAATTGATATAGAATCGCTCCCGGCAAGAGCCAGGCAAACCGTATTTATTGGATAAAAGGAAGTATACCGAAATGGCGTTGCCGGAAACTGAACAGCAGAAGGTTGACACGCTCCTGGGACATCTGTGCCAACAAAGGACGGTGCCGGACCAGGTAACACTGAAACTGGAGACCAAGGGAAACAGGGTAGTCCTGACGGAATCACGCCCTCTCTTCATAGACCCCTCTGTCTGGAATGAAATAAAAATAGCCCAGTTCGAGTACAGCTCCGACTCGGGCAACTGGACATTGTACTGGTATGACCGGAAAAACCGGCGACAACCGTATCCCACGGGAAGAAACAGGGATACTCTTGAAAAGCTCGTGCGCGAAGTAGATTCGGATCCGACGGGAATTTTCTGGGAGTAGGACTGCCGGAGAAGCAGGTGCATCACAGCAGCCAGGAAATGCTCTATCATTCAGGCACGGCTTGGAGTATAGTCAGCTGCATTAAATACAAGCTCCTCACATATCCCTTGATCCGAACTCCGCTTCGCCTTATCCCTTCGGAAACAGAATGAACAACTTCGATGAGCGAACTACCCGCAAGCCGCGAAGACAGGGACATGTCTGAAACATCAGGAACAGGAACAGCTCGAATATGAAAATGCCGGAAAAATTTGATGTACTTGTCCATAACGGACTTGTCGATGAGGTCGTTACCCAACTCATGAGTGGCAAGGAAGCTGAGGTGTATGTGGTTCGCTCCATGGGAGAACTCCGCTGTGCCAAGGTCTACAAGGACGTTGACAACAGGAGTTTCAGCAAGCAGACCCGCTACCAGGAAGGGCGCAGGACCAAGAACAGTCGCCAGGCACGCGCCATGGGGAAGCATACGAAGTTTGGGCGCAAAGAGCAGGAAGATGCCTGGCAGAATGCCGAAGTTGACGCACTACAGCGCCTTGCCGCCGCGGGAGTACGCGTCCCGCAGATATTCAACTATATCGAAGGCGTGCTGCTGATGGAGCTGGTTGTTGACGAACAGGGCAAAAGCGCGCCACGGCTCAACGATGTCAGGCTCACCGCGGATCAGGCCCGCGAATACCACAGCTTCATGATCAGGCAGATCGTCCTTATGCTCTGCGGCGGACTCGTTCATGGTGACCTGTCCGAATACAACGTCCTGATCGGCCGCAACGGGCTGGTGATCATCGACCTGCCCCAGGCTATCGATGCTGCGGGAAACAACAACGCCGCCAGTATACTCATGCGGGATGTTGCGAACATGACCGCCTACTTTGGACGTTTTGCACCCGAGCTTCTTGCTACCGACTACGGCAGGGAAATCTGGAAGCTGTATTCCACCGGCGTACTCACCCCGGAAACCGTGTTGACCGGCCGTTTTGAACAGAGCGGCGGACCTGCCGACGTGCGGGGGGTACTGCGGGATGTGGAGGATGCACAGCGCTATCATGAGCGCACCCTCCTGAAAACATCTGCCTAGCGCAGGTAACCATCCAGATAAAAAGAGCCGGCTGCTTTTGACGACGCAGCCGGCTTTTTATATTCTCAAACACCGCAATCCCGTACCCCCTCACGTAATCCGGCGCACCTTCTCCAGCAGCTCACCAAGCGGCAATGACTCTTCAACTTTCTGTCCCAGCCCGGCTCCTTCCCTCCGGTACAGGTCGAACCGTGGCGTTTTGCTGCCATCATCGGCAGAAACGAGCCGCGCAGCGACGATGCCGACATCGGCCAGTTGCGGCTGGGTACAGGAGTTGGGGCAACCGGACAGGGCCCAGGTAAGCCCGCTCGTTCGATTCCCGACAGCAGCCTGGATATCAGCGGCAACGTCGCGGGTCGCCGCCAGCCCCATCCGGCATTCGTGAGTGCCGGGACAGACCCTCAGTATGATGCCCGCACCATCGGCGGCTGAAAAACCGGTTGCTTCCTGTAACACGATTGCCGCCTCCGGAACAGACAGACCCTCTGCCAGCAGAAATGCGATATCCTGATCGGCAGTCACCATCAGAACGCCGTCAGCACAGGCATCGGCAAACCCGGCAAGGTTCCGCAGCTGATCAGACGTGAGGTTGCCGGCAAAAAACGGCACTTCAAGACGCTGGCGCCCTGCCGGAGCGTGAATCAAATGTTCCGCTAGTCCGGTGGCAGGCGGCACTTCTTCGCTGAAAACCGCCTCGGCCTTGATTAGCCGGGCGAGCTCCTCCTGACCGAACGTCTGTGCCAGAAACTTGAGGCGC
>Ga0154471_176_pt2 | contig 47158 bp, 33 predicted proteins | sample RifGroC2_FD_115950 | JGI IMG/M metagenome (GOLD analysis project Ga0154471, IMG submission 115950) | Geobacteraceae bacterium GWC2_53_11
CGGATCAGGCAGCTGTCTTTTCTCAGGTCAACAAAGCAGTTGAGCGGCTCCATGGTGGCGTGGGCCAGGTACGGCACGGTGAAAACCGCCTTGACTCTGTCGGGGTGCTTGGACAGAACGGTCGGCGCATCGCCGTCCTTGCGCGCTATCAGCCCGGTAGTATTGGCCAGTTGCGCATATTCTTCATGCATGGCCGGGGTGGAGATTCCGCCCCATTTTCCGTCGTTCCAGGAAATCTCCAGCAGATCGCGCCCCTTCAGCGCCTGCCAGAAATCATCGGCAGCTACGGCAATTCCGGCTTCTACGGCAACCACGGCCCGGACACCGGGGTGCGCCTTGGCCATGTCGGCATTAAAATGTGCCACCTTTCCGCCAAAAACAGGGGGGCGCGCAATTACGACGGTCAGCATGCCCGGTTCATGCACATCAATACCGAAAAGAGCCGTGCCGTTGATCTTGGCCGGGCTGTCCAGGCGTTTGGCCGGGGTGCCGAGCAGATTCTTCTTACCTGTTTTCAGTTTCGGACTCTTTGGCACCGGCAACTGTGCAGCTTTTTCAGTCAGTGCGCCGTAACCGAGGCGAGCGCCGGAAGGGCTGATGACAAAACCGTTTTCAGCCCGGCAACGGGCCGGATCGATCCGCCATTCCTGAGCTGCAGCGGCAATCAGCATTTCGCGGGCCGCCGCTCCAGCCAGGGAGAGACGCTCCCATTCCGAACGCACGCTGCTGCTGCCGCCGGTCACCATGAACGGTCCGAACTGGGCATGGTTGTACTCCGGCGCCACCGGAGAAGCCGTAAATGTTACCTTTCGCCAGTCGCAGCAGAGTTCTTCCGCCACCAGCATGGGGAGAGAGGTATATACCCCCTGTCCCATCTCGGATTTATTGACGATCACGGTTATCTTGTCATCCCGCCCGATGCTCAGATACGCGTTGGGGACAAACGTTTCCGGAGCGGCCGCCTGCGCATTACGGCAGCCAAAGGGAAGATGGCAGGCCAGCACCAGTCCGCCCCCCACCAGGGCGCCGGTCTGTATAAACTGCCGCCGCGTCATTGCATATCCTTTGTTCATGGCGTTTTCCCCCTTTTAGCCGGTTTGGTGCCGCTGGCGGTATGGATCGCCCTGCGGATGCGGCCATAGGTGCCGCATCGGCATAAATTGCCGGACATGGCGCGATCAATGTCCGCGTCGGCAGGTTTCGGTGTCCGGGCCATTAGAGCCACCGCTGACATGATCTGACCCGGTTGGCAGTACCCGCACTGGGATACTTCCTCGGCCAGCCAGGCCTGCTTGAGCGGATGATTCTCCGGTATGCCTTCGATGGTGGTAATGGCCCTGTCCTGCACATCTCCTACCGGAGTAATGCAGGAGCGCTTCGGATCGCCATCCACCAGTACCGTGCAGGCGCCGCACAATCCGGCTCCGCAGCCGAATTTGGTGCCGGTCATGTGCAAGTGATCCCGCAACACCCACAGGAGCGGGGTGTCCACACCGGCATCAGTTTGTAGTCTTGTTCCGTTTACCAGTAATGTAATCATGGTTTCATTCCTTCCCTGCGTAGTGAATTATGCTTCTCTACTTAAGCCGAAAGAGTGAAGTAAAAGGTAGCCCCTTTATCCGGCGCTCCTTCGGCCCATATCCTTCCACCGTGGCGATTGATGATGCGCTGTACTATGGAGAGTCCGATGCCGGTGCCGCTAAACTCACGGGAACCATGCAGTCGCTGAAACGGGATAAACAACTTGCCGCCGTAGGCCATATTAAAACCGGCGCCATTGTCGCGTACAAAATACGTTATTCTTGAAGCGGTTTCGCTGCCGCCGAACTCGATAACCGGCATCTGTTTTTGTTCAGTAAATTTCCAGGCGTTGCCCAGCAGATTTTCCAGGGCCGCCCGCAACAGGTGCGAATCTCCATGGGTGGTCAGGCTGTCGTGGATGATAAACTCCATCTGCCGCTCCGGTTGCATTTGCTGCAGCTCATCCGCAATTGAGTGTGCCAGAGCGCTGAGATCAACCGGTTCGTGAGTCATATCACTCCGCGTAACCCTCGAAAGTTTGAGCATGTCGTCGATAAGCTGGGCCATGCGCTGACTTGCGCCGCGCACCCGTTGCAGATAATCCTTGCCCTGCTCATCCAGGACGCCGGAATAATCTTCCAGTAGTGCCTGGCTGAAACCGTCGATGCCGCGCAGGGGCGTTCGCAGGTCGTGGGATACGGAGTAGGAGAACGCCTCCAGTTCGGTGTTGGCGGCTTCGAGCTGGACGGTGCGCTCGGCAACCCGCTGTTCCAATTGACTGTTCAAGGCCTTGATCTCATCCTGTACCAGCCGGCGCTCCGCTATTTCCTCCTCCAGCTGGAGAGCCTGTTCCTGAAGGTTCTCCTGTGCTGCCTGACGCTCGGCAATTTCTTCTTCCAGCAACACCGCCTGTTCGTGAAGTTCTTCCTGCTGTTTGGCAAGCTGGACGGTCATGCTGTCAAACGCCTGCGCCAGTTGGGATATCTCGCTAACCCCCCTGATTCCGGTGCGTGCGCTCAAGTTGCCGCTGGCTACCTCCCCGATGACCGAGAGAAGCCGTTCGATGCGCCTGGTGATAAGGAGGTGCAGGAACGCCGACAGAACAAGCGCGAAACAGAAGAACAAGACAGCCTGCCTCGCAGTATCGTGGTAGGCTTCCTGCCGGGCCTGCGCCAAGCGGGCTGAGTAGTCAAAACCTGCCCGTGACACCCCGATATCCCGGCTGACGAGCAGAAACTGTTGTTTCTGGTCACCCAATCTCTCGCTGACTTCATACACTTCAAGTATGAGCGTGATGCCCATGACCAGCACGGGGATTATGAAACGAAGCCTGAAGAGTGATTGTAGTTTCACGACCGAACTCCCTGAACCTGCCTTCTGTCACTCTGATCTGTCGAGTACTTCCCGCACTTTTTTGAGAAGAACCATCGGACTTACCGGTTTGGTCAGAAATTCCAGTTCGCTGTAGAGCATCCCCCGTTTATGAATAATGTCGGCTGAATAGCCGCTGACGAAGAACGACCTGATACCGGGACTGATCGCCCGGATCTGCTCAAACGCCTCGTTGCCGTTCAGTTTCGGCATGATGATATCCAGAATCACGAGCGAGATGGTGTTCCGGTGCTCACGGAACTTTTGCACTGCATCTGACCCGTCAACGGCGGTGATGACCGCATAACCGAACATGGTGAGTATTTTTTCCAGCAGGCTCAGCAACAGCGGGTCGTCATCAGCCACGAGGATCGTTTCGCTCCCGGTGCTGACACTCTCCTCCTCATGGCCGTTCTTTGCTTCGACAGCCTTCCTGATGACCGGCAGGTAGATTTTGAAGGTTGTGCCGTTGCCCGGTTCGCTGGATACGATGATAAAGCCGTTGTGCTGCTTGATAATGCCGTAGACGATGGAAAGGCCGAGTCCGGTTCCTTTGCCAACCTCCTTGGTGGTGAAAAACGGTTCGAACAACTTGTTGATGGTGTCTTCATTCATGCCGGTGCCGGTATCGGTTACGCTGATCAGCGCATATTCTCCTGCTACGCCGTGCCCCTGGGTGTTGATGAAGCCAGCGTCAAGCTCAACCAGGTCCGTCATAATCCTGATAGTGCCGCCGGAGGGCATGGCGTCCCGGGCATTTGTGGCAAGGTTCATCAATACCTGCTCGATTTGGCCGCTGTCCGCATTGATCGTCATGGTGGCATGCTTGAGCGAGGTCGTGAGTTCGATGTCCTCGCCAAGAATGCGCTGCAAAAATTTATACACATTCATGACAAGATGGTTCAGGTTGATCGGCAGAGGGTTGATCACCTGCTTTCTGCTGAAGGTGAGCAGGCTCCTGGTCAGCTCGGCTGCCCTGTCGGCGGCGGCAAGAACGTGATGAATGTTTTCCCTGCCGGGATCATTCTCGGGCATTTCCATTTCCAGGATGCTGCTGAAACCGATAATTGCGGTGAGGATGTTGTTGAAATCATGGGCGATCCCGCCTGCCAGCTGGCCGATAGCCTCCATCTTCTGGGCATGAATGAGTTGGGCTTCCAGTGTCTTCTGCTCGTTGATATTTCTGGCAATGCAGATAGAACGCTGCAATATGCCATCCGGGCCTACCAGTGGCGATACGCTGGCACTGAAATACCCTCCCAGATGCGGCGCCATGAATTCCATGGCGTGGCTGTGGCCATCCGCCATCAGTCTGGTGTAAGGGCAGTTCTCCGGAGGACAGTGGCTTTCGTGGATTGCCCGGTAACAGTACAGACCCCGGGCTTCTGAGGGTGTGAGCTCCAGCTTTGCCGCCAGTGCGGTATTGGCTTTGACGATCCGGTATTCAATATCGAGGATCATGACCGGATCGGTAATGGCATCAAAGGTCCGTTCCCACTCCTGCTTGGCATTGAGGATGGTCTCCTCAGCCACTTTACGCTCGGTAATGTCGGTCACAATTCCGTCATAGGCGATGAGCGTTCCTTCCAGGTCGTGGCGAGGCACAAGCATGTTGCGTATCCAGCAGATACGCCCATCTTTATGGATGATGCGATGTTCCAGAGGTGTCGGTTCCATGCCCGCTATGACCAGATTGGCCTGATCCAGTACCACCTGACAGTCGTCCTTGTGTACCATACGGAACCAGAGATTCGGATCGGCGGCGTACTCTTCCGGTGTATAGCCGCTTACCTGTGTGCAGCCGTAACTGTGGCTCGTAGCAACCGGCCTGCCGTTCTCTATTCGAACGGTGTAGACATAGTTGGTCACCGATTCCAGCAACCGCCGGTACCTTTCCGTGCTCTCCCGCAATGCTTCCTCAGCCTGGCGTCGCTTGTAGCGATCCTCCGCTTCGGTTATTTCCCGTTCGATGACCGGCACCAGTCTGGCCAGATTGCCCTTGACGATGTAGTCATGGGCGCCGGTCTTCATGAGCTGTACCGCTGTTTCTTCGCCGATCTTGCCGGAAACAATGATAAACGGGATGTCGAGACCGCTCTGCTTGAGGATTTTCAAGGCATCCATGCCGCAAAATGAGGGCATGGCAAAATCTGAAAGGATTACGTCAATTTTACGTGCCGAGAGTTGCTGTCTCATGGCTTCTTCGGTATCAACCCGCTCCCACTGAGGTTCGTAGCCGCTATTTTTCAGCTCCCGTACCAGCAACAGGGCATCGTCTTCGCAGTCTTCGACAATCAATACGGGGAGCGGCTTTTTCATACTCTCTCCCGCTGTACCGGCGATTCATTCAGGAGCAGCCAGTACAGCCCCAGGTTCTGTACCGCTTCACTGAACTGGACGAAATCCACCGGCTTGCGGATATAGCTGTTGCAGCCAAGCTTATAGCTGCTGACGATGTCCTGTTCTTCCCGGGAAGAGGTCAGAATCACTACCGGAACGAGTGCGCTCCGTTCGTCGGTGCGCATGCGGTGCAGCACTTCCAGTCCGTCAATCTTGGGCAGCTTCAGGTCGAGCAGCACTACCGTCGGCATGTTGTCCGTGTCCCGTCCTGCATGGGCGCCGGTCCCGAGAAGAAAATCGAGCGCTTCAGCGCCGTCACGAGCCACGACAAGATCGTTCAGGATATTATTCTTCCTGATGGCTCGCCTGGTCAGCTCTTCGTCATCAGGATTGTCCTCGACCAGCAGAATCCATTTATTGTCGTTCATGGCTTTCTCCGTACGTCAGGTTCGCACTATTCGGGTGTATATGGTGATGCAGACAGCCTGCCAATAGCTGTATGATGCAACATGCCGGTTTTATAGGTGTATTGTTTGGAGATGTCGTGAGTCGTGAGAATGTATTAAGCAACTGTCGTTGCAGGGTACATACCGTTGACGTTGGAAAGCGGCGCTTGAGAGATGCAGAGGATTATGTTGCTGATGAAACGTTTGTGGCAGGTTTGGATGGCCGGTTTTTCAGTGACCGGAAGCTTACCATGCGGTGCTGTTGCTCGTCATAGAGGTTCAGGTGCAGTGAGCCGAAACTCTTCCGGAGCGTCAACGGAGTTACCGTTTGAAGTTCCGGTATTTCTTCGTAGCATTGCTGGAGATGATAGTTGGGGATGCCGGGCCGGACATGATGGACGTGATGAAAGCCGATGTTGCCCGTAGCCCACTGGAGCAGCTTCGGCAGCTGATAATAGGAAGCTCCCTCCATGGCAACCCGCCACGGATCCCAGTTGTCGTGCCGTGCCCAATATACCCCTTCGAACTGGTGCTGGTTGTAGAACAGCCATACGCCGAGAGTTGCGGCCAGTATCAGCACCGGCAGTTGCACCAGGAGGTAGGTCTTGAATCCGATGGTCATGCTGACGGTCACGACGACGGCGGCAAGTGCCAGGTTGGTGAAAATAACGCTGATGAAGTCGATTTTTTTTGCTCCCGGAGACGGATAGCGGTTGCGCAGCAGAAAGTAATACAGCGGGCCGATACCGAACATAATGAGGGGATGCCGGTACAGCCGGTAGGCAAGACGTTTGAGCGGCGGTGCGGTCAGGTATTCCTCCACGGTCATGGTGGTTATATCTCCCATGCCGCGACGATCCAGGTCTCCAACGGTAATGTGGTGCCCGGCATGGCTGCGCCGCCAGTCGTGAAAGGCGGTGAACGTCATGATGCCGCACAGGTACCCCACGTTCCTGTTCCAGCGGGGCGAGGGGAGGAATGATCCGTGGGTGCAGTCGTGAAACAGGATAAAGATGCGGGAAAACAGTGCCGCAGTCGGTACACCGAGAGCGAGGGTGACAGGGTAGGGGTAGCCGAGTCGTACGGTCCGCACCATCAGGGCCAGAAACAGGATATACGGGATGATCGAGGAGAAAAGCTGCCAGATGGCCCGTGCGCTCTCCGGTTTGGCATACTGCGCGGTTTTTTTGTACCACTCCGGTTTTTCAACTTTTGCAATGATCAGTACTGGATTGAAGGACATGAAGAGCTCCCGCAATGGGTTGGTTAAATGGAGTTATAGTGATAAAGATAGCAAAAATACTTCAGTTCTCAAGCTGTGTTGACCAGTTTTGTTTTTGCATTTTGTCCCCCTCCTTCCTTTCAAGGAGGGGTTAGGGGTGGTTGCCTTTGATTCTCATCAATCTTAAGGATAGAACGAAGTCAAAATCCAAAATCTGACCACCCCCCAACCCCCTCCTTAAAAACAGGAGGGGGGGCTTAAACATACTTCGCATGGCTTTCCTGTCACGCCTGCAACTCATCGGAGTTCAGGCAGACGCTGACAACGTGTGGATCGAAATGCGTTCCCGCCAGTGACTGAATATGCTCCCGCACTTTTTCTACTGACCAGGAGGAACGGTAGACCCGATCGGAGCGCAATGCGTCCCACACATCAACAACTGCAAAAATCCGTGCCACGAGGGGGATCTGTTCTCCCTTCAGACCAAGCGGGTAGCCGGTTCCGTCCCATTTTTCGTGATGGGAGTAGGGTATGTCCAGTGCCGAGCGGAGGTATCGGATGGGTGACAGCATCTCATAGGCAAAAATGGTATGCTTTTTCATGACGACCCACTCGGTCTCGGTCAGCGCCTCATGTTTGAGCAGAATGTCGTCAGGAATTCCCATTTTGCCGATGTCGTGAAGCAGCGCGCCCCAGCGGACCTGCACCAGTTCCGCATCGCTCAAGCCGAACCGGCGGGCCAGCTTGACGGTTAAATCCGCGGCCCGCTGCGTATGTCCTTCCGTCTCGTTGTCGCGCAGTTCCAGTGCCCGCGACCACCCTTCAATGGTGGCATCATACGCCTGGAACAGCTCGGTATTGGTGCGTTGCAGGTTGTCGAACAGCGAAACATTATCGATGGCAATCGCAGCCTGGGCCGCGAGCGCCTTGAGAAATTCCAGCCACTCATCATCGCGTTCGACCCGGCTGCGATGAAATACTTCCAGCACCCCCATAATCCGCCCTTTTGCAATGAGCGGGACGCCGTGATAACTGACAAAATTCTCACCGGCCAGGAGCATCTTGCGTATATAGCTGTCCTGTTCCGTTTCCAGATCGGGAATATGAATAGTTCTGCGCTCCTGGGCCGCGAGTCCGGCATACCCCTCGCCCAACCGCTGGCGGGCATGTTCGATGGCTTTGGTGTGAAAACCGCGCCCGGCAACATGTTCCAGCGTGTGGGACGTATGGTTGAACAGCAGCACATCGGCGGCGTCAACTTCGAGCTGGACAATGACGTGGGTGAGAAGCGTCGCCAGGCTGAGATTCAGGTCGAAACTGAAATTGATGGCGCGGTCGATTTCCACAAGAGCGGTCAGATGCTCAAGGTGCCGCTTGATACTTTCATCGGCGCACTTGATATCGCTGATATCCGTGAATATTACGACAATCTGCTGCAATTGCGCGCTGCTGTCGAATTCGGGATAGGCGTTGACCAGACCCCAGCGGTTCTGTCCGGAATCGCTCAGGGCAATCCCCATGACGAAATTTTTCAATACCTGTCCCGAGTCGATCACCTTGTTGATGGGATACTCTTCATAGGGCATCCGGCTGCCATCCTCGCGGACAAACTGCCATTCCAGATCGCGGACTTTTCTGTTAAGCATCCGCTCCGCAGGTATCTCCAGTAATTGCGCTGCTTCAGGATTACAGTGGAGAACCGTTGTGTCAGGTGCGTGGACAAGAACACCGACGGGAAGATTTTCAATCAGCGACCAATGTGTTTCCTCTTTCGCCAGTAATGCCTGCTCGGCACGTTTGCGGTCGCTGATGTCACGGATATTGCACTGGATTACTTTTTCGTTGCCGACTTGATACACGTTGCTGACAAATTCCACCTGGACCAGACGGCCTTCTTTTGATTTGAGCGGGAGGGTATCGTAGCGGATATATTCGTTTTTCTGCAGCTCCAGAAAGGCGTTTCTGCTGGCATCGATATCTTTGAACGCGCCAACTTCCCAGAGCTTTTTTTCCACAAATTCTTCCCGGGAGTATCCTAACATTGTGATTAAATACGGGTTGACGTCGCTGATTAAGCCGGTCTCGGCATTCAGAATCAAAATGCCGTCCTGTGCCGTTTCAAAGAGTCTGCGGTAGCGAAGTTCGGAATTTACGAGCGCCTGTTCGTCTGTTTTTTTGTCTGGTGCCTTTGCTGTTGTAATTGGCTGTTTCACACGCAGCTCCTGTCATTTCTTTATCCCTCATCCCTCATAAAAAACCATTGAGAGATGAGAGTTGAGAGATGAGAACGTCAAAATCACTCCTCACTCCAGACCCTTACCCCTTCTGCACCGATTTATGCCGGTACATCCTCTCATCGCTCAGTTTCAATGCTTCAGTAAGCTGGTCCTTGCTGTCCGCGGAGGCAACTCCGAACGCGATGCTTACCTGGCCGGAGGTGGCTTCAGGCGAGCTTTTAATCCTCTCGACCGCTTCCTCCGCAACAACGGCATCCGTGAAGGGAAGGAGAACGGCAAACTCGTCCCCGCCGATACGGGCTACAATGTCCTCGGCCCGGAACGCATCCAGGATAATCCGTGCGGCCAGCCGGATCAGGTTGTCTCCCGCATCATGCCCCATGGTGTCATTAACACACTTCAGCCCGTTTACATCCGCCATCACGATGCTTATGGGGAACAGTCTGCCGTGGGAAAGCCGCTCCAGCTCTTCATCAAAAAACGCCCGGTTATAGAGGCCGGTCAGAATGTCGTGGGTGCTGTCATGACGGAGCGAAACTTCGATCTCCTTGCGGCTGGTAATGTCATGGGCGATGCCGATGATGCCGATGACCGCTCCCGCGTCATTGAAGATGGGGGTTTTAATTTTCTCCACATACTGGACATTCCCCTCCCGATCAACAATGGTCTCCTCGAAATAGGTGCGTGTGCCGGTGGACATGACCTCTCGCGAGTTTTTTTCGTATTTCACCGCCCGTTCCCGCGGATAAATATCATAATCGTTCTTTCCGACCAGATCCTTGGGGGCCACGCCAAACAATTTGCCGAATGGCTCGTTTACCGCTAGATACCTGCCGTCCTTATCCTTCAGCCAGGCGCTGTTGGGGATGTTGTCCAGAATCGCCTGCTGCTGGCGAATAACCTCGCCGATCCGCTCCTCCGCCAGCTTGCGCACGGTAATGTCTTCCATGGCCAGAAGGATAACGCGTGAACGGATGTCTTTGCGATATACCTCGCGGGCGTTGAGGCGAATAATCTTACGGCCGATTCCGACAAAATCATGCTCCACTTCATAGCCGTTGAACACGGTAGAAAGCGGCAGGATATCCTCAAAGAGGATCCTCAATTTGGGGATGTCCCACTGCCGGTTGCCGATGTCGTAGATGAAATTGCCGATGGTAGCCTCGGGGGTGACTTTGAACGTCTCGTAGAAGCTGTGGTTGGCGGTGAGAATCTTCAGGTCGGAATCGAGGACCATCAGCGGCTCGCGCACGGTTTCCACGATGTTTTCGGCATATTCCCGTGCCGCCTGGATTTCCGTTTCCAATTGCTTCCGTTCGGTGATGTCTTCCATGGCCAGCAGGATAATGTGTGAGCCGATTTTTTCCCGGAAAATATGGCGGGCGTTGAGCAGAATGGTTTTGCGGCCGATGTCGGGGAATTCGTGTTCTACTTCATAGCCGTTGAACACGGTGTCATTGGGGAGGATATCCTCGAAAAGCACCCGCAGTTTTGGAATGTCCCATTGCCGGTTGCCGAGGTCGTAGATGAAATGACCGATGGTGTCCGTGGGATTTACTTTGAACGTTTCGTAGAAGCTGTGGTTTGCGGTCAGAATCTTCAACTCCGAATCCAACACCACCAGTGGCTCGCGCACAGTTTCAACAATATTCTCGGCGTATTCCAGGGCTTCCTGGATCTTGATTTCCAGCTGTTTACGTTCAGTGATGTCCCGGGCAATGGTGAGCAGGTACTGTTCATTATCGATGTCAATAAGTTCCGCGGACAGCAGAGCGAGTAACAAGTCACCGTTTTTTCGTTTGAGCGTGACTTCCAGGTTTTGTACGGATGCCTGTTCTTCCATCATTCGTACAAGCGTGGCCCTATCAGTACCGTCTTCCCAGAGGTCAAGCTCATGCGAGGTTCTGCCGATTATTTCGTCACGTTGGTACCCCAGTGTGTGCAAAAAAGTCTGGTTGATATCAATGAATCTGCCCTCTTTTAAGGTGGAAATACTGATCAACGCCGGCACCGAATGAAAGATTTTGGTGAACTTCTGTTCCGATTTTTTGAGCGCCTCTGCCACCTGCCGGTGCTCGGTGACGTCCCTCATAATCCCGATGGCGTGCCATTTCCCCTTGATGTTGAGAGCCGATACGGAAAGATCCAAAGGGAATTCCGTGCCGTCCTTCCGGAGCCCGATTACTTCCGACCATTTGCCCACCAGTGGTCCGGCGCCACTCTCCTTGAAGGAAGTCCGTCCCTGTTTCTGGACATTACCGAAGCGTTCCGGTGTGAAGAGCAGGTGGAAATCCTGACCAATGATCTCTGAAGAAGGGCAACCAAACATTTTTTCCGTTGCAGCATTACAGGTCGTAACCACACCGCTGTCATCCATCATTAAAATGGCGTCAACCGCCATTTCCGCCAGCTTGTACAGCCGTTGTTCACTCTCCTGCAGTGCCGTTTCCGCCTGTTTGCGTCCGGTTATGTCAATCAGGGCAAGGTGACACTCCGCCTTCGAAGTTATGGCCATGCCCTCGATCTGTACGACAACCGGAAGATGTTCCTTGTATGTGAGAGTTACTTCGCACGATGCCTTGTCCGGGGACGTAAAGATAGTGTTGATGAAGTCATTGAAATCGGGACGACTGTCTCCGGATATGAACTGCTCGAACCGCCGGCCGATTAACCGTTCGCGCTCAGCATTCAGGAGACCGGCACCCCTCAGGTTAATGCCGATAATGCCGGTCTCACGGGTGAGGGTAACATAGCCGACAGGCGCAAAATCATAGAGATCGGTGTAACTTTCCAGAACCTTGGCTGTTTCGTCCCTGGTCTGGCAAAGTTCCGCATTCTGCATTTCCAGCTCAATCTTGTGAATCTCAAGTTCCTGGACAAGCTTCTGCATCGTTTCATCGGTTTCGTATGTGGGAGTTGCCATCGTTTTTATCTTCAATAATTCCTCCGCACGGCTGCGTAGTGAGTCGGTTGATGCTGGCGGAGTGGTGTTATGTGTTTTTTTCATTGCAGATCCTTTACCGTCGGCCACCGCCGCGTCCATGGTCGCGCCGCAATGTCCCGATCCAGACGATGAGAGTCCCCAAAATACCGGCTATAACCATGACTTCACCGACAATATGATGATAGTCGCCCACAGAAGAGACCGTCAGCATCGAACCGCCTATCACAAGAGCCGCCGCTGCCATGGCAATCGTGAGCCGTTCGAGGATCCGGCTGATGCGTCCCCCCAGCGCCTCCACGGCAGGAACCTGCAGCCGGCCGATATTGCCTTCGGCTACACGCCGGAGGACGCGGCGCGTGTCGCCGGGCGCATCATTTACCAGCCGCTCCATTTCACGTGCAAGCCTGGTGGTCTTCTCTTTTATCCGCTCCAATGAGAAATGTTTCTCGGTCAGGCGCGTGATTTCTGCGCGGAACGAACCCATGTAGTTATGGTCAGGGTCCAGTTCACGTATCATCGATTCCAGGATGACAAAGGTGCGCGTCAGCAGGAAAAACTCGCCGGGATTATGGACGCCATGCCGGCTCCCGGCACGCAGCAGTGAATCGAACGAATCGCCGATGGAAACTTCCGTCAGATCGTTGCGGTGTATTTCATAGAGCACGGTCTTTATGTCCATCAACAACGCAGCACGGTTGACCTTTTCGCTCCCTTGCGGCGCCATTTCCAGATACGCTTCGGTAGCGGCCCGCGCATCTCCTTTGACAACCGCTTCGAGAAGGAGTGTCAGTGACTCCCGCATCGGCTCGTCAAGCTCGCCCGTCATGCCGAAATCAAGCAGGGAGAGCCGCCCGTCGGGCAGAACCAGGACATTGCCGGGATGCGGGTCGGCGTGAAACAACCCCTCTTCAAAAATAGTTTGCAGCGTCAGCCGGACCAGGGTGTTGATCAGGCCCGGCATTTCTTCCGGGTGCTTCTTGGCGTAGAGATCCACCCGCTCGCCGGTTGAAAACTCCATGGTGAGCACATTTCCGCTTGAGCGCTCCGCCACGACATCAGGAATCCAGAGACCGGGGATATCCGCCAACGCGGTGCGAAAGAGCATGATGGAACGTGCTTCGTGACTGAAGTCGGTTTCCCGGTTCAGGCTGTTGGCAAATTCACTCACCAGAACGGGAAGGTCGAGCGCCCGCAAACGGGGGACAAAGCTTTCCACCAGCGTTACCAGGTAGGACATTGCCGCGATGTCAGTTGATATCATCTCTTCGAGACCGGGCCGCTGTATCTTTACGGCCACGCGCCGTCCGTCATGCATGGTCGCTTCGTGTACCTGGGCAATCGTGGCGGCAGCGAGAGGCGTTTCACCGAACGATGCGAACAGCTCCGTCAAAGGAGCGTTCAGTTCGGCCTCAATTGTTGCGCGCACGGCGTCAATCCCAAGTGCAGGCAGCTGGTCGTGCAGCTGTTCCAATTCTTGTATATACATATCCGGCAGCAGGTCACGCCGCATGGCGAGAACCTGCCCGAACTTGAGAAACGTGAGCCCCAGTTCCTCAAAGGTTTCCCGCACCTCTTTCGGAGGCGGCCAATGATTGCTGCCGCGCAGGGAACCCAGAAACTTGTGCCGGGCAAGCACCCGCAGGATCTGCACCAGTCGCGGCGCTGCCCGCAGCAGGCTGCTATTATCCGGATCAATCATTACCGACATACATTACTCCCGTTAAGGTGTCCCGGAATCGCCGGACATTAATCCTCGTACTTTGCCCAATACTTCACACGACTGTCCGATTCCTCGCCCATGTGCCATCTGCTCACGATTACATAGGCAATGACGAACCATACCCATATAAAAACCATTCCGATTATGCTCATGATGTCCTCCTTTTTTATGTGTGCTTTCTGTGCACAGATGCCTGCTTGTTACACTATCGAGTGATGCTCCACCAGTGACCGTAAACACCGGTGTGCCGCCAGGTAGCGGGCATCCTCGCTGTAGGTGGTCGGGTAAATTTCCGGCACCGGTTGATGCCGGTGATTGCTGTCCACGTTGGCGAACGTGAAGAAACAGGAATTTGAAAGAGCCTTGGTGGTGCGGTCACGGCTGGTTCGTTCGATGCTTGCTTCGACACAGATGAAACTGCCGCTGGTGTAAACAACTCTTGATGTGAAGTGAAGCGTGTCGCCGATTCGCACCGGCTGAAAGAAGTTGATTCTGGTCACAGCGGCTATGATGGGACGATTCGGCGCAATCAGTTCGGCACAGATGGATGAAAGCTCAAATGCCCGCCGGATAAGATAGCCGCCAAAAATGGACAGCGGAACATTCTCATTTTCCGGGTACATCCGTTCCCATGATTCCGTAACGAGCCGCCCTGCCTTGTATCCCCTGAAACATGTTTCATCCTGACTTCGTCTCCCGACCAGACCCTGTTCATCCTGAGCTTGGTGAAGCGCAGTGAGCATTTCATATTCTTCCCGCGACGGCGGCTCCGACAGGAGTTCTTGCTGTCGCTGATACTCAGCCCGGCTGGCTTCAGCCTTGGCAGCCCGCTTCTTTTCCTTTTGATCCAGATACTCAAGCGGCGGCAGGGCAATACTCTGTTCCTCGCCGCCACTCCCGGACCGGGCTACCATGGTGAAGTGGCATGATGCAATATGGAGTGCCTGATCACCGGGCTGTTCCACCCGGATACCGACGACGAGAGATGAACGCCCCACATGGTTGATGCGGGCACGGAAGGCTATGTCGCGTGTTACGTCTGCCGGGTGACGGACAAAAACATCGTTTATGGCTGCCGTTACCACACGGGCTTCAGGGTGGGAGCGCCTGACGTAGGCAAGTGCTGTCTCCTCGGCGATCTTGTCCAGTACCTCCAGCAGGAGTCCGAAGCGGAGGTTTCCCTGAAGTGGTTCGTCCAGCACCATGAAACGGTGGCGCAGCTTCGGATCGCTTCCGAGCGGCAGAATCTGGTGATGCGTCGTTTCGTTGGGTCTGGGCATGGCCGTGGTCCAATCCTGTTCTGGTTTTACACGGATTATCAGCATCATTCATGCCATGCCTTGAATACGTGCAACTTCATGTAATCAGTATGTTACGGCGTATAATGCCGTTTTTGGCGTAAAGGGATAGCAACAATTTTAGCAGGGCAGGGTGCTGATACAGGTACCGGGCCGGTACACCGGTGGATTGGGCCTTCAGCAACATTGTTTGCCCCTGCAACAACTGTTGCACTTCCTAAGTGATACTCACCCTCCTCCCCACAACAGTTTTCCTCAAGATCTTGAGACTTCCGCAGAAAATTGAGAGTAAAAACTCGTTTACTTTGCCAGGTTGTACGTGCTGATTGTTCTAACTATCCGTTGTTACGTAATAAATTACTTGCTGCGAAATATTAGATACTTGGCAGGCTCTATGCCTTACTAACAATGATTCTGTGAATTGCTGCCTAAACTGAATAGTGAAAGTAGTGACGATGGTAAACACACAGGTTAACGTGCCTGCACCGTAAGGCACCGGCAGCAGGGAAACAGGATTGCTTTCATTCAGCCTGTTCCCCTGCTTTTCCAAATGGATTCAAGCGTCAACATTCATGTTGTCAGCTGAAAATAGAGTAACGGAAAGGACGTGGGCAAGATGATGATCTATATGTTTTCATTGGGTGCATTGGCGGTAATAACATTTTTGATTCAGGTCCGGCACTACAGGCATTCGCACTTCGAAATACAAATGGATTTTCCGATGAGTCTGAATCCGGAGGCCGGTATTTAGCAGTAGAAGCAGCATAACAGCAGGAGGAGACAGACGTTCAGTCTGCCTCCTTTCGCCTGTTTTAAAAGGAGACGCTGTGAACATCAAGATCCTTCTTGCCGATGACGAAACAAGTATGCGCGAAGCCCTGCGCAGGCTGCTGGAACTGTACGAAACTGACGTGGATTACGACGGCGGAGACGTTACGGTTGCGTGTGCAGGTGAACTCAAGCCGGACGCCGTTGTTATTGATATCGCCATGCCCGGTCTGAACTGCATCGATGTTACCCACCGGACGGTCGGTGAGTATATCCACAACCAGTTGAATGCTGAAACCGCTATGATTTCCATTCTTACGCCCCGGGAACGTGATGTACTCAAGCTAGTATCCGAAGGGCGGAGCAACTCGCAGATTGCCGCCGATCTGGACATCAGCGCAAAAACAGTCGATACACACCGGCAAAACCTTATGGCTAAACTGGAAATCAGGGGCATAGCCGATCTCACCAAGTACGCAATCCGCGAAGGAATCACCGCACTCTGACATCTCGTAGCGTTCGCTCTCCGTTACCACACAACACGACCGTCGTCTCAGGACTTCTCCCGATAGTAATAACCATTACAGAAACGTAAACTACGGGATCAGCCGGATTACGTAATCTGCGTTTGGGCAAGGGGAACAGTAATAATGAAAATCAGGACCCGTCTCCACATCGTGACCGCTGCTTCCGCCGCCATGGTCATAATTATGGCGCTTCTGGTCTACTGGTCGCAGCACCGGCTTGCCATAGCAAACAAGGCAAAGAACCTGGCGGACGAGATCGTCAGCAGTGTCTTTGAACGCAATACGCTGAGAAACGACTATCTCAATAACGACAACCAGCGGGCCAAAGAGCAGTGGTTTTTGAAACAGAATCAGCTCAGTGACCTTTTGAGGTCGGCACCGGCCAATTTGGTCTCGATTAGTGACCGGGAGATTTTTACCGACATACAGAAAACAATGGAGGGAAGCTCGGCCATATTTCAACAGATTTTGAGCAACCGGGAGGGCAGCAGAGGCGGTGCGCCTCGCACATCCGGGGCAATCGAGATCGAAAACAGGCTGGTGGCGCAGCTGCTGCTCAAATTCCTGGATACCATCGCCGATGCCCGTAAGCTGCAAACAGCTGGAAACGAGCTGATTGAATCCACCCAGAAGACCGCTGCCAAGGTTTCTCTCGCCATTATAGTCTCCGTATCACTCTTCGTAATTTTTGTCGCCTGGTCTCTTGGCCGCATCATCAGCAAAGGAATCAAAAGCCTGCAACTGGGCGCGACCGCCATCGGTGCAGGGAACCTTCATTACACAATACCCCTCACGGGCGAGGACGAGTTCTCATCCGTGGCAGTGGCCTTCAACACCATGTCCGGGAAACTTGCCGAGTCCCATTCCGCCCTGGAACAGGATCTTGTGGCGCGAAAGCGGGCCGCCAACGAAATTGAGGGGTTGAACCAGGAACTGAGCCATACTGTTGCGCAGCTTCAGGGCGCCAACCAGGAGCTGGAGGCTTTTGCCTATTCGGTCTCCCATGATCTGCGGGCACCGCTCAGGGCCATGGGCGGTTTCAGTGTGGCTCTTATCGAAGACTTCGGCGACACGCTGGAGGCGGAAGCGCGCGACTACCTCAATGAAATCGTCCTCGGCAGCAGGCATATGGGGCAGTTGATTGACGGCCTGCTCACCCTGTCGCGCAGCACCAGGGGGGAATTGCGCCATGACCGGGTAGACCTTTCAGCCATGGCTGATCGCATCCGTGTTGAGTTGGGAAAGGCAGAGCCGCAGCGACGGGTGACGTGGCGGATCGAGGCAGGTTTAAGCGGGGGAGGGGATGCGCGGATGATCGAAGTGATCATGAGAAATCTGCTTGAAAACGCCTGGAAATACACCGCAGCTGTGGCGGAACCGCTTATTCGTGTTTATAGCGAGCTGGAGAAGGGCGAACGCTATTACTGTGTCGCGGATAACGGCGCCGGGTTTGATATGGCTCACGCAGAGAAGCTCTTTCAGCCGTTCCAGCGTCTGCACCGGCAGGACGAATTTCCCGGCATCGGCATCGGCCTGGCCACGGCCCAGCGCATTGTACACCGCCACGGCGGCACCATCCACGCGACCGGCACGCCGCATAAAGGGGCGTTGTTCAGCTTTTCGCTGCCGTACGGGGAAGAACAATAACCAAAAGCCGACCACCCCCAGCCCCTCCTTATCAAGGAGGGGAGCTTTTGAAATCACCCTCCTAGTTTAGGAGGGGTTAGGGGTGGTCAGGTTTAGCTTGAAAAACCATTGAACAACAACAGGAGAAAACCAATGAACATCAACAAAACCATACTGCTGGTGGAAGACAATTCCCAGGATGAGAAACTGATCCTCCGTGCGCTGCGCAAGGTTAATCTGGCCAATCAGGTGGATGTGGTACGCGACGGGCAGCAGGCGCTTGATTACCTGTTCAGGGAAGGAGAGTTTGCCGGTCGAAACGGAGATGACGTCCCCGCCATAGTGCTGCTCGATATCGGCCTGCCGCGCGTCAGTGGCCTGGAAGTCCTGAAACGGTTGCGGAATGACCCGAGAACCCGCCTTCAGCCGGTGGTGATTCTGACCTCATCCGATGAAGAGCGAGATCGTCTGGCAAGTTATGAAGACGGCGCCAACAGTTTTGTGCGCAAACCACTCGATTTCACAGAATTCGCCGAAACGGTAGCTCATCTCGGCATCTACTGGCTGGCGGTCAACAAACCGCCGCAGGAGTGAACAAATAATGTCTGAACCGTTAAATATCCTGGTTGTTGAAGATAGTCATGCCGATTTCCTGATGGTCGAGCGCCATCTGAAACAAAACGGGCTGGCAGTCGCCTGTAGCCGCGTGGACACCCTTGACGCTCTGAAAGAGGCAATCAGCAAGGAACGCTGGGATCTTGTGCTGGCAGACTACAGCGTGCCCCAACTCAGCTTTCAGCAGAATCTGAACCTGCTGCAGGAAGCACACCCCGACCTGCCGGTGATCATGGTTACCGGTACCGTAGGCGAAGAAAAGGCGGTGGAACTCCTCAAGCTGGGGGTCTGCGACTTTGTGCTCAAGGGTAATCTGGCCCGTCTGGTGCCGGTCATCGAGCGCAGCTTGAGGGACATCACGGAGCGCAAGGGTAAACGCGCTGTCGAAGAACAGTACCGCCAGGCCCAGAGGATGGAAGCGGTCGGCCAGCTGGCTGGAGGCGTGGCTCATGACTTCAATAATATCCTGCAGGCAATTTTGGGATATTCCCATCTGATTCTGGCCAAAGCGGACGGCAACGAACCGGTTAAACATTATGTCGAAGAATTACTGAAAGCCTCCACGAGAGCTGCTGATCTTACCAAAAGCCTGCTGGCATTCAGTAGAAAGCAGGCGGTAACCCTGGAGGTAATCGAGCTCAACGAAGTGATACAGGGAAACGAAGCGTTTCTCCGCAGGCTAATCAGAGAAGATATCGAGCTGAAGGTAACCTGCTCAGGGGAGCCACTTACTGTTCTGGCTGATCGCGGGCAGATAGAGCAAGTGTTCATGAACCTCGTCACCAATGGCCGTGACGCCATGCCGAACGGCGGCATGCTGACTATTGAGACACGGCTTGTAGCGCTGGATCAGGATTTTATAGAAGCCCACGGCTATGGCACAGCCGGTTTGTTTTCTTCATTTTCGGTTTCAGACAGTGGCTGTGGCATGGACAAGAGTACGCAGTCACACATATTTGAGCCTTTCTTCACCACGAAAGAACAGGGGGAGGGGACCGGTCTTGGTCTTTCGATGGTGTATGGCATCGTCAAGAAGCATGACGGCTACATCACCGTCTACAGTGAGCCCGGAATAGGTACGATCTTCAAAGTATATCTGCCTCTCATACAGGCCTCGATACTCGCAGGCGAAAAAGATGTTCAGAAGGCGGTTCCCCTGCGTGGCGGGAACGAGACCATACTGGTGGGCGAGGACGATGATGCCCTGCGCCGGTTGTCCCGAAATGTGCTGGGGCACTACGGCTATAACGTAATAGAGGCGGTGGACGGTCAGGACGCAGTGGACAAGTTTGTTGCATACGGGAAGAGCATCGACCTCGTTATTCTCGACGCTATCATGCCGAAAAAAAACGGCAAACAGGCGTGCGACGAGATGAGGAGGATGCGCCCTGACCTACAGGTGCTTTTTGTCAGCGGCTACACGAGGGATATTTTTGCGGATGGCAAGGCGTTTGATGAAAACTCCGTATTTATCCAGAAACCGGTTGCTCCTGACGTGCTTTTGGCAGAGGTGAGGAAGTTGCTGGATAAAAGAATCTCCATCGGAGATGCCAATTGAATAAAGATAATCCCGTCATACTCTGTGTTGATGATGAACCGGGCAACCTGAAGCTTCTGGAAAGAACACTTGGCACGTCCGGTTATGAGGTTATCAAGGCCGGTGATGGCCGGGAAGCGCTCGATATAATCGCCAGCCGCACGGTCGATCTGGTGCTCACCGATGTCATGATGCCGGGGATCGACGGGTTTGAAACCTGCCGACAGATCAAGGGGGATGAACGGTACCGGCATATTCCGGTGGTCATGATCACCGCGCTTGACTCCAAAACGGATCGCATCCGTGGCATCGAGGCGGGAGCGGACGAATTTCTTGCCAAGCCGTATGACCATGGCGAGGTGCTGGCACGGGTAAAAATGCTGCTCAGAACCAAACAACTCGATGAAATGCTCGATGATGATGCGTTTGCCTATACGGTACATTCCCTCGCCAGGGCCTCGGAAGCCAATGACGAGGACACCGGTGACCACATTTTGAGGGTTGGCGAATACTGCGCCATTGTGGCGGAGCGGCTTGGGCTTGCGGAACAGTGGGTACAGAGCATCAAGCTGCAGGCAACCCTGCACGATGTCGGCAAGGTACACATCCCGTCGTACATATTGAAGAAACCGGGTGAACTCACCCCGGAAGAGTGGATTATCATGAGACTCCATACCGTGATGGGGGCGAAGATTATCGGCGACCATCCGAAGTTCAGCATCGCCAAACAGATCGCGCTTTCCCACCATGAACGATGGGATGGAAGCGGCTATCCGTTCGGCTTTTCCGGCGAGCAGACTCCTCTTGAGGGGAGAATCATGAACATTGCCGACCAGTATGACGCCTTGCGGAATGCGCGGGTCTACAAACCGGCCCTCGACCATGCCACGACAGTGCGCATCATTACCGGGGGGGACGGCAGGACGATGCCGCAGCATTTCGATCCGCAGGTGTTGAAAGCGTTTGTGGCAACCGCATCTCTATTTGAAGCGGTATATGAACAATTTACCGCAAATTCCGGGTTGATACGACAAACCGAGGTTTTGAAAACCTCGGAGGTCTCCATGGTAGTGAATATATGAAATCCCGGTTCTCAACACTGAACAGCAAATATCTTCGCATTTTCGTCATCGCGATCATTTTGACCATCGCATCCGGCTGGTTTCTCACCGACTTTCTGGGCAGGGTTGCGGAAACAGAATTCAAGGGAAAGGTTAATCGTGATGCACATCTTACATTATCCTTCCTTCATGACAATCTGGATGATGTGACAAACACCGTAAAGTCGTTGGCCCCGGCAGATGCGATTGTTGCTGCGCTTACTTCGGGTAGTTCGTACGATATTGAACGGGCAAACAAACTGCTTGACCGTATCAAAAACAACTTTGAGATGTCACACTGCTTCCTCATGGACAGTACTGGTCTGACAATCGCTTCATCAAACAGAAACGATAAAAACGGATTTGTCGGCAAATCCTTCGCCTTCAGGCCCTTTTTTACCAGTGCGGTGGCAGGCAAGCTAACCACGTATTTTGCTCTTGGTCTCCTCACCGGTGAAAGAGGCTATTTTGCGGCAGCGCCGGTAGTCAACAGCAGTGGCACGATTACAGGCGTTGTCGTCATCAAGAGGGACATCACCCCGGTCGCGGAGTTTTTCAGGAACTATACTCATGCATTCCTGGTCAGTCCCGACGGGGTCATTTTCATCACAAGCAAGGAGGAACACCTTTACAAAACCTTATGGCCGATTGATGAGAGTACACGTTCCGAGCTGCTCGCATCGAGGCAGTTCGGCAGTATCTCGTTTGAACCGTTGCTGGCGGCAGAGCCCGTGACGGAAACGTATGTCAGGTTTGAAAACGAGGATCATTACCTGCAGCGTCTTCCATTCGGCAGTGATGGCTGGTCACTGGTGTTGATGGATGACCCGCACATCATTTCAAGTTACCGCATGTTCGGTGTCATTCTCACCATTGTGTTTAGTCTGCTGCTCCTGTTTTTCTTTAGTTTGCTGCTGTACAAAAACAGGTCGCTGGAGGCGACCCGAAGTCTGCTCAAGTCCAAGGATGACTGGGGGCGGACGTTCGATACGGTGCCTGATCTCATCGCAATAATTGATGCCGATTACCGCATAACAAGCATTAACCGGGCAATGGCGGAGCGATTGAACATTTCCGCGCAAGTTGCGGTTGGTAGCCACTGTTTTGAACTGCTGCATGGTTCTCAGGAGCCGCCCCCTTCCTGTCCCCATGAGAAGATGCTCCTGTCGGGCAAAATAGAATCCGAGGCCATGTTTCAAAAGAACCTGAATGGTGATTTTATCGTAACGGCGGCTCCAATCCTTGCTGAAGACGGCACAATCGAGTCATCCATTCTTGTGATGCACGATATCAGTGATTTAAAAAAATTGGAGAGGTCACAGAAAGAGTATGCACAGCGGCTTGAGTTCGTGCTGGAAGGGTCAAACGACGCCACCTGGGAGTGGGACATGATTACCGGCCAGGGCATCCTCAATAAGCGATATTACGAAATGATCGAATGTACCCCCGGAGAAGTTGATTTCGATTTTGCATCTTTCATAAACACCATACACCCCGATGATGTAGCCAATGTGCAGCGGCGCCTGCAAGATTATCTTGAAGGAAAATGCGACAGGTATGAAGCCCATTACCGCATGGTCTCGAAGTCCGGAAAACTCCGGTATGTTATGGGAAGGGGAAAGATAGTCCGGTATGACGAAGAGGGCAGACCGATCAGGATGGCCGGGCTTATTACCGACATCACCGAAATAAAACGACTCAGCGAAGAGATCAACAGAATCAGTAATCTGGAATCGATCGGCCTCCTCTCCGGCGGCCTGGCCCATGACTTCAACAACGTGCTGAACATAATTTACGGCAACATCACCTTTGTCAAGATGCTTGCAGAGGGCAACACGGCACTTGTTGAACCCCTCACGGACGCGGAAGAAGCATGTGAACGCGCCAAGGATCTCGGCCTCCGCCTACAGTCCTTTTCGCAGGGTGGTACTCCGTTCAGGGAACCGATAGCGCTTTCCGCTCTCATTGAGGATACCGCAGGAAATCTCTTCAAAGGTTCACACATCTCGCACAGTATTTCCGCTCCGGATGCCCCCCTTCCACTGGACGCAGACCCGCGCCAGATCAGGCAGCTGTTTGAAAATCTGCTGACCAATGCAAAAGATGCCATGACGGACTGCGGGACAGTCAAGGTCTCTATTGAAAACTGTGAAGTCGATGGCAACAAGGGACTGTCCCTCAGATCAGGTCCCTATGTCCGTATTGCAATTCAGGACAACGGCCCAGGTATTCCGGAGGCAAATCTTTCGAAGATTTTCGATCCCTATTTTTCGACCAAGGACACCTACAGTCAAAGAGGGATGGGGCTCGGACTCTCGATCTGCCATGCCATCATGAAGCGTCACAACGGACACATTTCCGTGGAATCCACCGTGGGAACCGGTACCAGCGTTACCATGTATCTACCGGCTTTCGTGGAGAAAGCACAGGTTACACCCGAGGGGTGATTACTATATGACAAACGAGACGTACAAGATTCTCATAGTGGACGATGAAGAACCGAATCGAAAGTTGTTGTCCCGTTTTTTGACGTGTGAACAGTACACACTGTACAGCGCCGAAAACGGAGTAGAGGCGCTGGAACTGGCTAAAACGATAAGCCCTGATCTTGTCCTTCTTGATGTGTCCATGCCGGTGATGGACGGCTATCAGGTTTGCCGGACTCTCAAGGCGGACGAAACTACGAAAAAGATTCCCGTCATCTTTGTGACTGCCCTGCAAAAAATCGATGATGAAGCCAACGGGTTTGAAGCCGGTGCGGTGGACTATATTACCAAGCCGGTCAACGCCGCTGTCGTGCAGGCGCGCGTCAAGGCTCATCTGTCTCTCAAAGAGACACAGGATGCGGCGGATGATTGGAATTCAAATCTCAAGAAACGGCTGTTACAAAGCGTTGCGACCATTCGCGAAAAGACCCAGGCACTTGTTTCTGCGGAAGAGCGCGCTTCCGGTCTGCACGGGTATTTACTTGCCGTGGAACTGATGTCAGGCGCTTTTGAGATGATGGAAAACCGTCACGGTGTCCATGCCCGTGCGGTCAGCGAGTTGGCAGGCGATGCCGCGCGCAAGATGAATCTCGGCGCTGAGGCGGTGGCTAAGATCAGGCTGGCCGGTCTTATGCACGATGCCGGGACACTGGGAGGCATACGAGGTGCATCAGTCAAGCCCGAAACGGACATGTCCGCCAACGAACTGGAAAAATTTCACAATCATCCAGCACTGGGACAGGAGCTGTTCAAGTCGTTTGAAGAGCTGCATGATGTGGGAGAAATGGTCATGTTTCATCATGAAGCCTTCGATGGGAGCGGTTTTCCCGACGGGTTGAGAGGTGATGACATTCCTCTCGGCGCTCGCCTGATAGCTATTGCCGATTTTATCGAAAAGGCGGCAAGCTCCGTGTCTGGTGAACATGCGGAATATTCACTCATGAAGGCACGCCTGCACGCAGGCACGTTGCTTGATCCAAGCCTGATTTCGTATTTTTCGTCGATTACCCGAATCCTGTATTTTGAGGGGAAAAAGTCCGGTATGACAGGAGAAGTTGAAGTTCCCCCCCATGAGCTGATCTCAGGTATGCAGCTGTCACGTGATCTGTCAAATGAAGCCGGGGTGTTGTTGCTACAGAAGGGGGATACGCTGGACGCCGCCGGTATTGCTCTCATTCGCCGTACCAGGCGCATGAGAGGTTCTTCCGAGGGTGGTGTGTGGATGATGGTAACCTGTCCGGAATAATTTTTGTTCGTAAACCGGGTAGTATTCTTATTGCCGCACAATCCCGAATTTTTTTATGCGGAAGCGTAGTGTGCTGGGGTTGAGGCCAAGGAGCAGCGCTGCCCCGTTCTTACCGTCGATCCGCCACCCGGTTTTGGTGAGCACCTGAATGATAAGATCGCGTTCCAATGCACCAAGGGCTTTGACGTCGTGTATAACCGGTCCTTCGCTTCTCCGGAACGTATCAAAGTTGTCCAGTACCTGTAATGAACTCCCCTGACTGATAATGACCGCACGCTCGATGACGCTTTCCAGTTCCCGCACGTTGCCGGGCCAATGGTATGCCTGAAGGATATTCAGGGTTTCTTTGGTCACGGTCTCAATGTTCTTGCCGATCTTCTTGTTGAATTTGGCGACAAAATGATTGACGAGCGGCGGGATGTCTTCCGTGCGCTGCCGGAGCGGCGGGATGGTGATAGGAAACACGTTGAGCCGGTAGAACAGGTCTTCCCTGAATCTGCCGTTATTGACCTCTTCCCTCAGGTTGCGGTTGGTTGCTGCGATGATTCGTACATCGGTTTTTATGGTGCGGGGGCTGCCCAGCCGTTCGAATTCGCCGTCCTGAATGACCCGGAGCAGCTTGGATTGCAGCTCCAGCGGCATCTCGCCGATTTCATCAAGGAATATGGTGCCGCGGTCAGCCAGCTCGAAGCGTCCGATCTGCCGGGTATCGGAACCGGTAAACGCACCCCGCTCACGCCCGAACAGCTCGCTTTCCACCAGGGCGGCGGGCAGGGTTGTGCAGTTTATTGTTATCAAGGGGAGGTGCTTGCGGGATGAGCTGCTGTGGATGGCGCGTGCGATTACTCCCTTGCCCGTGCCGGTCTCGCCAAGTAGCAGAACGGTCGCATTCATGGGCGCCACCTGTTCGACCCGCATGAATACGTCGGAAATGGCCGGGCTGTGACCAATAATCTCGCCGAAATTGTCCTGCCGGGCAACCTCCTGCTGCAGGTAGATGTTCTCCGCCTGGAGCCGGTCTTTCAAGAGCTTGATTTCCGCATACGCACTCTGAAGAGATAGTTCCGCCTTCGTACGTTCCCCTATTTCCTGCGTGAGCTGCACATTTGACCCGGTCAGCTCTCCGGTCCGCTTCTGTACGGTCTGTTCCAGCACCCTGTTGTCCTGCTCGACCTGCTTGTACAGCAGCCGCACTTCCAGGATGTTGTGAATTCGTGTTGTGACCTCGGCCAGATCAATCGGCTTGCTGATGAAATCCTTTGCGCCGGCTTCCAGTGCCCGCTGTTTATGACCCGGCTGGGAGGTGATCACGATGACCGGAACGTAGCTGCCGGTTTCGATCGCCTTCAACCCTTCCATGACCTTGAAGCCATCCATGCCGGGCATCTGGAGGTCGAGCAGAATCAGGTCATAGCGGTTCTTTACGTAGAGGTCGCAAACCAGGCGCGGATCCGAGGTAGACGTGACGTGAGTGTATCCGGCTCTGCCGAGCATTTGCTCAAGCAGCTGGACATTCGCTTCCAGGTCGTCCACCACCAGAATTTTGGCGTTGAGTATGTCGGAAATATTAACCATCAGCTATTATCCTGTGAATTTAGTTCTTCGAGTCAACCCCCCTCAATCCCCCCTTGTCAGGGGGGAGGCTTTAAAGTCTCCCCTGATAAGTACCCTCTGGGGCATAAAGGGAGATTTAGAGGGGTTGGTTTTAGTCAGTGAGTTCTGCAATTCTCCACGCATTCTTCCCCGCATGCTTGGCTTCATACAGAGCCGCGTCCGCGCTCTTCAGCAGCGCTTCCGTGTCTTCGCCATGGTCGGGATAGATACTGATGCCTGCGCTGGTGGTTATGTTGACGGTCTTACCTTCGATGCTGTAAGGGTGCGATATGGACTCGATGGCCCGCATTGCAACCGTGGTGGCATACTTGGCACCGCTGACGTGCCACAGGGCAATCAGGAACTCGTCACCCCCCAGGCGCGCCACCGTATCCTCTTCACGTACGACCGCCACCAGGCGTTCGGCGACCATTTTCAGCAGCGCATCTCCAACACCGTGTCCCAGCGTGTCATTGACCTGCTTGAAGCCGTCCAGGTCCAGATACAGAACCGCCATGGCACTCCGGTTCCTGCGGGCGTGGACCAGCGCCATCGTCATCCGGTCGGCCAGCAGGCGTCTGTTCGCCAACCCGGTCAGCGGGTCGTTCAGCGCCAGTGCTTCCAGCATTGTGGCGTAGTTACGGGCCGTTTCGTGCAGCAGGCGTACTTCCAGCATGTTATGAACCCGCATCAACACCTCGGCGAGATCGAACGGCTTGCTGACGAAATCTTTCGCCCCTCCCTGTAGTGCGCGTAATTTATGAGCGGGCTGGGCGGTTATGGCCAGTACCGGCAGATAACCATCCGCTTCAATCTCCTTCAGGCCATCCATAACTTCAAAGCCGCTCAAACCGGGCATCTGCAGGTCGAGCAGGATCAGGTCATAGTGGTTGGCGCGATGCAGCGGGCAGACGGTATGCGGATCCCTGGTCGAGGTGACACGCGTATAACCCGCATTTTTCAGCATCTGTTCAAGCAGCTGCACATTGGCTTCCATGTCATCTACGACCAGAATGCCGGCATTCAGGAAATCGGCTGGACTCAGCATTATGAGGCTCCCTTGCCCGTTTCGACCTCCGAGCTGTTTTCCGCATATTCAAGTGCAAGATCCAGCGCATCCATAAATTCAACGACGTTGATCGGTTTGGTGAGATAGCGGAAAAACCCTGATTCCAGCCCTTTCTTGATGTCGTGGGGCATGGCATTAGCGCTGATGGCAAGCACCGGAATATGTGCCGTTTCCGGATCTTCGCGCAGGATTTTCAGCGCCTGGATACCGCTCATGCCCGACAAGTGGATATCCATCAGGATCACCTCCGGATGATGGGTGCGAGCCATCTCGATACCGAGTTTGCCGCTTGTTGCGCTCAGCAGGTGCAGGTCGGGCCGGCGGGCGATGAGCTGTTCGACCAGCTGCATGTTTGCCAGATTGTCTTCGACATACAAAAGAGTTCTCAGAGCCGCTCCGTGCTGTACATGCGCCTGATGCGGCGCATGTACCTCGGCGGTGCCCGCACCGGATTGCGGTGCCGTTGCCAGGTTCAGCTCGAACCAGAACATGCTCCCTTCACCGGAGTTGCTTTCCACTCCGATAGTGCCGTCCATCAGTTCAACCAGCCGTTTGCTCATCACCAGCCCGATGCCGGTGCCTTCTTCGGCGCTGGCTTCCTGGCCAAGGCGGTTGAACGGCTGAAAAAGCTGTGCGCATTTTTCCGGTGTCAGGCCATCACCGGTGTCGTGGACGCTGATACGGATCCTCTTATCGGAAATTATGCTGCAGGTGACTTCGACCGTACCCTGGTCCCGGTTGTATTTAATCGCATTGGAAAGCAGGTTGATCAGAACCTGCTTGACCCTGGTTCGATCTGCATTGACATGGATAGGGGCTTCAAGGCGGGGGAAACTCAGACGGATCCCTTTCTTCTGTACCTGTGGTTCGATCATGGACTGGCATTCAAGCATGACGTCGATCAGCGACATCGGTTCCAGCGACAACGACAACCGGCCTGATTCGATCAGGGCGAGATCGAGAATTTCATTGATCAGTTCCAGTAGATACCACCCCGCCTTGAGGATCTGGTTGATGCTGGCTTTCTGGGTTTCCGTGGGCACCGGCGCACCGGATTCGATGAGTTGGGCGAAGCCGAGGATCGCGTTGAGCGGTGAACGCAACTCATGGCTCATGCTGGAAAGGAAATCCGATTTCGAGAGGTTGGCTTTCTCGGCTACCGAGCGGGCGCTCTCCAGTTCGATATTCTTTTCCTGCAACACCTGGTCAAGGCGCTTGCGTTCGGTGATGTCACGGGCCGCGGCAAACACCCCCTGCAGTTTCCGGTCCCGGTCGTAGAAGGTGGTCGCGTTAAAGGAGACCACCGTTTCCTTGCCGTCCCGGGCGCGGGCGGTGAGCTCATAGTTGGTGACCTTCTTCTCCCGCAGAACCTGTTTGATGCTTTTCTCGGCCATGTCGGGATTGGTGAAGTAGTTCTTGAAGGGTGCTCCGATCAGTTCATCGCGCGTGCAGTCGGTGAGTACCTCCATCTGCTTGTTGACGTCGGTAATGATGCCGGACGGATCTGTGGTCATGATTGCGTCGATGTTGGATTCGAACAGGGAACGTGTGTAGAACTGATGGTCGCGCAGCCGTTGGCCGAGCTGTTTTTGCTCCGCCTCGATCTGCTTGCGCGCCGTGTTGTCGGTGCCGATCAGCAGGTAGCCGATGATGGCGTCCTGGTCGTCGCGCAGGGCCGTGACGGACACGACCGCCGGAAAGCGGCTGCCGTCCTTGCGGATGTAGGTCAACTCGTAAATGTCCTCGATGCCGCGCGAAGCCTTGAAAACAAGTGCTTCAAAACCGGGGGTGATCAGGGTGCCGAGTTCAAGGCTCAATTCTTCGGCGCGGGCGATGACTTCCTGCGGATCGGAAATATCTGCCGGGGTGATGGTGTTCATTACTTCGGCAGCGGTGTACCCCAGCATCCGTTCCGCGCCGACGTTGAAGATCTGGATGACCCCCTTCGCGTCGGTGGCGATGCTGGAAAAGTTGGCGCTGTTGAAAATCGCATTCTGAAGCGCTCCTGCCTGAAGCAGCGCTTCCTCAGCCTGCTTGCGGGCGGTGTTGTCGGTACCGATCAGCAGGTAGCCGATGATGGTATCCTGTTCGTCGCGCAGCGCCGTGACGGACACGACCGCCGGAAAACGGCTGCCGTCCTTGCGGATGTAGGTCAGCTCGTAAATATCCTCGATGCCGCGTGAAGCCTTGAATACCAGAGCCTCGAAACCGGGGGTGATCGCGGTGCCGAGCTCCAGGCTCAATTCTCCAGCGCGGGCGATAACTTCCAGTGGATCGGAAATATCCGCCGGGGTGATCTTGTTCATCACTTCGGCGGCGGTGTACCCCAGCATCCGTTCTGCGCCGACGTTGAAGATCTGGATGACTCCTTTCGCGTCGGTGGCGATACTGGAAAAGTTTGCGCTGTTGAAAATCGCATTCTGGAGGGCCCCAGCCTGAAGCAGCGCTTCTTCAGCCTGTTTGCGTGCGGTGTTGTCGGTACCGATCAATAGATAGCCGATGATGGTGTCCTGTTCGTCGCGCAGGGCCGTAACGGACACGACCGCCGGGAAGCGGCTGCCGTCCTTGCGGATGTAGGTCAACTCGTAAATATCCTCGATACCACGTGAAGCCTTGAATACCAGGGCCTCGAAACCGGGGGTGATCGGAGTGCCGAGCTCCCGGCTCAACTCTTCGGCGCGGGCGATAACTTCCTGTGGATCGGAAATATCAGCCGGGGTGATCTTGTTCATCACTTCTTCGGCCGTATAGCCGAGCATCCGTTCCGCGCCGACGTTGAAGATCTGGATGACCCCCTTCGCGTCGGTGGCGATGCTGGAAAAGTTGGCGCTGTTGAAGATAGCATTCTGGAGCGCCCCTGTTTTAAGCAGGGTAGCTTCGCTGCGGACCTCGGAATCTGTTGACCCGTCGCGCTTTTCTGATGGTCTCTTAGTGTTTGTGACGATTTTTTTATCAATACTGTTTTTCAAGGTGATCTCACTTTTGTTCATGTAGTTAGAAAAACAGATTATTTTGCCCGTAAATACTGATTAGGCCACTGCGCTTCCGTCTGAAGTGCCCTGGCGGCATGGAGCGGCCAGTAGGGATCGCGCAGCAACTCCCGTCCCAGCAGCACCACATCGGCCTGGCCGGTGGCGACTATCTGCTCTGCCTGGGCCGGTTCCGTAATGAAGCCGACCGCGCCGCTGGCGATTCCCGCCTCACTTCGTACCCGTGCCGCAAAGGGCACCTGAAAGCCCGGACCGAAGGGTACCGGCTCATTCGGAACGGCAAATCCGGATGAACAGTCGATCAGATCAACACCGATTTCCTTGAGATGGCGGGCCAGGCTGACTGACTGGTCGATATCCCATCCCCCTTCCAGCCAATCGGTTGCCGAGATGCGCACAAAGAACGGCAGCTTGGAAGGCCACTCCTCCCGCACCGCTTTGGCCACCCGCAAGGGGAAGCGAAGCCGGTTCTCCAGGCTGCCGCCGTACTGGTCATCCCGCTGGTTGACCAACGGTGAGAGGAATTCGTGGAGCAGGTAGCCGTGGGCCATGTGCAGTTCAACCACCTGGAACCCGGCGGTAAATGCACGTTTGGCAGCCGCGCGGAACTGGGTTTCAACTTCGTCCATTTCCTCAAGAGTCAGGGCCCGGGGAACCGGGTGGCCGGTGTCAAACGGGGTAGCAGTTGGGGCAAGGGGTTGCCAGCCGCATGCATCCAAGCCGAGTGGACCGCCGCCGAGCCACGGTAGCGAGCATGAGCCTTTGCGCCCGGCGTGGGCGAGTTGGATCCCCGCCACAGCTCCCTGCTCACGGATAAAACGGGTGATGGGCTCAAATGCAGCTGTATGGGCGTCGCTCCAGATGCCGCTGTCGTCGGGACTGATTCGTCCTTCGGGACTCACCGCGGTTGCCTCGACCATGACAAGACCTGCGCCCCCTACGGCACGACTGCCGAGATGGACGAGGTGCCAGTCGGTCGGTAAACCGTCGTGGCTGGAATACTGGCACATGGGGGAAACGAAAATCCGGTTGCGAAAGGTAATGGTTCGCATGGTTAATGGTGAAAACAGAGTGCTCATGTCGTCTCCCGAATGTTGCTCTGATATTAGAATTAATCTCCCGCTATGGCGGTAAAACAATCCCCTCTCCCTGAGGGAGAGGGTTAGGGTGAGGGGGAAACAGTGGTTTGTATGGCACAGCTGCCCCCTCATCCGGCCTTCGGCCACCTTCTCCCTCAGGGAGAAGGGAATATCGGTAGTAATGTAGCGCTCAGTTATTTTTTCATCATTTTTTTATGCGGTTTTTTCTCATTGTGCTTCATCGGCATCATTTTCTTCATCTTTTTAAACTGATCGTCGGACAACTGTGTCCGCACCTCTTTCATGGCCTGTAACATCTCCAGATGATGGTTGGTTTTGATCTCGGAAATTTTTTTGACTGCTGCTGTGGCCTTGTCCAGATCGAAATCCTTAACTTCCATGATTTCCTTGAGCTCAAGCTCCGCAATCTTTAAATCAGCTTTAAACCTGACCTGCTTTTTCTGCATGCCGGTATGCAGTGGTTTCAATTTCGCAATCTGGTCGTCGGTCATGCCAAGTTTGTCCGCATGCTCAAGGCACATTCCCGTCATGTTGTCCATCTTGTCCATAGAGCCCATTTCCATCATATGCCCATGTCCCTCCATATGGTTTTTCATGGGCATATCCATCATTTGGGCAAACGCGGGTACGGCAAAGAGAACCATCACCACCAACGAAAGTACTGTTTTCATGTTCATTTCCTCCTTGGGTGAGACGTAAAACCATTTTACGTCTATTTTCTTGTCTATCAGGTGCATTCAGCAGTAACCATGCCAGCAAATAGTGATCAAATCACAACACAATCATGGTGTTACGATCATCTCACACACAGGAAAAGCTACAAATGTTGCAGTTGGCTGGTGGAATATCCCGGCAAGCGCCTTCTTAAGAGGGCCGGACTGCGTGCAACAATGGCTATTGGTGCAATAATAGTTGCACGTTTGCTATCTGCTGTTTTGTGCGAAGGCGCACGAGGGATGTGTCATGCCGTGAATCCCGGATACCGGGCGGACACTGATACAAGGAACGGTCGAAAAGGATCATGCCGGTGAGGGAAGAGTGCCGCACTCTGCGTGGTTCAATAGGAATACCTGAAACAGGAAAGACCGGCCTTTTACTGCCGGTCTTCCATTGAAACGTGTCCCCGATGTGTCTGTTGACTATCCGTAACAGGTTCGGCTCACAATCGTTGGACTAAATTAAATAGCCAATCGTGGCCGCGGAGGCACGCACTGAAAACTTCTTATCTATAATTTTATGCTAGGCTTTTATGCGGATAACTACAACATAAATATTTGTAATACTGATGTTTTTATACTTTTTTGACCGCATTGTTCGCGGCAATGAGGAGCGGATCCCATACCGGAGCGTACAGCGGTGAATAACTGAGATCAAGTTCAGCCAGTTCAAAGACCGTCATTTGCTTGTAAAGTGCCGTTGCCAGGACATCCAGCCGTTTTGCGACCACATCCTGGCCGATCATCTGCCCGCCCAGCAGCAGGCCGGTGCCCTTTTCGCACAGGAGCACAATACGCATCGTGCCGCCTCCCGGGAAAGCGCCCCTGGTCGGTGTGTCCACAAAGGTTTTAGCGTAACGGTAGCCGCTCTCCTCGATCTGTCTTTCGCTGAGGCCGGTTGTGGCGACTGTCAGGTCAAAGAATTTGAAGACGGCGGTCTGGTCGATGCCGTGAAACATCTTCATGGCCTTGTTATTCACGATGTTGCTGCCGATTAACCGTCCCTGCTTGTTCGCCGTCGGTCCGAGCGGCATGAAGCCGTTTTTGCCCAACTGGCGAACGTAGTGCTCGGCGCAGTCTCCGGCGGCAAAGGTATCCGGCAGGCTGGTCCGTAAATACCGGTCAACCTTCACCGCTCCGGCAACCCCCAATTCGCCCCCGGCTGCCGAAAACAGCCCGGTATTCGGTTGGATTCCGATGGAAACGACGACCATACCCGCTTTAAACTCTCCGGTCGCCGTTTTTACTACGTCGGCATTTTTCTCGATAATGTCTACGCCGGTATGGAGTCTGATCCCTTTTTCTTCGAGCTTTTCCAAGACCTTGCTGCGGATTTCTTCGGCAAACGAGGGGAGTATGGTTGCTGCTCTCTCAAGGATGACCGGCGTGATTTTCATGTTGTAGAGGACATCCACCAGCTCCAGATTCGTATAGCCGGAACCGATGAGCAGTGCGCTGGTCGGTGCCTGGTCATAGATGGTGTTTTTTACCAGCCGCGTGTCGGCAAGGGTCTTGAAATAGAATACATCGGCAGCGTCAAAGCCGGGCAAGTCCAGCCGGCGCGGTGTTGTGCCGGTGGCATAGACAAGGAAGTCGTAGGTTTCATGATACTGCCGGGCCTGATGAGTATCGGAAACCGTTACTGTCTTGTTGACCGGGTCAATTGCAATGACCTCCTGATTCAGCCGGTAATCAATACCCCGTCCGGTGCGGATTTCATCAAGATTCAGTGCGTACAGATCCTCGACCGGTTTATCTTTGTAGAACAGGTTGTAGGGCATGCCGCAGGCTGCGTAAGAAACGTCGTCGGATTTTTCCAGAACGATAACCCGGGCGTCAGGATCCTCTCGTTTGATCTGACTGGCCGCCGACAATCCACCTGCAATCCCGCCGATAATTACTGTTTTCATCTCTGTCCCTTCCGCTCTCATCAATTGTTATGAATGTGATTGCAATTGGCAACTTGTGTGCCAAAATAATATTGGCGCTGATTTTGCTAATACATTTATCCTTAAGATTGATGAGAACCAAAAGCAACCACCCCTAACCCCTTGTAAAGGAAGGAGGGGGACTAAATGCATAAAACAACCAAAAGGAGAACAATATGTGCAACGTATTGATCGTGCATTACAGTATGTATGGCCATATCTACAAAATGGCAGAGGCGGTTGCCGAAGGTGTCCGTGAGGTTGCCGGGTGCGATGTGACAATCAAGCGCGTTCCCGAGACGCTGTCCGATGAGGTGCTGGGCATGATGGGCGCCCTGGAGGCCCAAAAAAGCATGGCTCATATTCCGGTTGCCACGGTGGCTGATCTGGCGGAGGCCGATGCCATTATCTTCGGCACGCCGACCCGTTTCGGCAACATGTGCGGGCAGATGCGCCAGTTTCTGGATGCCACGGGGCAGTTGTGGATGAAAGGTGCGCTGGTCGGCAAGCCGGGCAGTGTCTTTGCCAGTTCCGCCACCCAGCATGGGGGCCAGGAATCCACCATCCTCAGTTTTCATACTACTCTGCTGCATCAGGGTATGGTGGTCATCGGTCTGCCGTATGCTTTTGCGGGGCAGATGGGAATCGGCGAGATAACCGGCTGTTCACCCTATGGCGCCTCGACGATCACCGGCGGTCAGGGCGAGCGGATGCCGAGCGACAACGAACTGGCCGGCGCCCGCTTCCAGGGCGCTCACGTGGCGCGTATTGCCTTGAAACTTAAAGGCTAAAACCATTCACTCTCGCAAAGGCGCAAAGGCGCAAAGAAAACCTGGAACCTGAATGATAACGGCCTTAAACGTTTTCAGTCTGTTTGATCTTCTTTGCGTTCTTTGCGCCTTTGCGCGATACAGGTTAAAGAGGTTACCTATGTTCAGAATGACGACAAAAGCAGGTGCAGCAGTGCTTGTCACCGCCTGTTTACTGACAGCCTGCTCGAAAGAAGCGCCGCAAAATACGGCATCATCAGTGCCGCCCCAGGCGGCACCGGTGCAGCCGGAGCAGCAGCAAACCGGCGAGGCCCTGTTCAAACAATTTTGCTCCAGCTGTCACCCCGACGGCGGCAACGTCTCCGATCCCAAAAAATCTCTCCATGGCGCTGCGCTGCGCAAAAACAACATCGCTACGGCTGATGACATTGTCCGCATCATGCGCAACCCCGGAGCCCGCATGCTCAGGTTCGATGCGGCGACCATCTCCGACAGGGATGCGTATGTAATTGCCGACTATGTCTTGAAAACGTTCAGATGAATGGGATGGTTATGAAGGATCGTTTCCTTGCTGAAGCGCCGGTTCCTGACGGGACTCTGCGAAAAAAACCAGAACGAGTGCCAGGATTACCGGACCCGCCACCACCCCGGTAATTCCAAACGCCAGGATCCCGCCGAGCACACCAAGTATAATGATCAGAATGTGCAGTTTGGCTATGCCGCTGATAAACAGGGGACGCAGAATGTTGTCAATGCCGCTGACAGCTACGACACCCCAGGCGATAAGCAGCAGCGCATGAAGCGTCTGGCCGTGCATCAGCAGGTAAAGCGCACCGGGAAGCCAGATCAGGGCGGTGCCTATGACCGGTATCAGGGCGCAGATAGCCATCAAGGCGCCAAACAGGATCGGCGAAGGTAATCCGGCGACCTTGAATCCCAGTCCCCCAAGCGCTCCCTGTACGAGGCAGGTCAGAACGATGCCGTACATGACCGCACCAAGTACCCGTTTAATCGTATCACTGATGGTTGTTTTCAATCCCTCCCTGATATCTACCACCCGCCAGAAGTGTTTCAGAAATTTTGCGCCATCCTTGTAGAAGAAAAAGAGCGAAATTACCATCAACATAAGTTTAAAGAGGAACTCGAAAAAATTCTTCAAAATCCCTGTTGAATAGTTCAGCAGGGTGGCAAGACCTTTTTTAACGGCCGGCAGCAACATGGCATCCGGATCAAGATTGAGTGAACTGGTCAGCGGCTTGATCCTTTCCAGCCAGGGAATAACGGCCGGATGAGTGAGAAGGTTAGCCACCGCAAGACCGCTGCCGTCTGCAGTCGCATTTTCCAGGTATTGATACGCCAGGGCAGCCTCCCGTGAAACGGTGACGATCAGGCCGACAAGGGGAATAATGACTGCCAGGACAACCGCCGCCGTCATCAGTGCTGCCGCGGCGATTTCGCGTCCTTTGCAGCGGGTGAGGAGCTTTTCGTAGAGGGAGAGGGTGATGACGCAGATTGCTCCGGCCCATACCAAAGCGCCCAGAAAAGGGGATAGAATGGTGTAGAGCAGATAGGCGAGCAGCAGGGCAAAGGTAAAAGTCAGAAGTGTGGTGAATAAGGAACGATCCATGTCGTGGCAACCTTTCTGGTGAGTTGTGTCGCATGACGCAGAATAACGGTCAGGGTTTCATCCGGCCTGACCGGGGACATGGGCTGATTGTTTGCGCAAAACAAGAAAGCCGACGGTTCCTGCCGCTAATGAACCAAGCAGGATACTGATCTTTGAGCTCTGGGCGGTTTCGGGATTACCGAAGGCCAGCAAGGCGATGAAGATAGACATGGTGAACCCGATCCCTCCCAGAAAACCGGCGCCGATGATGTGTCTCCAGGACACATCATCCGGCAGGCGGGATAAGCCTACTTTAACAGCCAGAACGCTGAACAGGGTGATGCCGAGCGGTTTACCCAGGAACAAACCTGCGAAAATTCCAAAACTGTTGGATGATGTCAAACCTTCAAGCCAGTTTCCTGCGAGGACAATACCGGTATTTGCCAGCGCAAAAAGCGGCATGATGATGAATGCCACCGGTTTATGCAAGAGATGCTGCAATCGGTAGGAGGGAGATTTTTTGTCTCCATTCCTGAACGGGATGGCAAAAGCCAGCAAAACACCCGCAATTGTGGCATGGACACCCGATTGGAGCATAAAGTACCACATGAAAATACCCGGAATAAGATACGCAGTTAACTTGTTTACCCCTAAGCGATTCAGGATCAGCAGTCCGGCATAAATTCCCAGTGCCAGGACGAAATAGAGAAGCGAAAAGTCCCCTTGATAAAACAGAGCAATAACAAGAATTGCACCCAGATCGTCTATGATGGCTAATGCCGCAAGATAAACTTTCAGAGAAGCTGGAACGCTATTTCCAAGCAGTGCAAGCACCCCAAGTGCAAACGCAATATCCGTTGCCATCGGAATGCCGGCGCCGCCTTGGGTTGCAGTTCCGCTGTTAAGCAGGAAGTGGAGCAGAGCAGGTACAACCATACCGCCAAAAGCTGCAATAATTGGTAAAGACGCATTTTGGGGGGTAGAGAGTTCACCAATATATAGTTCCCTTTCAATCTCAAGCCCGATTAAAAGAAAGAATATTGCCATCAAACCATCATTGATCCAGTGCTCTAAACTGTATTTTAGAGAGAAGGTATCGCCAATGCCGATGGCGACTTTTGTGTGCCATAACTCCAGGTAATCTGTTCCAAAGCTGGAATTGGCAAGAGTGATCGAAGCAATAGTGCAGAGAATCAGGATGATTCCCGAAGTTTTTTCGCTCTCGAAAAAATCGATAAATAACGTGGTCAGGTTTGTTTTCATAGATTTAATGGCCACCAATCTTTGCAATGGTTATATGTGTAAATTGCTCCAAACGTCGGGCTGTGGAAACATTGCATGGTTGTGTCTCTCTCAACAGTGAGATTCCAGTACCGCTACCGTTGAATTGAGAACGCCCAACAACTCCGATTGTTTTTTCAGGTAATACGGTGCAGCAGTCTGATTGTCCATGCCAATATGTATGCCTAAAACATCAACATTTTGCAGCCTGAAGACTTCTTCGTCCGTTACATCGTCGCCAAAAAAAATCGCTCGTTTTAACCCGAACATCTCCATTGCGGCTACAAGCGCCGCTCCTTTGGTGAATGCCTCCATTGGAAGAACATTGACGACAAATTTGCCGCCAATTATTCTCGGAGCAGGGTCGAGTTTTTCGATTGCAGCGTAGATACGTGTGAGGGCGTTCTCCGCATCGGCTGCCTTACGATAATGGAGTGTAACAGATTCACCCTTGAACTCGATTTCCACCCCCTGTTCCTGGTGAAGCATGCTGTGCAGACATTCATGCCATTTCTGGCAAATAGTGGCATGTCGGCAGTTCAGGTTTTCTTCTTGATCAGGCCATTCAGCACCATGATTGCCGACGAGCAATTGCGGCTGCAAGGCAAGAATTGTCATGGCATCCTGTCTCGATCTGCCGGTAATTACGGCAACTGTTGCCAGCTTTGTCAGCCGTTTCAAAGTGATTCGGACCGGTTCTTCAATCGTTGCAGCAGAGTAGTCCTCTACAATCGGAGCCAGGGTGCCGTCCAGGTCAAATGCGAAAAGGGTGTCGGGCGCTACATAGCGAGCAAGAGCTTCAACTCCCTTCTGACTTAATACATACGTTGCGTTCAAGATTCTCTCCCTATTCTGGCAGCCAGCTTTTCCCGCTGTCGAACACGGGCAGCGTCAAGGAGCATTCTACCGGCCCAGCGGTAAACGTTGAAGTCCCGTACCTGAGCCCGCATGCTGCGCATCCGCTCCTGCTGTTCATATTCCGGCATGGTCAGTCCCTGATAGAGCGCCTCGGCGGTTTGTTCTACATGATAGGGGTTGACAATCAGCGCCTCGTACAACTCGTTGGCAGCACCGGTAAACTGGCTCAGGACCAGCACACCCCGTTCATCGTCACGGGCAGCAATGTATTCCTTGGCAACCAGGTTCATGCCGTCATGGAGGCTGGTGACCATGCAGACCTGTGCCGCCCGGTAATAGCGGTTCACCTGATCCGGCTCATGGTGCTCAGCCTTAAGTATAATTGCCTTGCGACCGTCACGGCTGAAGCGCTCGTTGATCCGTTTCTCCAGAGCGTACAATCTCGCTTCGAAGGCCCGATACTCCTCAAGCACCGAGCGGCTTGGAGCCGCGATCTGGATAAAGCTGAAGCGCCCCACCAGTTCGGGGTGCAGCTCAAGCATGCGCTCAACCGCATTGAAACGTTCCAGAATCCCCTTGGTATAGTCCATCCGGTCAACGCCGACCCCCAACAGATAATCTGAAGGGAGACCCAGTTCCGCCAAAATCTCCGCCTTGGTCTGTTCCACCGGCGGCAGCTCCCCCTGCCATGGTGGTGGCCACTGGATCGAAATAGGGTAGCTCTCCACCATGGTCAGTTGGCCGCGGCATGAGATTGTTGACGATTCGTGTTCGATACGGGTTTCCAGGTAGCGATCCACCGTCTCCAGAAAGTTTTTGCAGTGATACGGTGTATGAAAACCGAGAATGGTACTGCCCAGCATCCCTTTCAGCAGTTCTTCTCGCCAGGGACAGATGCCGAACGACTCCGGGTTTGGCCATGGTATATGCCAGAAGGTGATGATGGTAGACTTCGGCAATGCCTTACGGATCATCCCCGGCAGCAGGGCAAAGTGGTAATCCTGCACCAGCACCACGGGGTTGTCGCTGTCTGCCTCTTTTACCACTGCATCGGCAAAGCGCTGGTTGATTCTCACATACTGCTCCCAGTCGCTGGTGCGAAAAACCGGCCGGACGTGAGCAATATGGCAAAGCGGCCAAAGGCCCTCGTTGGCAAATCCGTAATAATATCCCTTTTCCTCTTCCTCACTCATCCAGATACGCCGCAGGTTGTACTCCGGCATATCCGGCGGGACCATGACACGGTCGTGGGCGTCAACAGTTTCACGATCGGCATTGCCGCTGCCATGGGCAATCCAGGTGCCGGAACAGGCACGCATGACCGGTTCAACAGCGGTAACCAGTCCGCTGGCAGGACGGTGTACCTGGATTTCACCATCCTTTATGCTATGGATGTACGGCTCGCGGTTTGAGACTACAATTATTTTTTCTCCGGTCAGCTGTTTATGCAGCAGTTTACGGAGGGTATCCGGACTCCAGGTTATCGTGCTGTCATCGGCCAGACGCCTCTCTGCATCAAGGGATCGCAGCAACGTTTTCAGATCACCCACCAGCGGCTGCAACTCTGATTCAATCGCCGGCTGAGCAAACGGTTTAATGATACCCTCGCCACGCAGCATGGCGCGCACGCCTTCCATCCACCCCTGCCAGCTCAGGTGCGCCACGAATACGGTGATCAGTGAGATGACCACCCCAAGCACGATAAACAGAAGAATGACATAGTTACGGGTATCGGCACTGCGGCGCACCATATAACTCATGTCGTGAACAAGCACCAGAGAACCGATCTGTGTGCCGTTTTGTTCAATAGCATTGACTGAAAGATGGACCGGACCCTGGGGAAGCGTTATCAGGTGAAGAGACTTACGGTTGTTTTCATTGGCGGAACTGCACGATATTTCCGCAGGAAACAACGGGGTTCGATAGATAAGCTTCAGTTCCTTATTGCAGAACCCAAGGGCTAACAGACGTTCATCCTTGGTAGCCCGAAGCAGAAGGTTATTTATCTTTTGCCTGTTTTCCAGGGTCATCAGTTCCTGAAGAGGGTCCTGCAGGGTGCTGGTTATAAGCCGTGACCTGATATCCATATCCCGGACAGACCAGCGTAGTGTCAGTTTATCCACCAGCGGAACAACGGCAAGGGCAAGCAGACCCAAGGCTACTACCAACGGTATGACAAAACGTAAAGAGAGTTTAAGTGATCTGAATCCGCGCATTAATTGCTCCTTTTAGAATCACTCTGATTCGACACATCCCGGTTTACCGATCATGAACAACGGCATTCCCGCAGCAGTATCTCAATCGCTCGTAAGGGGATGTCGATTCGGTCTGGGCGATTTATCAGCTCGTTTCCGAGCTCGTGGATCGCTTTGTCAATCAGGAAACAGCGCAGCATGATTACCAGTTCTGACCGATTTTCCGGTACCAGCGGTGAGTTTTTCATGGTGTGCAGGTATGCCTTCAGGTACGAGCCGCTGACGTAGAGATACCATGCCTCCAGCCACTGTTCGAGTAGAGGGATGTCGTCACGATGGCCTGAACTGTGCTGAACCAGCGTAGTCATAGCCGCATAGTGAAATGAGTGGATCATGCCGGCAACATCCCGTAGCGGGGATCGTTTCAGGCGACGCTCACTCAGTGAATGTACCGGTTCTCCTTCAAAATCAATGAAGACGAAATCCTTGCCGGTAAACAGCGCCTGACCGAGATGAAAATCTCCATGAATCCTGCACTTCATCGCCGATAATCGCCGACCGGTAATTTTCTGCAGACAGCCAATAATTTCATTCTCAGCGGCAAGAATCTGCGTCGCTCTTTTTCGTTGTTCGTTATCAGTTAGACGCGGAAGATTGACAGCAAGTGTCTGAAAGTTTCTCCGCACAAGTCCTCGCATGGACTGGAAGAGTGAGCGCTGGTAGAGGGTGGAAAATTCTTCCATACTCCAGGAACTGTCAGTTGAGCTGGTGGCCAATGCCCGGTGCATCTCTGCAGTGCGCCTGCCGAGCAACAAAGCCATTTCCAAATGCAGGCCACGTACGAGGTTCCTGAATTGATCCGGGATGCCGCTGTCTACGACTTCCAGCAGAGTTGGAAGGGGAGTTGGAAGCTTTGGCAGATCATGTTTATGAGAGAGCAGATGCTCTACAAATTGAGTGAGACTTGTCATGGTGTTTCGCCAGGCATCTCCGTGACTGGAAATGCAGGTTTGAAGTATGCCGAGATCATAAACAGTGCCGCCGGCAGAACGGAATTGAATCCCCCCGGCATAGGCCGGCACATTATGAAATCTTTTTTTATCGGCCAGAAATCTGAGGATTTCCGGTTCCGGATTGGTCCCTTCCTCTAACCTCCGGTACATTTTGAAGAGCAGCCGGTCACCATACAGAATGCTGGTATTATTCTGTTCAACCGTTGCAACTCTGCTGGGAAACAATTCCTGCCTGGGTGGATTGCTCTTTGTTATACCGCTGCCGCGCAAACCGACAAGGTGGGAACCGTTTGTGCCATGTGATTTTGTGCGGCTGATCATCAGCTCCAGGAGCAATTCCCGGAATTCTTCAAAGTAGATTGCATCGCACAGAACTCCCTCCACATCTCCGATCAGCAGTGTTGTTATGGTTGCCAACGGATGCCGGTCCGTAAGGGCCAGTACCTGTTCGTTTGAAAGCCAGGTCATGGGGATAAGATAGGTCTCGGGGTCCCACTCGGTGTAAGCGACCTGAATGAAAGTCAGCAGAACCATGTGATCATCCTGCTTTAGCTGACAACTGTCGATCACGCTGATCTGGGTGATCACCCGCCCTTTACCGCAAAACCAGAAAACACGTTGTAGATAGTGGGGCATGACGATGCTGCATAAACGCTCACCAGTTTTGCCTTTCAACACGTCCCACCAGGGATGTCCTTCCCGCAGTTTAAGTTTCTGAGCGTCCTCGTGAGGTTCGGTCTGCGCTTCTGTGCTGCGCAGCTCAAACCAGAAATAGTCGTATGGTCCCATGGTGAAGTGGTATCTGGATTCCTGAATTATGGGGAAGCGGTTGCGGCTGAAGACCTCTTCGGGGATCATGCCTGCATAACGTGAAAGATCGACGGTAACCGTTTGAGAAAAGCGTGAAAGATTGATGACAACAAGAATCTTTTCCTCCTCAACGCTACGTGTGAAGCTCAAGACTTTCGGGTTGTCTGACGCCAGCATTTCCAGGCTGCCGCAGCCAAACGCCTTGAAACGCTTTCGCATGGCGATAGTGCGCCGCATCCACCAGAGCAGGGACGACGGATTGCGTTCCTGGTTTTCCACGTTGATCGATTCATAGTGATATTCCGGCTCAATTATGACCGGTAGAAACAGCTTCTGCGGACTTGCCTTGGAAAATCCGGCGTTTCGGTCCGGATTCCACTGCATCGGGGTACGGACGCCGTTCCGGTCGCCCAGATAATAGTTGTCGCCCATACCGATTTCATCGCCATAGTAGATGATCGGGGTGCCCGGAAGGGAGAAGAGCAGGATATTCATCAACTCGATTTTGCGGAGATTATTCTCCATCAGGGGCGCCAGCCGACGGCGGATGCCGAGATTGATGCGCGCCCTCGGATCTGAAGCATATGCCCGGTACATGTAGTCTCGCTCCTCATCGGTCACCATCTCCAGGGTCAACTCGTCATGATTGCGCAGGAATATTGCCCATTGGCATCCCTTGGGAATAGCAGGAGTCTGATCGAGAATGTCGACAATCGGAAAACGGTCTTCCATCTCGATTGCCATGAACATGCGCGGCATGAGCGGGAAATGAAATGCCATGTTGCTTTCATCGCCGCTGCCGAAATAAGCGGCGGCGTCTTCCGGCCACTGGTTCGCCTCCGAAAGCAGCAGACGGTTTTTAAACTTGTTATCAAGGTGGGAGCGCAGTTTTTTGAGGAACGCATGGGTTTCGGGAAGATTTTCACAATTGGTGCCTTCCCGCTCAAACAGGTAGGGAACTGCGTCGAGCCGTACCCCGTCAACGCCCATTTGCATCCAGAAGTCGATCACCTTCAGCATTTCGGCCTGTACTTTGGGATTGTCAAAATTGAGATCCGGTTGATGGGAATAGAAACGGTGCCAGTAATAAGCCTTGGCCACCGGATCCCAGGTCCAGTTGGAGGTCTCAAAATCCTGAAAAATAATGCGTGCCTCGTGGTACTTCTCCGGCGTGTCGCTCCAGACATAGAAATCCCTGTGAGCTGACCCGGTCTTGGCGGTGCGGGCGCGCTGGAACCATGGATGCTGATCAGAGGTGTGGTTAAGCACCAGTTCGGTGATGACGCGGATGCCGCGCTTGTGGGCGGCATGAAGCAGCAGCTTGAATTCACGAAGGGTGCTGTAGATAGGATTGACATCATAGTAGTCAGCGATGTCATAGCCGTCGTCCCGCTGGGGAGAGGGATAGAACGGAAGCAGCCAGAGTGCCGTAACGCCAAGTTGCTGAAGGTAGTCAAGTTTGCCGATCAAACCGAGGAAATCGCCGGTGCCGTCACTGCTGGAATCAGCAAAAGCCTTTATGTGGACTTGATAAATAATGGCATCCCGATACCAGAACGGGTTGTCCTCAAGTAGGGAATCTTCATGACGCATATGGGTATCCTCCTTGCTGATTACTGCTGTTCTGCCGCTCTTCCCTTCTCCCTGAGTACCCTCTGGGGCATAAAGGAGAAGGTGGCCGAAGGCCGGGTGAGGGGGAAAGCGTGCCTGATACACCAACGTTCCCCCTCACCCTAACCCTTGTATGATCCAAAAGGCGTTAGGTTCGTTTTTGTTGTATGCTCCAAGTACTTGCTCCGGGACGCTGGAGTAAGTAAGTCGGAAAGGTGAATCTGTTCCTAGCCCAAGGTCTTTGAACCTGTGGGAGAGATGAGATCCCTTTCTGTATGCTTTGTTCCCAAAAGTTGGACGGTATCTTAAGCCTCCTATTCAGGATGAGCTTGAATTAGCAAGGGAAGCTGGAACAAAGTTAACTTTAACGTATCAAGGAGCTGCCTGTGAAAACTGTTCTTGGAATCGACCTGGCAAAGAAAAAATTTGACGTTGCTTTGTTAAACAACGGCAAATGCAGATCCAAGGTTTTTGAAAACAATCCAGCCGGGTTTTCTTCATTACTAACCTGGCTGGCAAAAAATGGTGTCCAAAGCGTTTATGCCTGCATGGAGGCTACCGGCAACTACGGAGAAGCGCTTGCCAAGTTTCTTCATGAAGCCGGTCATTCTGTAAGCGTAACCAATCCTGCTCGGATCAAGGCGTTCGGACAATCAGAGTTGCTGCGTACCAAGAATGACAAGGCGGATGCCAAACTGATTGCTCGTTTCTGTGAAAAAATGGAGCCGACGCTCTGGCAGCCACCGCCCGCAGAAATTGAGTATCTGAGAGGTCTTGGTCGCCGCCGTGACGCGCTCATCAGTATGCGCACACAGGAACTCAACCGTCAGGAAACCGCTAACGAAACGGTCAATTCATCTGTTCAGACAGTGCTTGAGTGTCTGGACAAAGAGATTGAACAGATCAGCAAACTTATCAAAGATCACATCTCCAAACACCCAGGTCTCAAGCATAAACTGGATTTGCTCAACTCGATACCGGGTGTTGGTCCGTCAACAATCGAAGCCATTCTTTCAGAGATCAACGCTTTTGAAGGCTTCGAAACGATTGAGCAAGTTGTTGCCTACATGGGACTTTCGCCCAAAGAGCACACTTCCGGCACTTCCGTTAAAGGCAAATCCGCTATCTGCAAAATCGGCAATGCACGACTGAGAAAAGCTCTGTATATGCCTGCATTATCGGCAATTACACACAATCCAATTGTCAAAGCCCTGTACGACAGAATGAAGGCAAAATCAAAGAACGGTATGGTGATCGCCTGCGCTTGCATGAAAAAACTGGTGCATCTGATTTATGGTGTAATCAAAACAAACAAGCCATTTGACCCAGCATACACACTAAAAACAACTTGACTACGATAACGGTATCTCTCCCGCAGGGAGAGGGGATTGTTTATCGCCATAGCGGGAGATTGGATCTACTCAGCTATCCTCCTTGCTTTGCTCTGCCGTAGCGTTCCAACTGCTTCCGCATCGACGCTGCCAGCCCCTCCGGCAGCATGTCCCAGGTAAAGCGCCACTCCCAGTTGCCGAAAGCGGTGCCGGGTATGTTCATGCGCGCCAGGCTATCCAGTTTCAGGATGTCCTGGAACGGCATGATTGCCGTATCGGCGACAGACATCAGTGCGGCTCGGATCAGGTCGCCCTCCGGGTCTTCTCCCGGTGTGCCCAGATAGGCATTCATCTCGAACCGCTCCGCCTCTGAAATGGCTGCATACCATCCTTTGGAAGTGTCGTTGTCATGGGTGCCGGTATAGACGACACTCCGTTTGACGTGGTTATGGGGGAGGTACGGATCGGACGGGCCGGAATCAAAAGCAAACTGCAGGATCTTCATGCCGGGGAAGTTGTAGCGGTCACGCAACGCTTCGACTTCGGGGGTGATCACCCCCAGATCCTCCGCAATGATCGGCAGCGTACCCATGGCTGCCTGGACGGCATCAAACAGCCGCTCTCCCGGCCCCTTGATCCAGAGCCCGTTCTCGGCTGTCTTCTCGTGCGCCGGAATCTGCCAGGCTGCTTCGAAACCGCGGAAGTGATCGATCCGGACGATATCGAACAGCTCGAACATCGAGGCAAAACGGTCGATCCACCACACATAACCTTTCTGTGCCATGACATCCCAGTCGTAGTGCGGATTGCCCCACAGCTGGCCGGTTGTCGTGAAGTAGTCAGGCGGCACGCCCGCTACGACCGTGGGGTTTCCCCTGGAATCAAGGAGGAACAGATCGCCATGGCTCCAGACGTCGGCAGAATCATGGGCGACAAAGATGGGAATATCTCCGATCACGGCGATGCCGCGCTGGTTGGCATAGCTGCGCAGCTCCTGCCATTGCCGGGAAAACTGCCATTGCAGATATTTCTGAACCGTGATTTCGTGATCCAGTTCGTGCGACAGTTTAAGGCGCATCTCAGGTGTCGGATGGGATGCTTCCCGGGGCCACTGGTTCCAGCTCCTGCCGTTGTAGCGCTGCTTCAGCGCCATAAACAGGGCAAAGTCGTGCAGCCAGGGGGTGGTGGCGCAGAAATGGCCGAATTCAAACGTCCGGGGTGATTCGTCATGGGCCAGGAAGTTCGCCCCGGCCTGCTGCAGCAGCTCCATTTTGGCCGTTGCA